>Ga0307378_10000638_pt1 | contig 60921 bp, 63 predicted proteins | sample UN1MG_FD_202238 | JGI IMG/M metagenome (GOLD analysis project Ga0307378, IMG submission 202238) | Soil microbial communities from Risofladan, Vaasa, Finland - UN-1 | ecosystem: Environmental > Terrestrial > Soil > Coastal area > Acid sulfate soil | place: Finland: Risofladan, Vaasa | collected... | reverse complement strand
GGTCCCAATGGTAGTAAAGCAACATCCACTTGGCCAGCAATGTCTTCATATTCTTCTATGTTTTTTGAATCTCCTGCATGGAAAATTGTAAATCCATCTATATCTATCAAGTAACTTGTGTAATTGCTTTCTCTTGGATGACTTGCTGGGTAAGGATCTAATGCAAAAGTGTACATATAAAAAGCTGTAACTGTGATAAACCCAACTTGAAATTGATCTTCTGGTTTAACAGCTAAACCATCAAACAATGAAATGGCTGAAGTCATAATTGCTGGAAAAACGTTTAACGTACCATTTTTCTGAACTCGATTTATTGAACCATATTCATAGTGATCTCCATGATCGTGTGTTATAAGCACTGCGTCAGCTGGATAATTGCTATAATTTGATGGAAGATTAATTGGATCAACATATATTCTTAATCCTCTTGTTTCAATCATTACTCCAGCATTATCGAGTAGTGTGAAGGTCACTGAATTATAGTTGTTCACAGGTATAACTATTGCAGGTATCCCAGCTGCCGTTATTCCTAAAATAACTCCTAGACTTATGAAAATTTTAGCTTTAGTTGTGAGGCTCATAATTTATGTATTATATTGACAATAAAAAGCATTCTTATAGATTTGAGAATTGATTCTTTTCATCAGTGAGAATGAATTTTACAGTATAATTTGTTAAATTTTATAAATAATTCCTTATCAATTACTTCTCGATTTTTTCTGCTATGATTTTAACAAAAAAGCGTTATTTTATAAGATTAGCCTTTCAGTAACTAATTTTGTTAATGAATTGCTAATCTATTTTTCTTTGATTACTTTGCACCTTTGATCCAAACATCATACCATCGCGATACTGTACCACTATCTAAACTTTTATCTTCTGGGTTTTTAAGGTCTTTAGGTGGGAAGAAACGTTGATGGAATAATTCTTTGACATCGTCTTCAGTCCTTCCTTCTTCAACTAAGTCTTTCATAGATTTCTTCATCAATTCAAAATTAGCCAATGATTTTTCTACATAAGATTTATCTGTTACAGGACCATGACCAGGAATAATAATATCTGCATCTAGCGTTAAGATTTCTTTGTATACATCCATCCAAATATCTGGATTACAGCTTGAGTGCCCACCATAAGGATTTGAATCTACAAATAAATTATCACCTGCAAAAAGAGCTTTATAGCTTGGACAATAAATATAGGTAGAATCATTTGTATGCCCACCAACATGCTTTGCAATAACCTTTACATCACCATCAATTAATTCAAATTGGTCTAGAAAAGTTTCAGTTGAAAGAGTCATTTCAAAACCTTCTAATGCCTTTGGGTCCTTTAAATGACTTTGTTCCTTCGCAATGTTTTCTTCAGTAAGGTATTCTTTCAACATTTTCAAATAATCAGATTGTATTTCAGGGCTAATGATTCTACAATCGGAAAAAATTTGATTGCCAAAGGTGTGATCTCCATGAAAATGAGTTATAAATAAAACAGCGAATTTTTTACCGGTTTCTCTTTCAACCCATTCCCTAAATTCTTTCATCTTCCCTAGGTGTATTCCTGTATCTATCATCACCAATTTTGTTGGAAGCACTAATGCTGCAGCAACTACATCATAAAAAGATTCATCTGTTGTAAGATAAATATAATCGTTTATTTTTTCAAAACCCATAATGATCAGCTCATTAGGAGAACTTTATTTTATTGTTTTAAACTCTATTACTAGTCTATATTTCTTGATTTTTTGAGATTTTTATTAAAAAATTTACTGGTATTATTCTTCAACTACAAGATATATTTTTATCCGAGAATTTCTCTTTATCGTCATCAAATCAAATAGGATTATGTTATTATGAATTTAAAGAATAAAGCTCTACTAATTAGCTCTCTACTTACGATTATTTTTTTTAGATCTTCCTATTACTTGGACTGATTTGCAGCAATATCAATTATGGCAAAAGATTGATATTATTTTTCTTAATCAGTATCCTTTCCTGACCTTATTCAAAACCATCCATCTAGTTCTTGGGGGAATTCTTTTCGCTTGCAGTTGTTATCATAGTATTATTATAGTTTCCCTTAACAAAGAAGCTCATAGTGCACGAAATAACCCAAGTGTTTTGTTGACTACAGGTTACTATGAAAAAGTTCGTCATCCAATGTATTCTATGTTCACATTAGTTTTTGTAAGCCTATCCTTTGCTTTATGCTCAAGCTTAGCGATTGCTGTAGCTGGATTTGTTGTTTTAGTTTTAATAGGTTTGATGTTAATTGAAGAGAAAAGAATCCTAGAACCCACTTTTGGGGAAGACTACCAAACTTATTAGAAAAATGTTCGAAGATACTTCCTACAGAATTGGCAATGGATTTTAATTATTCTCCTATTATCTTTCAATATAATTGGTATCTTTTTTTAATTAAAATTACCTCAATTTCAATCAGTATAAAAAAATTAGAATATAACGTTAGAATACTAATATAAAATTAGATATAGAAATAAAAAATAGAAAGAGAACCCCTTAATGGGGTTTATCGTTTTATCTTTGTGGTCTTAAGAGTAAGAGGGTTATAACAAATGGGAGTATTATCAAAACAATGAACATTAACCATAGTAAGAAATTACTATGATTAACTCCACCTTTCTCAGTTTCAACTTCATATTGTAGAATTTCCGATGTTCCGGTATTATAATACTCATCTATTGCTTCTACCCATATTTTTACTTTGTCTCCAACAGATGCAGCTTCAAGAATAAAGCTAGCAGTCCAAGTTGTTGTTGTCAATTGAGTCATGTCAATAGAGAATGGTGTTCCCTCTATTGTATAATGAAGTTTAACAGTAGCTATTGTGCTATTATCTTCAATTTCTACAGTTACTGTTATATTCATATTTCTTGTTAGTGGTGATACTGGGAATACTGTTATAGTAACATTTGGTGCAATCAAATCATCTGGGATTATTCTTATGATATAGTTCTTATCTTTATTATTTAATTCCAGAATGTTATTTCCACTATCATTCAACCATATGTTGAAATGTATTATTGTGAAGATTGGTAACGTTTGAACAAATTCATATTCATAATATTGCCATGAGTAACCGTCAATTGAGGATTGTGTTTTTACCATTAATGCTTCGTCCCACTCGCTTGTGTCTATTTGATAATTAAGTCGACATTGATTAACTGGACTTTGTTCAGTAACGTTTACTTTAACAATAACAGAGTTGTCTACTACCACTTGGTTATCAAAGATTACTTCTCCAGTTGGTTTAATATGATCTGGATAGACCGAATACCGTATATAATAATCCAGAGTCTCATTCCGAAACACCTGATAATAACCGTGAGTATCATAAACAATAATTTCCCATGAAATTTTTGTTCCTACTGGAACCATGTTAAAAGCATATGTTAGATTATACTCTTTTTGGTTAAATGGACCTAATGTTACGTTTTGCCAAACATCATCATATGCGAGATGAATTATAATAGAAGAAATATTATAATTCTCACCAAGATAAGGTGCAGTATTACCATCAAATAATGTGGCATTAATGAGAAGAGTATCATTTGAATCTATGTAACTTGGTATTGGCTCTTTGTAAGTGATTTTTGGACCAACATTTACAACTGTAAAAGCTTTTTCTTCAGAATTCAATGCATTACTACCATCAAAAGCTTTAACTTTTATTGTATGTTCTCCTCTTGAATCTCGTGAAGGAATCCAACGCCATTTAAAGTTAGTTTGATTCTCATTAGTGTTTTTGATTGTATGTTTTAATAGACTATCAATGTAAAATTCAATTTTACTGATATTTGAAACATCAGTAATTTCAACTTCAACATCGAAGAGACCCCAAACTCTTTGGAGGGCCACATTTGGATTAATGAAAATAATTTCTGGCAAACCTGTATCAATAAAGATATAACCTCCTGACCATTGAGCAAGATCACTGTAAACATCAGTGCTTGTTATAGCTAGTATGGTTACATTATAATAAGCTGAATCATCATATGTCCCATCGGACAAAGTTGGTGAAAGGATGTGGGTTTCAATTGTTTCTTCAGTTTGTCTAGTTAATGTTTTAGTAGCATTATAACTATCATAACTGTTAGCAACAATAGTATCTAGTGATTGATTTACATACAATCGAACATATTTTGTATAATAATCATAAGTAAAGCCTACAAGGCTTATCTCCACATATACATCTATCTTCCAGCTTGAGGTGGAGGTAACTTCAGTAATAACTACTGTAGGACTTTCTGCTGCTGCTGTATTGTCTATTTGAAGAGCTATTAGAGATACAAAAGGCAACACCAAAAAGATTACTGCCATCGTCTTTAGTTTCTTTGATTGGAAATTCAATTTCTTTCACCCATGATAGATTTTAGGATTTGTCAACCTGTACATTATCAGTAATTTTTTATCTTTAATCGGTCAAGTGATTATTAATGTTTTTAAAGTTTTCACACATTTGAAGAAGTGATGTCTTCAAAAGGTTTATGATATTTTGAATTAAAGATAAACATAATTAGAGCTTATTTAAGGTCTTTGATGGTTTGATAAAAAAGATGATTAATAAGATTTATTAACACTAAACAAACGTTTTCAGTTAATTTAACGGAGGATCCCTTCATGGGTAAAATTCGATCCGATAAGATAAAACGAACTTCAAAAGAATTAGTAGCAAAGTATCATACCAACTTTACAACAAACTTCGATAAGAATAAATTACTAGTGTCCAAATTAACCAATGTTCAATCAAAGCGTATGCGTAATCGAATTGCAGGATATGTAACTAGAATTATGGTTCAAATCGCTGACGGTAAGGTTCAAGTAATCGAGAAATTAGCTGTAAGCAGTGGAACTCAGTTCCAATAATTCTTTCTCTTTGTTTCTCGATACTTTTCCCTAATTTCCTTTTAATAAGGGAAATTATTTTTATTTTAAACAGAATTAGGAAAGATTACTTAAAACTTCATTTTTGACTCTTTGGAAGTCTTTTCTAGCTAATTCATTTGTTGAACCCATACCCATTAAGAGAGCATAAGTGTGTTTAATATTTCCAATGGGGAATGGAGGGCTTAATACCCCATCAAAAGCAGTTACTTTTTCATATTTAGCTATTTTATTAATTTCATAAGGAATCATTATTTTGGAGAATGTTGCGTAGCCATTTAATTTAATCGGTTTTTCGCTTTTACCTTTTTCAATTATTGAAACTAGTTCTCTAGCTAAATTTTCAGATGCTAAATTATTAATGGCGATAAAGGGAATTGTTACTCTGGGATTAACTTCAATTACAAAAACACCTTCATCACTTATAACTAAATCAACACCAACAAATCCTTTGAGATCCATATGCTGAACTAATTCAGTAGAAATAGTTATTATTTCGTCATGATTTTCAGGAATGTCATAAGGAACAGAACCACCAATATAATTACCAATACTTTTCTTAGAGTCCATTCTAAGATTTTGATGATTAATTGATAAGGGAACAACTGTCTCTCCATTAACTAAAAGACTAGTGCTAACGGGTATTCCTGTAATGAATTCTTGAACTATACAATTGTCTAACCCAGAAACTGAATGAGCAGATTGAATACCATATCTTAGTTCATCGATAGTTGAAACCTTTGTGAGCCCCTGACAACCCATACCATCAATTGGTTTTACAATAAGTGGAAATCCCAAAATACTTACATCTTCAGCTATTTTATCAAAAGATTCATTGCAATTGGGGGAAAATGTAGCTGGAACATTCATATCTAATTCTTGTGCTAAGTTCATGGTTTTTAGCTTATCAGCAGCTAATTCTATAGATTCAGGTTTACTACCCAAATATTTTGAGGGGGCATTTATCATTATTGTTGCAAGATCTTGAAGTGTTCCTTTTGATTCCGGAGCTAAGGTAAGAGTATAATCACAGGTCTCTGCAAAAGATTTAATCCCATTTACAAAATCTTCATGAGTAGCAACAGAGATAAAATCATGAATTGGGGAGATTCTTATGTATTGCATTAAACGATGATCAATAAGGGTAGCAATTTTAAAACCTAATTGAGCAAATTGCTCTATACAACTCCTTAGAATTGCATAACCTTCAGCTAAACGTTCTAAAGGTAAATCCTCTTCAGCAAAGCCTCCGCCAACAATATAATCAACAATAAGAATTTTTGTCATTGTGCAGAACCTCTAACCTATAATGTGTCACTCGAGAGCAAAGTGCATTTAAAACTCTTTTTGCTATACTGAAATGAAAAAAAAGAGGCTTATCTTTTTAGTACAGCAAAGTAGTAGTTTTGATTCTTTTTGTCATAATAAGCCATTTCTTGATCAATGACTGATACAAAGTTTAAATCTAGCCTTTCTTTTGACCAACCAGTTAGACTTGCAACTTCCTCTTTAGATGTAAATCCCTTAACGGAAGCAATGCTCAAAATGGTTAGAAGATCAGATTCAAGTTCAGCTGGTTTAAATGTAATTAAAATCGATTTGTTTTTCATTTTATACATTTTTGGTATTAAACCTGAAACAGCTAATGTCTCAAGAGCTTGTTTAATGTCTTTTTCAGAAGTAATCCAATTTAATCTTTTATTAGCAAAAATATTACAGAACTCTTTGAAAATTAATATTCCACCAAATTTACTGCTTTCTTCCAAACCTACTTCTAAAACTTCTTTGGCTAAAAATTGGTCAAATTTTTCCTTATCTTTAAATCTCTTTCTATCGACCTTCTCACCAACACCTATTAATTCAGGCATACCAGCCTCTTTTCTAAGCTTTACTAATCGAGCATCAACAGCATGAGTGCCTTTTATTTCCTCTTTGTATTTTTGTTCTAAATCCATAACGCCATCTTTTAGAACATCTTTTCGTTTCTTCTTATCTTCTTCTTCTATGTCTGATAGATTATTTGCAAAATTCTTGTAGGCATCGGTTATTTTATCCTTCTCACTCAATTGTGTAACCTCAAATAATTAATGATTTCTCAGTATTTAACTGTTGATAAATAACAATTCATGTTGATTAAATATACATTAGAAATACACTAACTTAAATATTTCATTTTATTATCATTTATTTCATCAATTTGCGCTAAAAAGAAGTCTTATTTACTAAATTAATAGGAATACTTTTTTTACCTTTCAAATAGTTGTCAATATATTGTTAGAGAATAATTAACGATTAATACCATTATAGATGGTTGTGAAAAATATTTGATTAAAATTACTATATTCGGTGCCGCACAGGAAATTGGTAGAAGTGCAATCCTAATTGAAGACAAAGACACAAAAATTCTATTAGATTGTGGTTTGAAAATTATGCCTAATAGTCCAACAGAGAAACCTATAGGACTTGACCCACATGCGAAAGATATTCAAGCAATAATTGTATCACATGCTCACTTTGACCATACAGGATACCTTCCAGGTATGGTTCGACACGGTTTCAAAGGACTAATACATATGACTAGTCCTACAATAGATATAAGTTCAATTCTTTTTAGAGATCATTTGAAAATAGAGGGAGAAAGACATTGGACCGAAGAAGATATGTATGATACTCTCTATCAAATTAGAGGGCATTATTATGAACAAAAATTTGAGATTGTTGATGGAGTTTCAGCTACGTTCTATGATGCAGGACATATTTTAGGTTCAGCTAGCATACTTCTTGATTGGAAAGGACAACTTATCTATTATACAGGAGATGTTAATACTTTTGAAACACCTTATCATGATACGTGTAAATATCCCACTCTTGAAGAAATGGCTATAATTATCTCCGAAGCAACTAATGGTTTGCGTGATTTACCTAATAGAGAAACACCCAATACTGATTTAATTGCGGCTATTCATAAAACATACAAGAGAGGTGGTGTAACAATAATTCCTACCTTTGCTTTGGGTCGGGGACAAGAAATAGAAGCGATTCTTGCTCAAGAATTTGTTAATAAAAATTTCAATCTCTTTATTGATGGCATGATTTTAAAAATGAATGATGTTTATCGTAGATATTTTCATGAATTCTGGGTTTCTAAGAAAATTCTTGATTGGTGCAAAGAACAACGTGTTGAGGTTCCTTTTGATATAAAAAATTTCATACCAGTATCTCGCAATTTAGCAGATGATCTTGATACCTATAGAAAAATGATTGTCTCTGAGAATAAACCCAATATTGTTATATCTACTTCTGGAATGCTAGAAGGAGGACCCATTCATTCATATCTCCATCATGCTGCTGAGAATCCTAAAAATCTTATAGCAATTTCTGGTTATCAAGTTGAAGGAACTCTTGGAAGAAAAATAATTGACGGAGAAAGAAAAATAAAATTATTTACTTGGGGAAGTAAAAAAGGTTTTGACGTTAAAATTAATGCTGAAGTTACCCAATTTAAATTTTCAGGCCATGCACAAAGAAACGAATTAATTAAAATGCTTAAAGCAATAAATGCCCCTAAGATAATTTTTGTTCATGGTGTAAAGGAAGCCTCGTTATCATTGAAAAATGATCTTGAAAAGAATAAAATTATTCACATTCCTGAAATAGGGGATCAAATAATCATACAAAATTAAAGAAAAAATGTAAAAAAATTATCTTCCCTTTAATAACCAGCTTAAAGGGATATTTTGATATTTTCCATCGGGAAGAACACGTCCTATGGTTAAGGGTAAAACATTTTTATATAATTCTTCTTCGGAAATCATAATAGGATCTGTTAAATCATTTTTATTTTTAATTAATATTGGTGCACCTAATGATATTTGCAAACCCCTAGCACCTATTATTCTTGCTTTCTCAAAGCGTGTAAGACGTTTTGGACCTATAACAATTTCATCAGAAATTACTTCTAAATTTTTAGGATGTTCTTCAGACATATGGCGACCTCAATTGCAATGAATAGCAAACCTAAGATTTCGTTTTAAAGTTTTTCGTATCAATTCTATTATTTTTTCTCTTTTCTACCATTTTTAAATGTCTATTATCTAAAGTACATTTAAAATAAGCTCTAAATAGCATAAATTTTAAGTTTCAATAAAATAATTATCTTATAAAAATGTGAGGGTTTATTATGGTTGATAGTAAAGTAGAAGAAGCAATTACAAATATTAAAAATCATATTTTGGATTTGGAGAATAAATTACAAGCAAAACAAACTGAAATAGACAAATTAAATATGAGAACTGAAAATCTTTCTGAGGAAAAGGCATCTGCCGCGGAAAAATTGAAGCAAATGGAAAAAGATATGGCTGAACTCTCTTCAGTCTATGAGGAAATGAAAGGTAAAAAAGATTTTGAAATTAATATCCAAGAAGTAATGAGGTTATATGTTATTTTAACTGAACAAGTCTTAGATGGAAGCTCGCATATTAAAATATTAACTTTGCTTCATGGTGCTAAAGAGAAAATGACTAAGGATGAAATTTCCAAAGCAAGTGGCATACAACCAGCAGCAACTTTACGAGCAATTTTTGAGCTTAGAAATAATGGTTTAGTAGAATATGATGATACTACTGAGAAAGTAAAATTAATTAGACGATTGTTTGGTTGAAAAAAGAATTAATCTTAAGAATTTAAATAAAAAAAGATAGGAGAGGATAATTTATCCTCACAATTAAAATGCTGATAATAATGGATTGTGACTACTCCGTCGGAACCATGATTCAAGGATATATTGTACAGCATTTGGTTCCTTATCAATAACCTCTCGAGCCCGTTCTCCCATAATACGGCAAACAAGGATCAATTTGTGAATTTCTTCTTTTCGAGACCAATCAATCAAGTCAAAAATTGTTTTATAGGTGACAGGTCGCCACCAAAGAAGCATATAGATTCCTACAGTTTCACCTTGAGTATTTTGAAATACATAGTTGAGCCTTTTCCTGTTTCCAAATGGTACATTTTTACGGTATTTTACGCCACGTTTGTCCAAGTAACTTTCTATCTTTAGTTTAACTTCATTATCAGTTAAGCCTGTCCTGTCCAATCTCAAATGAGACCTCCTCAGCACGCATCCGTTAATTTGCGCAAACAAAGCGCTCCTCATGTTCACGCATGATTAACTTTTTACCTAACCCGATAAAAATCTTTTGTATGCGACATTATTTAAAAAATTAGATTAATATTTAATTAAAAAACATTTTAAATAAAAATAAATCATATATTTTTAATATAGAAATGGTAATTTACTATTATGAAAAGCTATTAAAAATCAAGATTACTTTTCACTTTGATAAAAAGAGGTATAAAGAAAAATAGCAATAACAAAAATAAGATGTGTATAATATGTCAGAAGAGAAAAATGAAACAAAAGCTGAGGTTATAGAAAAAGAAGAGGAAACAGAAGAGATATCTGAAACAGAAAAAATTAAGCTAAAAAATATTGCTAAAATTGAAATATTAATTAAAGAATTAGATAAAATAGATCGAAAAAAGGATCCTAATATCAGAATTTGTCCACGATGTTTCAGTTTAAGGATTAAAATGGAAGATGTAATAGCTAAGATGGGAATGGGGACTGGATATCCTACTTGTTATTGTATGGATTGTGGTTGGAGATCAAAGGTTTGGCTTTATTTGGATAGAACATTATCTGAAGAAGAAAGAGAAGGATTTCTCAAGGAAATCGTTAAAGAAAAAACCAAAAAATAATTATCTTTTATTGAGATTCATTTTTCTTTTCTTTATTTCAATAGTATTGCTGATAGATAAGCTACTACTTGTCTTTTATCACCTGTTACATCACCGCTAGTAGCATATTTTAATATTTTAGCTGTTTTTACACCATTATTTTTTGCTGCAAGTAAAACAGATGCCACCGGTGCAGGTCCACACATTGATATCATATTTTCCATAACTGTATTAAATAATCCAAGATAGTTCATCTTTCTAATATTTTCAATAACGTGTGAATCTTTGGACATAGCAGATGCTTGACTTTCATAATGTGAGAGATCTGTACTAGCTATCAAACAATAATCATAATCGGATAAAACCTTGCTTAAAACTGTGCCAACACGCTCGATTACTTCTTTAGATTGATCCTTTAAGCAAATTGGGATAATTGGGACATCTTCACCATACATGTATTGCAAAAAGGGAACTTGAACTTCAATACTATGTTCAAGCATATGAGCAGATGTGTCAGCTCTAAAATGAGGTTGTTTAGTTATTTTTTCTACAATTTCACTAGGTATAGTAGCTTCACCTAAAGGTGTTTTCCATTTACCTTCAGGAAAAACACTGATTGGGGGACCTAAATTCCGATGGTTGGGACCAATGATAACGAAAAATTCTGGTTTGCCATCTTTGTATTGTTCTAAATAACCATGAGCAGCAACAGGACCTGAATAAACGTATCCCGCATGTGGTGAAATCAAACCATATATTTTTCCAGTACGAATAGGAACAGTGGTCTTATCTGGCAACTCACCTGGACCAATATTTTCATCTTTAAAACATCGCTCAATCATTTTGATTAATTCATTTTTAGTTCCAGGATAGAAACTTCCGGCAACAGCTGGTTCACGCAGCAAATTTATTCCTCCATTAAGAATCAAATCTTCTTATGAAAACGTAGCATTAATCTTTTATTAGGTTTTTTTATTTAAATATTATTTGTCTTCACTTTATTAAATAACTACTTGTGAATAGTCATCGAAGCAATACATTGGTATGCTGAAAATTCGAGCTAAATCTTTAACTCGTCTAACAATTTCGTTTGATATATCATCAAAATAAATTTTAGCAAGTATATCAGCAATTTCTTTCATTTCAAGCTCAGACATCCCCATTCTGGTAACTTCTGATGTACCTAAACGAATACCACCATCAAAGAATAATCCTACTTTTTCTGCTCTATCTCGAAAATCCGATGAACTTTCATAACTTGATATCTCTAGGATTATTTGGTGACTTTCTGTAAAATCAAGGTGTTTAAATTTCACAGGTAAACCATTTTCAGCTAATGCTTTTGCTAAAGCTTTTGAATTCTTTACTATTTGTTGAGCATATGCTTGTCCGAATTCTATCATCTCTAAAGTAGCCACCCCCAAAGCAGCGATTCTGTTTGGATGATTATTATCAACTAAACGAATGCCTTTTTCTATATTCAAATCTAGGATAGATGAAAAGATATCATTTTGATTCATATCGTTTGTTAAAATTAATCCTCCTTGTGGACCTGGAAATGATTTATGAGTTGAACCTACTAAAACAGAACAACCTTCATCTAAAGGATCTTGAAATTGCTTGCCTGCGATTAATCCCAAAACATGTGAACCATCATAGGCAAATGTTATGGTTTTCCGATTGGTAAATTCATTAACAATTTCTTTGATTGGATGAGGGAATGGTATAAAAGATGAACCAAAAATAACTAGACTTGGTTTTAATTTTTTAATAGCCTCAATATTATCTTCGATGAGGATATTCATATCATCCATAGAATAATTAAAAGGAATTTTTTTCCTTCCAAAAAAATCAACGTCTAAAGGATAACCACCATTTTCACCAGCATTTACAAGCATTATCTTATTATTTGGTTTTGTTAGGCCATATACTAATGCAAGATCGCATATGTTACCCGATAAAGGTGAGATATTAGTATAATCTGCATCGAAAAGCTCTCGAACAAAACTTTCAGTTTTAGCTATTATTTTACGTATAAATGTTGTACCGCTGTAAAAATCGGCTGAATATCTATTTCCTAAATCAGATGCTAGCATTGATCGAACAAGAGGTGAGGAGCAATTTTCACTAGCAATTAAATTAATTCCTTCTTTTCTGTAAAACTTATGAGCTTCTACTAACTCAACAAAATTATGAATTGGCAAGACTAATCATCTAATAAAAGATTATTTTTTCAGTCTTTTAAGCTTTTATGGTTAAATCTAAGGATTTAATTGATGGAAGATTACTTAGATATAATTGAAAAAATCATAAAATAAGTCTAAAGCAAAATGCTAATTAACTATTTGGAATTTATCTAAAAAAGGATGGCCTATCTGTGTTTAAGAAGAATAGCATTTCGAAAAAAAGCACTGCTTCAAATAAAAAAGAAAAATTAATTGAAGAAAATGTTTTGATTGAGGTAAAACAATCCCTGGAATCAATATCAAGTGTTTTGAACAAAACATCTGCTAAGTTACCTTCTTTAGTTTCTACTAGAGGTATAATAATTGACGATATTAATGGTCTTCTTCAAGATAAATTTAAAATAGATTCAGAAATAATCATAATGCTTGAAGAATTTTTTACCAAACTTGTTTTACTCCTAAAGTATAGATCAAGTTATGATGAAAAATTAAGTAAAATCTCAAGGCAAATTAAAAAATTGAAAGTAATAGAAAAAATGGGTGAATTTAAAGGCAATTTACAGCTTTTAGGGATAACTCTTCAAGAAACAGAACAGATTGTTAAAAATTATGAAAATATGTATAATATTTTGTTCACTGAACAAGCATTATTGCAATTTCAATTAATGGAACAATTATCAATGTTTAGAGAAAGGGATGTTCCCGATTTTAGTGAAATGTTTAATTTAAGTGTTGAAACATTTTTTAAAATAAACGAAAAAATTTCTAGTCTAAAAGAGTAAGGGTATTTTATGAAATTACTAGTTGTTGGTTTTAACGCAAGACCTTTAGCAAAAGCAGCTGTACAAGCAGGACATGAAATAGGAGTTATAGATTATTTTGGAGATATAGATTTGCTAAAACTAACGAAAAATTGCTTTACTGTCTTGCGTCAAAAACCCAATGAGCCATTACACAGACCATTACATAGGAAACCTGCTGAATATCTATATTATCTCGCTGAAATCATGGCTGATGAACAGGGTGACTTTGATGGAATATTATTAGGTTCAGCTTTTGATAGATACCCAGAAATAGTTGAAAAATTCGGGAGGATTGGACCAAAAGTTTACGCAAATGAAGCAAAGAAATTCGCTATAGTAAGGAACCGAGAGAAGATAAATGCTTTAGCCAAAAAAGCAGGGTTCTTTATTCCAACAATCAAGAAAATTGCTAATTTGGATGAGTTAAAGAAAGAGATAGATGATTTTATTTTTCCAGTTGTTACAAGAAGAGATGGAGGAGGAGGGGGAGCGGGAATAAGAATATGGCAAACAAAAGATGAATTAATAGAACATTTTTCTGAACGAGAAATTGATGTTGATAAGGAATTATGGATCCAAGAATATATTGATGGTATAGATGCAAGTGCATCAGTTATTTGTATGAATGAAACTGTTCAAATATTATCAATAAATAGACAACTAATTGGGGATAAGAAATTAAATGCTCCAGGTGATTTTGCTTATTGTGGAAATGTTGTTCCTCTTGATGAACCAAGTTATATGAACAATAATCAATTTATGAGAAAATTAGTTGCTAATATTAAACAGCTATTTTCTGAATTGAAACTTATAGGATCAAATGGAATCGATTTTGTAATAAAAGATGATAAAGTATATTTTATGGAGATTAATCCTCGATTCCAAGGAAGCATTGAATGTGTTCAATATGCTACTGGATTAAATGTTGTTCATCTTCATTTGGATGCTTTTGAAGGAGTGTTGTATGATTTGCACGAAACCCCAAAATACAAAAGATATGGACTAAAGGGCATTCTTTTTTCAAATCTAGAACAACCATTTCCTGTGAAAAAATATCCAAAAAGCAAATGGATTGTTGATCGTACTCAATATAATACTTTGCTAGAAAATAATGATCCTTTTTGCAGTATTATAATGCCAGTTAAAAATCCAAAAAAAGGTTTTGTAGAAATTTACCATTTAGCAGAAAAAATCATGGAAATGAATCAAGAGAATAAATCTTGACTCATTTTTTAATTAATCTATAATTTACTTAGAGCTTGATCTATATCTTCAATCAAATCATCTTTATCCTCAATGCCCGTTGAATATCTAATGAATCCGGGATTTATACCTATAGACCTTTTTTCTTCTTCAGTAAATTCAAGATAGATCATACTTCCAGATGCTTGAGCAAGTGATTCAACACTTCCCAAACTACTAGCACGTTTGATAATTTTCAAAGAATTGAGAAATTTACCACCATCTGCATCACTTTTACCAACGCAAAAACTTACCATTCCGCCATACCCGAACATTTGTTTTTTAGCAAGATTGTGTTGAGGATGACTTGGTAATCCTGGATAGTAAACTTCTCTAACTTTAGGGTGATCTTCTAGGAATTCAGCAATAGCTTGACCATTTTCATTATGCCTTTTTACACGAAGTTCTAAGGTTTTCATTCCTCGTATTGATAACCAAGCATCAAATGGGGGCATCACACCGCCAAAATACACTGCAGTATTCATAATATCAGCACGATCTTTAACTGAAGCCACAATTCCACCGCATAATACATCACTATGACCTGAAAGATATTTAGTTGCACTATGAACAACTATATCTACTCCGAGTTTGAGTGGTTGTTGATTTATTGGGCTAGCAAAAGTATTATCAAAAACATACTTAGCACCAACTTCTCGAGAGAGTTTGCCTATTTCCTCAATATCACATAAAGAAAGAGTAGGATTAGCTGGACATTCCATGTAAATCATTTTTGTCTTTGAAGAGAGTTTTTCTGCAACATTTTCAACCTTGGTAGCATTAACAAAATGGATAATGAAACCCCATTTTTTTAGATATTGATTAAAAAGATGTCTCGTTCCTGGATAACATCTATCAGTAACAATTATTTCATCCCCAGGATTTGTGAAAGTACAAATTGTAGATGATATCGCAGCCATACCCGAACTGAAACCAATACCAGCTTCACCATTTTCTAGGAGAGCAATTTTCTTCTCAAAGACAGAGCGGGTTGGATTGCCATGTCGGGAATAAGCGAAACCAGATTCACCATGATAAAAAACATTAGCCCATTCTTCAGCAGTATCGTAAGCAAATGTTGTTGAAAAATCAATATTTGTTACTACCCCTCTTGTTAATGGATTAATCTTTTCTCCTGCATGGACTACTTTTGTGCCGATTCTTTTTCCTAAATCAGCTTGTACTTCAGATTTTACCTCTTTAATTCCTATACCTTTAGATGAATCTTTCTCTTGTTTGTGCATAATTATCACCGATGATAATATAGCAATAAGAAAGATTTATCAATTTTTTTCTGTTCAGATAAGACAACTTATTTAAATAGAGTTTATTTACGAAAATATTAGCAAAAATGAAAAAGATTGGAGAATTATATTATGTCTTCCACGAGTAAAGAAGAAAAAGCCAAATCGCTATTTGAATCTCGGCTCATGTCAATTTTATTAATGATATGTTTGATGATAATGTGTGCTCTATTTATCGTAATTATATGGACAACATCTGGTAAAGATTCTGCTCTAACTGTCATTATGTATATGGGCATTGGCATTGGTGGAGGAGTAATAATAACACTCATAATATTACTAATTTCGCGAAGACAGAAACTTAGTAGAAATATTCTTCTTTATTTAACTGGTGGAATTCTAATCTTATCTTTAGTGATCTCACTAATTCTTAAATTTAGTATTCCAGATCCTGAATTGAGTAGCTGGGCATTTTTAGATGCAAGCTCTGTAGGATTAGGATTAACTACTGGTATAGCAATATTCTACTTGATCCTTGCAATGTTTAATAGTAAATTAATAGCTAAAGAAAAAGAAAAAGGTCAAATAGAAAATAAAGAAGATTTAAAATTTGATGAAAATCAAGCAGAAATTAATAAATAGCTAATTTAGAAATCAACCGAAAGAATAAAATGTGATATATATTCGACATCAAGTGTAAAATAATTATTATTGAGGTAAGAAAAAAATGAAAACTATTGTTAGTGTTGATAGCCCTGCATTGAATGGTCCAAGACGAGGAAGAGGGTTTAGTAAAGATGAACTTGCAGAGATAAAGATGTCCATCAAGGATGCACGAAAAGCAGGAATAATTGTAGATATTCGAAGAAAGTCAAAATACGATGAAAATGTTGATGCTTTAAAAGTTTACAAAGAAAATAATATCAAAGCTCTTGCTGAAAAAGAAAAAGCTAGAATTAAAGCTCAAAAAGAAAATGCTAAAGCACGAAAAGATGCTGAAAAACGCAAGAAACTTGAAAGCATAGAAGGTAGTAAACGAGAAAAAGAAATCGAAGCTGAAAAACTAAAAATTCAAGAGGAAATTGCTAAACGTGAAGCTGAAGAATTAGCAGCAGAAACTGCAGCAGAAGAATTATCAGAAGACGAAATAGCTGAACTTGATGAATTAGAAGGAGAAACTCTCACAACAGCTGAAGGTGAAGAGACATCGGAAGAAGAAGTTCTAGAAAAATTAGAAGGCGATTTAGCAGAGTCTCTCGGAGAGCAACCAGCTAGTATTGTTACTATTGAACAAGATGGTACTAAACGCACTGTTAAAAGAGTTCGAAAAACCCCCACAACAACAAAGGGTGTAACTGATAAAGCAGAGAAAAAGGAATGATATCTTATTCATTCCATTATCTATTTTTTATATTGATATTGTCATCCTAGAAGTAATAAGATCAGGCATAATAACATTCATTGGTGTAGCAGGTATAGTTACTTCTTGGAGAACACTTCCAATAATTAATGTTGGATCCTCAAGGATACGATAAATATTTCCGGAAATAAAACAAGGCATGATAGGGTTTATTATTTCACCATTTTTTATTTCATAACCTTCCACAACTGAAACAACAAAATCACCAGTGAAATAATTAGCATCTTGTGCCCCACTAATTTCTTTAACATAAATTCCATTTCCTAATTCATCAAATAAATTAGTAGTTATACTTTTCCTTGCCTTGACAACAAAATTAGAGGCAGTAACCGTGGGAGCATAAACATAACTTCTAGTATCCAAATTTAACGAAGTTACTCGATAACAATTACCAAGATAAACATCTTTCCATTGATTTTCTGTACAGGAGAAATTCATTCCTAAAAGTCTTTTACATTTACCACCTGAAACAACTACTCGAGGTTTACTTGGATACCCTTCATCATCAAAACTGAAAGTGTTTTGAGCACCATTGTATGTAGGATCATCTATTAATTGAAGATTTGAATTGAATTTACATGTATTAAAAGACTCATGATATTGACTTCCACTAATATAGCTAAATGAAGGAATAAAAGCAAAAGCCAGTATTTGCCCTGCTGCCTCAGGACTAAGCATAATTCCTTTTGGACGTCCTGTAGATATTTTCTTGCGACTTTGTTGAGAATAAGCTGTTTTAATTGATGAATTAAATAGTATTTGCCAATTTTCAAATAATTGTCTTGATGCAAGATGGCTCGAACCCATTCCTATAAAATCACCTACTTGAATGGTTGTTAAAATATTTGCTTTCATCCGGGTCCCAACTTCTCGTTTCCACATTCGTTCTGAATTAGCTATTAACCTTTCTTCTGTTTCTACTATTACATCTCCATCAAGATTTTTTACTGGTTTGGATTTCTCTATCGAGATAAGAATTTCACTAATTCGTTCACAAAGTTCTTCAATAGTAATATCTATCAGATTATTATCACGGATATTTTGTACAGGAGTAATATATTTCTTATCAATAAAATTCCCTTTAACGATTTGAGAAGAATCTCGAGCATTTTGAGCTGAAAGTTCAACAATTTCTTTGATATGCTCAGGAGAATTAGATGAAACAAAACTAAGTTGATTATTCAATATAGAACGCAAAGCAATGCCTGAACGTTCTTGTTCAATAATATTCTTTATTACACCCTTTCTAATCTCTATACGCTTCAAATTTTTCTTTTGTAAAAAAACTTCTATAGCATCAAGACCGATAGCATGAGAAATTTTCATTGCTTCTTCTGCAAATAATTCAATCATTTTATATTTCCTTCATTCCAGTAAAGTCTATCTTTCTTATTTGTCTTTGAGCAATATTAGAGATAACTGACATACGTTTCAAACTTACTTGAGGTGATATTGCTCCTACACTAACTCTTTGTCCATTTTTTCCACAATAGGAAGGAAAACTACCTAGATCCTTCGTCATGCCATTTATATCGCCAAGTACTGTATAGAGATTACCAACAATTGAAAAACCAGTAACAAAATCACTTAGCTCTCCTTTCTCTATTTTCCTACCATATTGAGCATCAAGCTGAAAATTACCATGGATAGTATCGGCATTTCCACCAAATGAATCACAAACATAAAGACCATTTCTTGTAACTTCCAAAAGTTCTTCAAAGGTGTAATTCCCAGGTTCAAAGAAAGTATTACTTTGCCTTACTTGAGGGTAATATAATGCACTTTCTGCTCGACCATTACTTGTTGGTATAACATTTGATTCACCAGCAGTTTCTCTAGTTTGTAAAAAATCAAATAAAATACCATCTTCTATAATTAATGTACCTGATGCTTTTACTCCTTCATCATCAAAATAATACTCACCATATCCTTTGAAACTTGCATCATCTATTATTGTAACTTGTTCAGAACCAATTTTACTACCAATTTGATTATTCAAAGGTGAAAGGTCTGATAAAATTAAATCAGCTTCAACAGCATGACAAAATTCATGACATAAATTCCAACCCATTTCTTCATTTAATATTACTGGTTGTTCCTTAGGTTTGATCAATTTTGCATGAGCAATTTCTGGTAATGTTTTGATAAAGCTATCATGAAACTTATCAAAATCATTTTTCTCAAATAACTCTATACCCCCTACACCACCAAAACCAACACTTCTGATCTTTTGAAAATTACTTGAACCACTAACCGAGGAACCTAGAAATAATGATGCTCTTATCAATATCTGCTCTATTTCTGAACCTTCTGAGTTAAGGAATAATTTCTGAGTATGATTCTCAAGTAATTTTAAATCGAGAACATTAATTTCTTTTACAGAAGAAGTTTTTTTATTGATATTATTTAAGAGAGTTATGCGATCTTTTTGCTCAAGAAATTGTGGATCTTTTTCACATGAATCAGAAACACTAGTTTTTCTAGAAGAAATTTTTGCTAATTGTATTGGAGGTTTAGAATTATTCGCCGCTGTTTTTTTCGCACATTTTATTGCATCATCAACAATTCGTTTAATAGAAGAATTATCTAAAGAGGAGGAAGAAGCAAACCCCCAACAATTCTTGTAAAGAACACGAACACCAATACTTTTTTGTAAATTAGTATTAACCCCACAAATAGAATTATTTCTTAAACCAACATAGTTTGAAAAAGTATTTTCAATTCTCACATCAACGTAATCAGCATCTGTTTTTAAAGCATAATTAATCACATCACTGGCAGTTGAAGAGAGAGTCATAATGTAACCCCTAAATATTCAAGTACATATTAATCAGTAATAATTACTTCTAGTTATATAAAAGTAAACAATAAGAAGATAATTATTAAAAATATCCTAATGAGTCATATGATGAGCATATCGCAAAATAATCATCGTATCATTTACTGCTTGCTTTGCATCTTTCATACTGAAATTTGTCAATGGAGTACCATCGGATTTATTTTCTAAATCACGAGCTAAAGTAAAATAGATATTAATATTATGGCAAGCGTTTGTTACATCTTCTGGTACTTTATGATTACTATTAATTACGCGCAATAATGCAATTAAATTATCACCAAAAGTAGATTCATCAATATTTGAAAGAATAGATTTTAATGCCGCAGCAGTTGCTTGATTTAAAGTAAAACAAGCCCAGGAATATTTCTGATTATTAATGAGAATTTCAGCTATATCATATAATTCTTGGGAATATTTTAACCAATCTTGTTGTCGAGACATTGTTAATCAACTTAGTTTTTAATTTTCTTTATTTGTAAAAATATTGAATTTTTTAGATAAATAGTAAATAGATGTCTAAATGATAAAGAGAATAAACAATAGTGGTTAGAAACCACTAACTGTTTATGAATATCAATTTTCGACTAATAATTTAACGATAAGATTTTTGATATCGAGCTCTGGCTCCAGGACCGCCAGCTTTCTTGACTTCTTTTCGTCTTGAATCGGCTACTAGAATAGCTCTATCATAGTACATATACTTGCTTCTGAGTGTAGGATCTTGTGTCCATTTTACTAAAGCACGACCAATAGCTGTTCTTGCTGCGTCAGCTTGACCTATAACTCCACCACCATGAGTTCGAACATTAATATCTATAGTCTTGGTAACTTCTTCGCCTGCTAACACTAATGGTTCTAGAATTTTCATTCGGGTTAATTCAGATGGATAAACTTCAAGTGGAACAGAGTTTATACGAACGCGACCTTTACCAGCTTTAATAGTAGCACGAGCGATAGCTGTTTTTCTTTTGCCAGATGTTAAGATGATTCTTTTTGAGGACATTGTCATTATCACCTATTGTTTTATTATTTATATGTTGGATCTAAGTCTGAGTCGTAATTCCAACCCAACTCTTTGCAAAGCTTAGCGACTGTTATTTTTTTAACTGTTAACTTTTCAGAGTCAGCTTCAGCTACTTTAATTTTAGTAGCTTTTTCAAATTCTTCAGGAACAGAAATCCAGCATTTTAAGCGGTGATAGGCGTCCTTTCCTTTAGGTTTTTTAAATGGTAACATGCCCCTAATAGATCTTCTAACAAATCTATCTGGTTGACGATAATGGAAAGGTCCACGTAAAGGATTATATTTACTTCTTATTCCTAATTTCTCCTTATAGCTCGAAATAATTGAAGCGGGATTTCCAGAGATCACTATTTTTTCAACGTTAATTACGTCCACAGTTTCACCTGTTAGCAATCTTTTAGCAACATTTGTAGAGAGACGACCAAGGATGGCTCCTTCGGCATCAATAACAACTTTGTTTGACATTTTCTTTTTTCACTCCGAGCTTATTAGGTAAGGATATGAACTTTTGCAAGCTCTGCTGCTGGTAAATTCATTAAATCTATTAATGAAAGTGTTTTTCCACCAGCTTTGGTTATTTTTTCTACGGCAATTTCGCTGAAATTTAATGCAGCGATAGTATAGCTGCCCTTTATCTCACCAGAAGCTAAAACCTTTCCGGGAATAACGATCAATTCATCTTTCTTAGCATAACGACTAATTTTGCTAAGATTGACAACTGGACGTTGCCTTCTAGGTTTACCAAGCCTTGTGGAGAGAACAGTCCAAAAAGTATGCTTTTTATCTGCAGCACCTTTCTTTCGTAAATCGCGAATTAACGCGACGGTATTTGGATCTGATGGCCCTGTTGGTTTTGGCATTTTCTCACAATCCTCCGTCTTCATAAATGAAAACTATTTTGGATATGAACCTATGATTTTTTCTTAAGATATTGTTCTAAAGCTATTTTATATTCGTTCTCGAAGTCTTTTGCTTTATTTTTGAGGATTTCGGTTGCTTTTCTAAAAGTATCCAATGGTGAAATTGCACCAGTTGTTTCTAATAGAAAGATGAAATCTCCATCTACATGACCCATTTTTAAGGAATCATAAGTGCAAGCATTTGTGCAAAGGTCGCACAAAAGGCATTCTAATGGGTCTGTTAAGGTTACTATTTTTTTAGTGACGTTCAAGATATTTTTTGGACATGCTTCTACGCAATCCATACAGCCAGTACATTTTGAGGGATCTTGTTCTACTTTGGGATAATATCGGTAACTACAAGTTACTGCTGGAGCCCATTTAGCATGATCTTTTCCTCGACCCATCATAGCAATTGCTTCCAAAGTTATTTTTTGACCTGGACCTAGTTTTGCTATAGGTATTTTATCAGATACTGGTCTTATTTTTGGATCATCTGAATGCAAATCCTTAGAATAAGCTACACGAGTTTCATCTAGACTTGCTTCGACTTCAAGAGTTAGTGGAACACTACAGAATTGACAACCTTCACCACCACAATTTTCACATTCTTTTGCGATTGTGAATTCATCAATTGGTGTTGTTAGAGGTATTAAACCAAGTCTATGAGCTACCATTTCATCTAGTACAGGAGAAGTATTTTCAACTAAGATAATATCCTCTATTGCTAGAGTTGGTACTTCTGACATTATGGTTCTTCTAAGTGAATTAACAAACGTATAAGTGCTTCCTTTGAGGAGGAAACGTAGCTTGTTACCTTTATTTTCAATGACCTCTAATTCCATGGTTTATCACAACATCTTCATTTGTCCTTATTACTTTTAAAATTGGACAAAAGATACTTGATACGTATCATTTCTCGAATGTCAGAAAATTACTTATAAAGTTTTTTAAGATAATGAACTTAAATAATAGTATTAATATTTCCTAAAGAAAGTAATTTAACATAGTAATTATATAATTTTACATCCATATGGAGATAATCGATAATGCGCGGAATGATTGTCGGAAGGTTTCAACCCTTTCATAAAGGTCACCTAAATGCAGTAAAATATATCCTTTCAGAAATGGATGATTTAATAATAATTATTGCTGCTTCTCAACAAAGTCACCAGCCTGATAATCCATTTACTGCTGGAGAACGTTATGCAATGATTCATGAAGCATTAGTAGATGAACTGAAAGATATTACTCGAGTGATCATTATTCCAGCAAATGACGTAAGAGATAATGGGTTATGGGTTGCTCATTTAACAAGATTAGTTCCAAAATTTGATATAGTATATACTAATAATCCTCTAACAGCTTTTCTGTTCCAGCAAGCTGGTAAAGAAGTTAGGAATCCACCAATGTATGATCGAACTGACTATAGTGCTGATCATATTCGTGATTTGATTTTAGAACATAATAATTCGTGGAAAAAGCTAGTCCCAAAAGCTGTAGCTAAAGTTATTGAAGAGGTTGATGGAATCAATCGAATTAAAATAATCAATTCAACAGATAAAAGTTAAGAAAATTTATGTCGATAAACTTTCAGATTAATTTTCCCTTTTACTACTTCAACACCTTCATTACGAAGCATTTGTATTTTTTCTTGAACAGCACCAGGTTCTCCACCTCTAAAATTACCAATTGATCCATCAGATTTGATAACTCTATGGCAGGGAATAAAGGGACCACAAACATTATTCCTCATGGTTGTACCAACTGCTCGAGATGCTAAAGGGGAGTAATTAGGATTTCTTCTAGCTAATTCTACAGCTAAATCTCCATAAGTAGTAACTTTTCCTTTTGGTACTTCAGCTAAAATACGTAATATAGCTTGTTGATAAGAGCTTAATGTTGCTAATTTTTTCTCATCTTCTGGAGTAATAATATACATTATGAACACCATTTTATTTTTAATAAATATAAAACAAATAGAGATTAAATAAATATGTAAAAGTAAGGATTATTTTTGATGGTTTTGTATGGTAGTTGGTTCACACGAAATAGTTCCAGGTTTTCCTTCTTGTCCATCCACGATAAACTCAGCTCCAGTAAATTTCTTAACAATTTCTATATTTGTTATTGTATGAAGAGTTATTTTAGTTGTATCAATAATCGATGGAAAATCAGACAAACTCATCCATAAAATGAGTTGATCGGCTAAGTGATAATCTATTGGTTTTTGTGTTGCTATCTGTTCAAGTAGTCTTTTAGCTGCGATTTTACCGACTTCCTCTGCTGGAAGACCTTTTTCACCTAAACCATCACCAGCTAATATTGTACCGTAATTTGTATAAGCCCAGAGAATAATCCCCGTACCTGGCCCTACGTGAGTATCATATTTTGGTTCAGGACAATCTCGTTCAATATTCTCTAAAGTATAATCATGCTTTTTTAATTCCTCTTCAGCAGAAGTAATCATTCTATCGACAATATGAGAAGGCAACTGAACAGCATGAGCTTTAGCATTTATTCGTTCAATCTTGAAAGGCTCTTCAAATTTATACATTATTGGTTGCAAACGTATAATTGGATTTACATCACAAGATAAAGTTCCACCACCTCTCGGATAATGCCCTCGTCTACCTTGACACAAAGTGATATCAAGACCCAATCGCTCCAGCATAGGTAAATAAACAAACCGAATATAATCAAGTGGAGGAGCCATAGGAACATCAGTTCCTCCTTTAAGGAGGAGCTTAGTAGGATTAGGAGCATAAGCAGCCACAGGAATAAGCGCTTGAAGCATTAAAGTAAGACTTCCTGCTGTTTGTACATCTATTTTATATTCTCCTCCATTTATCTTTCCAGGATAGAATGTTACTTGACTTGAACCTAGATTGACTCCTGTCATTTCAGCATTGCAAATTTCACCAATGCTTTTAATGACAAAAGTATGTTGATTGCGTAAACCAGGTTTTGATCGTTTTGCTCGTATGTTAAATATTTCAACGGGTTTCTGAAAAATTGTTGATAAAGCAATGGTGTTTCGTACAATTGATCCACCACCCTCTAACAAAGAGCCATCTATTTTTATTAAATCAGTCAAAAAATATCCACTCAACGCCACTTTCTTTCTTTGTTTTGCCTTCTAATTCTGGTTCTATCTTTTTATTTTGAGTTGAATATAATTTCTTTTCAGGTATTTTATCAATTATTCCAAGAATAATTTCTTCTAATATTGATCTATTAGCCTCAATTGTTGCTATTGCTTGATATTTCCCTACTTTTTGAAATACTTGCTCTAGTTGCTCTTTTGATAAAACATCTTCTTTGTTAATAAAAACATAAATTGGAATTTCAGAGAATTTTTCTTTTATTTCATTAAGTAAATTTTGTTGATGCTCTAGTGATAATGGAGCATCTTCAGTTGGGTCGTATAAGAAAATAATGCTATCTGCCAAATATTTCAAGGCTAGGATGCTTTTCATTTCAATATTGTTTCGTTCATATAAGGGTCTATCTAATAGGCCAGGGGTATCTAATAATTGATAAGAGGTAAATTGTTGTTTTCTATGACCACAGATCAATTCTTTTGTTGTAAAAGGATATGAAGCAATTTCTGGAGTTCCTGTTGATACTAATTTAACAAAACTGGATTTACCAGCATTCGGTGGACCTGCAAAAGCAATTGTTTTTTCATTAAGATTGAAATCAGGCAATTTTGATAATTGGATTTTGGCTTCAATAAGATCGTTGAGAGGTTCACTCAAATTCTTTATGGTAGAACCAACACGCCCTATTGTCTCGCCTCTTATTTTTTTAGCCTCATCAGCAGTAGTACTATTTCCTAGTTTCTTGGATATCGCCCTTTCAATACTTCGCAAAGCCCATCGAGTATGATTGATTCTTGAGAGGGAGGTTTGAAGTCTTTCAACACCAAAAAGAACATCAATTAGTTCTTTATGAAATGGATGAAGAGCATCTATAATTGGGAAATTATTTACAATGGTCATTAATTGATTTTCTAATTCTGGAAATAGGTATCTGAATTGCCTAAAATAAAGGGTTTTATAGAAGGAGTAATCAGAACGACGTTTTTTATTTCCTTTAGTTGGGTCCAATTGAATCTTTTTTAATTTAGAGAATATAATATCAGCCAATTTTTCGGATGTGGGAATATGGGGGATTCTTTTGAATTGGCTCATTATTAACACCTTATTTGATAATTTCTCATTTGACTAATTACAAATACATTTAGCACAGTTCACTGGACTTAAAGATTACTTATTACTTAGAGGAATGTAAGATATTATTTTTCTTGTTCTCGTGAAATATACTCTGAAAGAATTTCATCAAGTAAACGTTTTCCTCTGAAGGTATGTTTACCATCTTCTTGATGCTTTTTAACTCCTTCGAGTACTTGCTGTATATGAACGTTTTCAACTGGTTTAAAAGTAATCTCAGCAGCAGGAATAAATTTCTTAATTCCATCAGCAATCTCTTGAGCTGTTACCCAAATTCCATCCACATTAACGATTTCAAAGTGAATTTCCTTGCTTCGCCAGAGATTGATCAAAATTTGAATAGCATCTTCTATATAAATAATTGGTACAGATGTTTCTGGTGAAACATCCGCAATGTAAGGTCTTCCTTTTACAGCTTCTTCAACCATTTGGGTTGGGTATTTAGTTACCCCTAGGAAAGGACTACGACCTGGACCAACAATAACAGGAAAACGTACAGCTCTAAAATTAAGGGGAAATTTCTTAGAATAAATTGAACCAATAATTTCAGTACAAATCTTAAAGGAGCTATAGATAGTCCAAGGATCCATAAGATCCTCTTCAGTAAAGGGTGGTCTTCTATCAGGACCAAAAACTGTTGCTGAGCTTGGATATATAACAGTTTCAATACCATGTTTTTGGGCAGAGTTTAGAATATTTAAGGTGCCTTCTACATTTACTTTGAAGGCTCTATAAGGATCTTCTTCGGTCATTGGAGGTAACATAGCTGCTAAATGAAAAACAGTGGTAAATTGATACTTTTCACATAAAGATTCAATATCAGCTATATTAGAAACATCACCTTGAACTAAGATGACACCTTTTATCTTATCTTTAGCTTTTTCAATGTCAAGATCGAGAATTACAACCTCTTTCTCAGCTTCCAATAATCTTTTTGCTAGATGTTGACCGAGAAATCCTGCTCCACCAGTGATTAGTATAGCCATTTTTCTTACCTTCAATAGTTTAGTCTTAATACTAATATTCTTTTATTTATAGTTTTTAAAACTAACTCTTGATTTTATTTGTTATTTATCTTTAGTAAAATCCTTTAGGATAGGTTTGTATAAATCTACTCGTCGATCTATGAAGATATGATTCAAAGAAGTAACCATTTTGTTTCTTGCTACACTTGGATCTATCTCAACAATTTGCACTTCCTCTTTTTCTTCTGAAGATTGTGCTAATAGTTCCATTTTAGGACTAGTTATCTGACTCATACCAGTAAATTGAACTCGTGATTCTGGTCTTATATCTTCACCAATTCTATTGGCTGTAATTGTGAAAATTCTATTTTCTATTGATCTACCAAGCATTGTTTTTTGTGCATAGGGTAAAACTAAATTGGCTGGGTGACAAATGATCTCAGCACCATTCAAAGCTAAAATACGAGTAATTTCAGGGAAAATCCAATCAAAACAGATAATGATACCTATTTTTGCTAAACCAATGTCATAAATTTTCAGAGGACCATTTCCAGGAGTAAAAAAGTTTTTTTCAGTATTAAAAAGGTGAATCTTTCTATATACATCAATAAACCCATCTGGACCAATCAAAACTGCTGAATTGTAGAACTTCGAATCCAAAGCTTTCTCACAGATCCCTGCTACAAGATAGGTATCAGTTTCTTTTGCTGCTTTTTCCCATGCTCTTATACTGGATCCATCAGGTATCTTCTCACCTAGACGTTGTAATTCGCTAATGTCTTCAAATAGATAACCAGTAGTGCAAAGCTCGGGTAAGACCACTAAATTAGCTTCGCTACTTTCTTCAATTAGCTCAATTGTTCTTGCAAGATTTTTTTCTCTCTCACCAAATATTGGATTAGTTTGTATAAAACCAATTTTCATTAGAAAATACCTCTAAATAAATTACTTAGTTAATTCGCTATTAATATAATTTTTCAGTAAGAAATATAATAAAGAAAACAAAATTTCTCAAAAAGAGAAAGAAGTACTGGGTAGAAACCCAGTCTATAACAAAATAAAATACTACTCCGCAGCAACTTTTTTCTTCGTTAGAGTTTCTTTGATACCAAAAATCAAGAGTCCAGCGAAAATAACTGCAGCAGCTATTCCTGCTATTTGCCATAGAGGTTGTTGTAAAGCTAAATAGATAGCTCCACCTATGATACCTATAGCAGCAATTATGAAAGCCAATCCCCAAAATCGATGAGAACGCGATACGGGATATTCTGCTCGTAAAACTTTACCCCTTGCGGCATCAACCAATGCTTCTCCTTTCCAGTTGCCATAATTATAGACAACTCGATAGAAGGGTACATGGAGATAGGAAACTTCTTTCATATTGATGTTTTGATTCATACCATCTATTTTGAAAATTTCACGATAGATTAGCTGAGAGTGACGAGCTTTTACTTGATCTTCAGCCATTCGAAAAGCATCTTGGTAACCGATTTCAGTATCATAAATTTTTCCGCCTTCCGCTCTTACAGCACTCATATCAAATGCTTCTTTTGCACCGACCGGTATTTTTTCGTCGCGTATTTCCTTGTGTTTTTCGCCATAGCCAAAGATAAGACAAGTTTGATCTAAATCGATTGAACCACGTTCAGGTCTTGTTTGTATGTCAATGCTTCTACTCCACATTTGACTATGACCACCTGGACAATATTTTCCAAGCCCTTGATAATCAGTATGGCCATGGAATTTGAACATCCAGAATGGCATCATCCGTAATTCAAATTCTGTAAAGACTGCTTTATCAGCGAAGTCTGTTGGAACGCCTACATATTTAGATAGATATTCTGGAATAAGTTCTTGTAATAATGAGCCACTAAAATAAACTTGTAACATGTGATGATTTTGGAATGTTTTCCCTGTTTGTAATTCATTGGGTGTACCACAATATTCGCAAGTTACTACTGAAGCAAATGGTGGAATATTATTCTCCGCTTGACAATTACCACATTGAAGTTTTCTTGATTGGGTTTGTTGTTCGACTGCCATTTTAATCATCTCCCATCCATCCTGTGTCCACATTTTTCACAGAATGTTTGATTTGGTTCAAGTGGATCTCGACAATTTGGACAGAACTTAGGCACAGGTTGTCCCGTTGCTACTGCTGAAGTTTGTTGCACCATCGCAGCTCTTTGATCAGGAGCTAGCTGTTGGAAATCAAACAAACTAACTTTACCTCCACTAGATTTTATCTTATGTGGTTTAAAGGACCGCACTAGTAGGAATATTGCTAGACCAACTAATATTGCTGCTAAAACACCAAAGACTATAGCATACCATACTTGATCTTCAATACCACCATACAGATTAAATCCAACTTGCACTAATGGTGGTGCACCAATGAAAAATAGTAAAGCGAAAAAGATCATAAGCTTTCTATTCTTAATAGGTTGCTCTTCACGTAAGAGTTGACCAGTTCCCCAATGATAAGCAGCTCTATAAGATCTTCCTTGAATTTTTCTTCTTATTAGTAACAAAGGTTCGTGTAGTAAAGTAGGTGGACCTAATGGCTTAAATTGCACTTTTGTATCAAACACTTCATGCATTTCAGATTTTGCTCTTTGATAAGCAGCTTCATAAACAGTTTCACCTGCTTTTTTTGCTGCTTCATCTTGACCCCATTCAGGGCTTAAAGCAACTAGAGAACGAGAAGTATCCTTACTTGCCAAGTCTTTGATATATTCCGGACTGAATGGTATTGGCTGCCCTCCTACACTTCTGGTAACAGAAGAAATTAGTTCACTTGCTCCAAACATAGTTATTTCTTGTCGTGCTAGAAATCTTACCGAATGACTGCCTTGGTGGTAAATTTTCCAAGGACGATATTCAACAATCGTTTTAGTTTCAGTATAGGTCTGACCACCACGACGAACTGTTTTGGTTTCGGTTCGTTCTCTTCTCTGATATCCAGCAGCTTCCATATTGACATCCGCTTTTACATCAAAGAAAGGAATTAGAATTAATTCCATTTGACGCACAATACCAGGTCCTGGAGGAGGAGTTATAGGGATTGGTTTGATTATTGCGTGAGGAGAGATTTTACTTTCAGCAACAATTTCTCCACAGAAATTGCATATTACTAGAAGAGATTCTGCTGAAGGTTTCATAGGAGCCCCACATGTTGGGCACATTAATGTTTTGACTAACGCATGTTCTTGAGTACTCAAATGTTTTCACGCCTAATTAACGCTTATAATATGATTAGGATGGTTAAGATTCATCCAATAAGAGATTCTATAAGCTTATAATAAATTAAGATTGCGTTTCTGGATATTTATTCAAAAAGTGCTAATTATTGATCATTTCCAGTAATTTTTGATTTAAATAATTTCAATCTCAATGAATTTGTAACAACAATAACTGAGCTAGAAGCCATTGCAATCGCAGCCATCCAAGGTAGTAATAAACCTAATGCTGCTACAGGTATAGCAATTATGTTAAAGATAAAAGCCCATAAGAGATTTTCTTTAATAATCCTTAAAGTTGCTTTACTCAGATAAATAGCATCTACTACTTGGGTTAAATCACTACGCATCAAAGTAACTGATGAGGTTTCAATAGAAATGTCTGTACCAGAAGCTACTGCAAAACCAATATCTGCTTGAGCAAGAGCGGGGGCATCATTGATACCATCACCAACCATTCCTACTTTATGACCTTTTTCTTGTAATTCTTTAACTATATTTGCTTTTTCTTCAGGAAGAACTTCTGCGTAAATTTTGGTTATTCCAGCTTGTTTAGCAATTGCATTTGCAGTTCTTTCATTATCACCTGTGAGCATTACAACTTCTTTACCCATTTTATTCAAGATTTTTACTGCTTGTTTTGAAGATTCTTTTATAACATCAGCAACAGCAATTAATCCAATCACGCTAGTATTTAGGGCAACTATCATGACAGTTTTACCATTGACTTGTAATGAATCCATTTGTGTGAGTACTCTTTCAACAACATTAATATTAATTTCAGATAATAAACTTACATTACCTAGAATAATTTTATTGGTCTCTACAGTTGCAACGATTCCTTTGCCAGGAATAGCATTGAATTCTTTAGGATCTGTTAACTGAAGATTTTTCATAGAAGCATATCTTACAATTGCTTCACCTAAAGAATGTTCAGATCCTTTCTCAGCACTTGCAGCAAGTCGTATGATTTCGTCTTCTGTGTAATCAAAATTAATAACAATTACATCTGTTACTTCAGGAACACCCTTAGTTAAGGTTCCAGTTTTATCAAAAACTATAGTGTCTATTTCCAAGGTTTTTTCTAAAGATTCAGCATTTTTGAATAAAATACCTAGTTCTGCTCCTTTCCCTGAACCTACCATAATACCTGTTGGAGTGGCAAGTCCTAATGCACAAGGGCAAGCGATAACTAAAACAGCAATAGTATTCAATATTGCATGTGTATACCAACTTACAGTAATGTCAAACCATGTAGGTTGTATTCCAAAGCCACCAAGAAGAAGCCAGATAGCTAGGATAATAAGAGCTATTATTATAACTGCAGGAACGAAATATGCAGATACTTTATCAGCTAATCTTTGAACTGGAGCTTTACTACCTTGTGCATCTTCAACCGATTTAATGATTTGAGATAGCATTGTATCTGAGCCAACTTTTTCAGCTGTAAATTTGAGATAACCATTTTTGTTAATTGTAGCACCTATAATCAAATCACCTGGTTTTTTATCAGCCAATAAACTCTCACCAGTTATCATCGATTCATCAACAGCAGAAATTCCATCTATGATGGTTCCGTCAACAGGGACTTTTTCACCAGGTCTTACAGAAACGATATCACCAACCAAAACATCTTCAATTGGTATATCTATTTCATTCCCATCACGAATTACTCGTGCAGTTTTTGCTTGTAAACCCATAAGTTTAGCAATTGAATCTGAAGTTCGACCTTTAGCTATAGCTTCTAAAAATTTACCTATAGTTAAAGCTGTAAGTATGATTGCTGCTGATTCAAAATAAATGTCTCTTCTTCCTAAACCTAATGAGACTAAACTGTAGATAAAAGCAGCACTACTACCTAATGATACCAACACATCCATATTTGAAGTGAAATGTGTTACTGCTTTGAATGCACTCTTAAAAAATGGCCATCCAACAAAGAAGTAAACCGGAGTAGTAAGAGTTAACAGCACCCATGGTTGCCAATTTTGATCCATAAAAAATGGAATCATACCAAAAATCATTATTGGTACAGAAAAAATAACACCAAAAATCAATCGATTTCGATATCTAAGTCGTTCTTCCCTTTCCAATCGACGTCTTTGACTTAAAGCATCTTCTTCAATAGATTTTTCAACATCATAACCAACTGAACGAATAGCATTCTCTAACATTGATATATTAACAATGCTTGGATTAAATTCAATTGTTGCTTTTCTTGTAGTTAGATTTACAACAGTTGAAATTACCCCATTAATTTTCGTTAAAGCTTTTTCAACATTCATTGCACATGAAGAACAAGTCATTCCTGAAACAACAATTTCAACCTTTTCTTTTCTAATGCCGTAACCAACACTCTCAATAGCATCAGCTAAATCAGCTTCTGAAACAAGAGATGGATCAAAACTAATAACAGCTTCATTGGTTGCTAAGCTTACGACTGCTTCAGTTACACCATTTGTTTTATTTAAGGCTCTTTCAACAGCACTACTACAAGAAGCACAGGTCATTCCTGTAACGCCAATTTTTGTTGTTTTTTTTGTTTTTTCAGTTTCAGACATAATTTCTTCACATTTAATCTTATCGAATTATTTTTCGCTTTCTACTTTATAACCTAAAGTTTCAATTGTATCTACTAACTTTTGTTTTTTAATCAATGACTCATCAAATTCGATAACAGCTGAACCTTCTTTGAAATTAGCCTCAGCATTTTTTACTCCATCTAATCTTGATACTGCTCTGCCAATTGATGCTGCGCATCCATTGCAGCTCATGCCACTGACTTTAAAAGTAATTTTTGTATTTTTTCCCATGAAAATCACCCGTTTTTATTACTAATTATATTAATCCTTTTTTTGGTTATCAATCCCACCATTTACAAATTAATAGAAAATATAGTAAAATCATTATTTATTGCTATAAATTAATCTAATTTACCTAATCTATTTTTTCCTTTATTAAGAAAAGAAAAATTAAATTTTCTTCCCAAAGACATCACTATATGCAAATAACGCTGGACCACCACCCGAATGTAAAAATAATACTGAAGCGTCAGGTGGTATTTCTTCTGATTTAACAAGATCAATTAACCCTACCATCGCTTTGCCATTATAAACAGGATCCAAAAATATTCCCTCTAATTTAGCTATTAGTTTAACAGCATCAATCATTTCTTTATTAGGTATACCATATCCTTCCCCTGAATATTTATCCATAACAATAATTTCTGAATCACCAATTACTAAATCAAGTTTCCATTCTTGCTCAAAATCAGCGATAATTTTTCTAATTTCATTAATAATTTCTTTTTTACTGTCCCCGACCCCAATTCCAACAATTTCCATTTCTGGAAAATATAATTTTTTACCAATTAAAATACCTGCTTGTGTACCTGCACTGCCGGTTGGGTGTATAAAATAATCAAATATTACATCCATATTTGCTGATTGTTGAGCTATTTCCTGAATACATAAAACATAGCCAAGGACACCGATTTTATTGGAACCACCTGTAGGAATAATATAGGGGTGTCTTCCACTATTTCTTAAATTCTCAGCAAGTTCCACCATAGCTATTTTTCTATCTGCTGAAGTCCTCACACGATGTATCTTAGTATCTAAGATTTGATTTAATAAGAGATTACCCGTAAAACCATCACCGATATGAGAATCTGATAATACTAATTCACAATCTAATCCTAGTCTTGCTGTACAAGCAGCTGTTTGTAAGCAATGGTTTGAGGTTACAGCTCCTTCTGTTATAATAACATCAGAACCTTTCAACAAAGCATCTGCTAATAAAAATTCTAATTTACGATTTTTATTTCCACCAAAAGCTATACCTGTTAAATCATCACGTTTTATATAGATTTTTGCTTTGCCTAAATATTCGGTTAATCTTTCCATAGGTATTAATGGAGTAGGTAACAAGCAATGTTCAATTCTTGGAATGGATTTAAGATCGAAATCTAACATAAATACTAATTATTGTTTAAACTTTTATTATTAACGCATGAAAAATAAATAATTTACCACTAACGGAGTCAGTAAGGAAACTTTATTATAGATATTAATACTATTTCTTTACTTCATTTGAATATAATATAATTCAGGAGAACCAATTTGGTATCAGACAATGTAATTGCTGTACTCTTGGGAATACTGGCAAATTCAATTTATAATATAGGTTTAGTTTTTAAAAAGAAAGGAACTTGCACTTTACCGGACATAGAAGAACAATCCTTCTGGCAAAATATTAAAAATTTTGCGAAATGCAAAGCATGGGTTTTCGGTTATTCTTTGACACTCATCCAATGGTTCCCTTTAATGTATGCAATTAAAATTGGATCTCTCTCATTAGTAGCTCCAACAATGGCAGTTGGATTTGTTGTTTTAATTATCTTTTCTAGGATTTTTCTTAAAGAACCCATCTCAATTATGGAAATTTTAGGTATAACCGTGATAATGGGTTCAATAATTGCATTATACTCAATATCTCATTTAGAATCAGGTAAATTCACTTTAGATGATATGTTAACAAGATTTAGCTGGCCAAAAGGATATGGTACACTAATTACCATTGGAATAATTATAGCTGTACTCCTTGCAGTAACAATCAAAAGAAAATATCCACAAGCAGGAGGACTAATGGCTATAGCTTCAGGGTGTAGCTATGCATTTGCGACAATTTTCGCAAAAGGAACAATAGGTAGTTTACAGTTTGGTTCCCCGGACTTTTTCAAAGATTCTCTTGGCAGGTGGGAGTGGTGGATTTTTCTAATTGTAATGCTACTAGGTTATTTTGTAGCTTTTACTTCCCAACAAATGGCTCTGCAAAAAGGGAAATCAATTGTTGTTTCACCAACACTAGATATTATGAATTTATTTACACAAGTAATGGCTGGAGTAATTGTTTTTGCTGAATGGTATGAAGTTTGGCCAACGCTTTACCTTTGGCAAAAAGTAATAAAAATTGGATCAATAGTGCTAATCATTATAGGGGTTGCTATGCTTTCATTCTTCTCAGCAAAAGATGAATTGAAAGATACGAAAGCAGTCGTAGAAGAAAAAATAGAAGAAGAAGAAATTAAGAGTGAAGTTCGGCAAGAAGATGAGGATACTACTAATTTGGGTTTAGAGAAAAACATCATGAAAATTGATCAAGAAATATCAACAACAAATTATGAAGAAGCTAAACAAATTACCATCAATCCAAATAAGTAAATCTTATTTACAATTAATTTATATAACTAGAGAATTTCTTTTTTTATAAATGGTGGAACCAATTGTTTGAAGGAGAAAAAATTAGATTAAGGTCAATTGAACTTACAGATGTAGATGATATTTTAAAGAATTTCAATAATTTAAAGCTTAGAAAATTCCTATCTACACCTTTTCCCTATGCTAAAGAGGAAGAAGAAGATTGGATAAGAAATACTTGGCAAAATAGAAGACAAGGTAGAGAATATCAATTTGCCATAGAAGAAAAAGTATCAAAAGAATTTCTAGGCACATGTGGTTTATTTGATATTGATCGAATTGTACGCTCATGTGAATTAGGTATAGCAATTCATGCTGAAAAGAATTGGAGTAAGGGGTATGGAACCGATACCATGAACGTTCTTTTGAAGTTTGGCTTTGAATATATTAATCTTAATAGAATTCAGTTACGAGTCTTCGATTTTAATGAAAGAGGTATTAGAACATATGAAAAGGTTGGTTTTACTAATGTAGGAAAGTTACGTCAAGCTCATTTCTTTGATGGAAAATATATTGATGTTATTTTCATGGATATTCTATATGATGAATGGATAAAAAAAAATAAAGAATAAAGAAAATTAATTATGATTTTCTTTATCTTACAATAAATCAATTATAAATTGAGCAATTCTAGAGAAATAATCTGATTCTAAATAAGATTCAACATGAGCTCGACCATCAACCCGCCATAGTAATTTTGTTGTTGTTACTGGTATTGCATTATAGATTGCTGTAGAACAATTAGGATCAATATCGATATCATCATTTCCATGAATTATGTAGGTAGGTATTGTTATATCAGTAGCGTTAACTGCTGGGGAAATATCTGCAAAAGTAAAACCATAATGATTTTCCATCATTTTAATGGTAATTTGACCAAAGATGGGCCATGGAAAACCAGAGCGAACGGGATAAGCTTGTTTGATCATTTTATCGCCAAATCCCCAGGATGAATCAGCAATAATTCCTGCAACATCATTGTACTGAGCAGCATAAAATAGTAAAGTAGCTGCGCCTTGGCTTTCAGCGAAAATGAACACTTGTGAATCATTTACTTCAGGTTGGTTTTTAACATAATCAACAGCTGCTCGAATATCTTTCACTTCATCAATACCCCATGTCAATCCTAATTCAGTATCTGGAGATTCTCCACGATTTCGTGAGTCAAAAAAGAATAAACGATAATTACTGTCATAAAAACCTTCACCATAATGATCTAGCATCCATGCCTTTGAATGCGTAGCTCCATGTAATACAATTAAGGTAATATTTGAACTGGGATCAGAAGTGTTTTTTGGTTCAATATACCATCCACTTAAATCTAAACTATCACTTGTTGTGAATGTAACATTTTCATAAACCATACTTAAATCATGGGGATAGAGATACATTGCTTCATGATCAGGATGCAACATAGTATTTTTTCCAACAACAGGTATTATTACGAAAACAACTAATGAACCTGAAAGGATAACAAGAATACTAAACTACCAATGAAACCTTTAACCACTTTTTCATTTTAGAGGACCAAATATCGTATAATTTATGTGAATTTAAGCTTTAGGGAAAAATATAGTAAAAATCATTTATCACTAGGAAATAACCCTTCAACAAATAATGGTAATGTTTCTTCAGCTTTACCAAAAATAGAGAAATCAGCAAATTGAGTTATTGGTGTTCTTTCAAGATTAAACTCGATTACTAAAGCATCATTTGATTTAGCAATAAAAGGAAAATCAGCTACTGGATAAACCAAACCACTTGTTCCAATGACCAATAAGATATCACAATTGGTAGTTAGAATTTCATACGCCTTCGAGATAACATTTCTATCAAGTGATTCTCCAAACCAAATTACTCCAGGTCTAAGAAAATTACCACATGAGCAAAATGGAGGAGTTTTTGGTGTTGTTTTTAATTCCACACTTTCCCCACATTTCTGACACCAAGCATGAAAAATATCCCCATGAATTTTCAAAATATTCGTTGACCCAGCTCGTTGATGTAAATTATCAACATTTTGAGTGATTATCCATTTTAGTAATTCTTTTCTTTGAAGAGTTGTTATTGCGATGTGTGCAGGATTAGGTTCTTTTCCTAAAATAAGATCAATGCGCCAAGAATACCATTCCCAAACAAGCTTTGGATTGTTCCGAAATGCTTGTGGAGTTGCCAAATCCAGTGCATTATAATTTTTCCATAATCCATCTGCCCCTCGAAATGTTGGTATACCCGAACCTTTTGAAATCCCTGAACCTGTTAAAGCAATAATTGATAAATCACTCTTTTTTGTTTCAAGTAAATTCTTTACTTTTGATAGAGCATTTTCTATTGTTTTTCCATTTTCTTCAAACATAGATATCTAATAATAACTTGACTTATGAGCTTTTCAGACTTTCGCTAATAAAAATTAAAAACTAGAATACCCCATAATATGGAGGAGCAACAAAAAAAATGACATTAATCCTGTTCGCTTTTTTTTATCCCAGATATTGAATGATGTTCGCCCTTTTCCTATTTGCGACGGCCAATCCAACTTTACTCCTCCAAATTATGAGGGAATATCTACCCAACAACACAATTGGTTTACTTATATAAATAAGTTTGGTTTATATAGAAAATTATTATTATCGAAAAAAATAATTGAAAATCAAAATTATTTAGAGATTTTTTCACGAAAAGAAGCAAAGAATTCTGTGAGATCAATATTTCCTCCTGAAATCATTATCCCAACACGATGATCTTTTACATCTATTTTACCTGAAAGAATGCCTGCTAATGAGACTGCTCCAGAAGGTTCTACAACAAGTTTCATTCGTTCCCAAAGAAATTGCATAGCATTAACTATTTCTTCTTCTGTTACAGTTATAATATCATCAACATAAGCTCTAACTATTTTGAAAGTATTTGGACCAAGTTGTGTACGCAAGCCGTCAGCAATAGTATTGGGGTTTATTGATGGAAAAATCTTACCCGCTTTGAAAGATTTAAATGCATCATCAGCGTTTTCTGGTTCTACTGCGATAACTTTTGCAGAAGGTAAAAGACCTTTTGTAGCTATCGCTGTTCCACTCAAAAAACCGCCTCCTCCAACTGGAGCAAAAATATAGTCTAGTTTTCCCACTTCTTTTATAAATTCGTAGGCAGCAGTTCCTGCACCCTGAATGATACGCAAGTCATCAGAAGGATGAACTAGAGTGTATCCATATTCTTTAATGAGTGGTTTTACAGCTTCTTCTCTATCACCTGGTTTCGATCCACAGAAGACTATTTCAGCACCATACCCTTTTGTAGCAGTGACTTTTACTTTGGGAGCGTTTTCAGGCATGACTATTACTGCTTTTACTCCCACTGTTTTTGCAGCTAAAGATAAAGCTTGTGCGTGATTTCCTGAGGAATGAGTTATTACTCCACGTTTTTTTTCTTCATCATTCAATTGAAGGAGAGTATTAATCGCTCCTCTAAATTTGAAAGCACCGATTTTTTGAAAATTTTCACATTTAAAAAAGCAATTACATTGTAATTGATCATTCAAAGTTGTAGATGTCATTATAGGTGTTTTATTGACAAAATCTTTGATTCGACTATATGCTGCTTCTACTTCTTCAAACATGATAACTTAAAGGAAATCATTAAACAATTAAAACTTTCGTTATCATAAAATATTTTGTTTGAAATTGTAAAGTTATTCCTAAATAGCAAAGTTTAATTTGGATTTACAATCTTCTAGTATAAAATTCTTCATGGTTGATGCTCACAAATGGATACGAAAATTGTTGCAATTGAAGATGATATCGCAAAAGATAGAAAATTAAGAAGAGATATCATTATCTGGGAAGCAGTAGGTTGGTTAATTATTTTTGGTTTCGGTAATCTATTTCACTTTTATTATGAATGGGTTCCTTGGAAGGGTTATGGCTGGTTTTTTGCAATAAATGAAAGCATGTGGGAACATATAAAATTAGCTTTTTGGCCGGCGCTAATATTCTATACTATACAATATTTTGTTTTAAGAAAGCGAACAGAGAAGATCATTGTAGCAAAAGCAATAGCATTATATGTTGGTCCTATAGTAATGTTAGCTTTCTATTACACGATGGTTGGTGTTTTTGGTGAAGAAATTAAATCAATCTGGCTTAGCATTATAACTTTTATTTTCGCAACAGTTATTCAGCAGCTCTCAAGTTATGCATTACTAACGATTAAACCTGTAATAGATAAAAAGAAACAAAAAATCCTTGATATAATTTCATTAGTAGTTGTTGGATTATTAATGATTGCAATGATAGTTTTTACTTACGTTCAACCACAAATAGATCTTTTCTATGATACCTATAATGCAACCTATGGATTCCTACCTACAACCTAAAAATCACTAGAAACCATCATACTTTAATTTGATGTTAATTTTTCTTATTTTTTAATAAATAAAAAATGAAAATCTTAAATAATTAAAGAACTAACTTTTTACTTGTAAGAATAATAGATAAATTAGGGTGATATTTATGCATTTTAGAACCATAGATGAAATTGAAGAACATAAAAAAACCATTAGAATCTGGTACATTGTAGGCGGTGTAGCAATCTTTAGCTTGGGAGCATTATGGCATTTCATATTTGCTTGGACAGATGGTTGGGCACCAATAGGTTGGTTATTACCTGTAAATGAAAGTGTTTGGGAACATGTCAAGTTAATGTTTTGGCCAGCATTGATCTTTTATGGGATTGAATCTATCTTCCTTTATAAAAAGACAAATAATTATCTTATAGCGAAAACTACTACCTTTTATTTCATACCAATAATGAGCATAAGCATTTTCTTTACAGTTTATGGAGCAACAGGTTTCGAGAGTTTCATTTTTGATACGATTGTTTTAGCATTATTAACAGTAGCATCGCAGTTTATTAGCTATAAGATAGTAACAGCTGAACCAATAGCTGAGAAAAGACATCTTGTTTTAATTATTATCGCAATTATACTAACTGTCTTACTTGCAACGCTATTAATTGTCTTTACATACGTAACACCACATATACCTCTCTTCGAACATGAATTTGCTAATGAAACAGGACTTTATGGTATATTACCTAATTACTAAAATCATTAAAAGAAGAAAAAATTGACCTTTGCAAAAAAGCATAGGTCATATTAATTATTTCATTATTTTTATTAGAGAACTTTTTCTTTAAAGACAATATTCATCTTTTCAAGTTCATTAAGAATTGGAGTGTATACTTCTGGACTAGTTGGAATGATAACCCCTGTTCCTTTTATAGTTCCTTCAAGCATCATTCTAACTGCTATAGCTACTGGTAAGGATACTGTTCTAGCCATAGAAGAGTCACCATTTGGTATACCATAATCCAATAAGGTTGAAGTAATAGTTTCTTTTTTACCATCAGGGTATTCAGCTTTGAATTCATGTAACATAATAATCATATCTTGTTCTCCAGGATTAAAGCCACCTAATTTTTCTAAGAAATGATCAGCTAAAACATCTAGATAGGAATTTCCTTTGGGTATTGGATTGTTACTGAATAATCCTAACCATTCCAATCTATTCAAACATTTGGCATCTTCTGATTTACCTAATTGTTTTGCAACTTCACCTTTGATGTTTTCACCGGAATAGTTCAATATTTTTTGTAACATTTGCTTCCAAGTTAATCCTTCTAAACCTTCTTTTGCTTCTTTATCCATTAAACCTAAATCAAACAAGGCTTGAAGCGTTTCACACCAACCAGGATATCTAAATGTTCCTCTGAACATTGTTTTAATACCTTCAAGGCCATAGAGATTAATATATTGCATACTATCTCTATTAGGATAAGCTTCCAAATCCATACCTTCAACTTTCATAGGCCAGTGATGATTGAAGAGATCACCACTTTTGATGTCAATAACTTTGCCATTTTCCAAATATTGAGCAGCATTGGTTCCAGCTAAAATAACACCTTTTGGAGACCAGGAAAATTTGTAGCCCATAGGATTAGTATTAGAGTTAGGGGCAGGCAAACCACCAGTAATAGAACGGAAACTAGTTACCTTACCACCTTTTTCTTTAACATTATGAATAATCCTCATTGCAGACATATGATCTGTTCCAGGATCAACACCACATTCATTCATAATAAGAATACCAGCATTTTTCGCATCAGTATCTAATCCTTTCATTGCATCACTAACATATGAGGTTGTAGCCATATGTTTGCCATTTTTTATACAAGCTTTAGCTATATCGGGATGATAAACATAAGGAAGTAAACTTATAGCTAAATCAGCATTCTGGATGAGCCCGGATTCATCAAGTGAATCTTTAGTAATATCAAAAGCTACAGCTTTGCCATGTGGATGGTTATCAACAATTGCTTCAGCTTTGCTTACTGTTCTTGAAGCAACAGTAACTTCAAAACCTTTATCCAATAAATATCTAATTCCTGGTTTAGCAACTAAACCAGCACCAAAAACAACGATTTTTTGCATAGTAAACATTTCCAAAATTTTTTAGTAATATATTTCTATGTTAGAAGTAACTATCTATAATTAATTAAATGTTTTTTCTCTTTTCAGATAGTGGTAAAACAACTATTTTGATTAGCTTTTCAATAGTAATCATAAAAATTAGTGGATGGACGATCCTCAGTTCGCAACCCATCCGATAATTGTCTGCCATGAAATGGCAGTGATTTCATCTACAGTCATTTCTAACTGTATCACTGAGGAAACAAGTATATATACACAATTTTTAGATTAAAGGTTATTGCTGATTGCTATTAATTTTCAAGTAACTCTTTAATGATACGGGTTTAAATTCATCTAACTTTTCCAAATTAACAAACTGACATCGTTTCTTTGACCCACTATGTATACTGAAAGGTAATCGAATAATCCTTCTGGTATCTAAAGTGATTGGTGCATCAATTAGGATATTTTCTTCATGTAAAATCCTTTTAACAAATTCTAATTTTACATCTTGAGCTTGCCCCTCTCGCATTCTAGGATTCTCATAAACTTCTTGTACATAATCACGAACATTAAAATCATAAACATAAATATGAAAACCCTTTTCTCCACTAAAAACTACTTTGATGTTTTTAAAGTGACATTTTTCATGTAGAAATTCAACCAATTTTTTTGCTTCCCGTTTAGCTAGATCGAAGTTCCCAGGAGCATCTATATCAAAGTAAAGCTCACTATAAAGATAACAATTACTTGCAACCTCATAGCCAGGTTTTTGTTTTTTCTTGAATGATCTAGGACCTAGATTTTGAGGGTCTAACCAACAACTTGTAGTATAATAAACATCAGCAGGTGTATATCTCACGAGTAATTTTCTTAGTTTATCTATAGAATTAATTCGATCTTGAATTTTCAACACTCTGATTTTTTTGTTCAAACCATAAACAAAAAATCTGAATTGTCTTTGAGTAGAATTAGGTGGAAGCCAAAGCTCAGTTTTTTCGTAATATTTTCTTAAAATAGCTCTTTTCCTTAAAATCCTTCTTTTGCGAAAAAACCATTCTAATTTCCAAAAAGGATTCCTAGGCATAACTATCCACCAAGATTTTAACTCTCAAATTTTGTTATAGAATTACTGATATTCTATAAATAAAATAAAGTGGTTTTATTACCACTTACCATGTTTCTTTAAAGCTTCAACAAGATTGGCATCTTCAAAAACTAATGTTTTGGTGAGCTCATTAAATGCTTTATCTGACCAAACATTTACTTTTTTACCGGACATAGTTGAAAAAGTACCAAAATGAGTTCTAAAATTATTCATTAAAGTTCCTTTCATTTTTTCATATTCACTTCTTGAAGAAACTTCTACTCTTGTTCTCATAGACAAACGATTATATCTTTTAGATTTTAATCGAATGGTACATTTAACTGGTAGAGAATTAGTCTCATCTGAGGAAATAGCTCTTCTTGTACTTGAATCATCATCTCGTATACTACTATCTGATGAATTGCCATCGACAGCTTTTTCAAGGTCATCAGCTATTTCTTTTACTGCTTCCTTAATTTTTCTGAAGAACACTGACATCATACCTCATTATATTAATGATTTATTTTTTCGAGTTTAAACCTTTAAAGTTATTTATTTAAAAATTAGAGAAATAGTTAGTGAAAATAAAGAAGTAATACTTTAACTTCCTTTTACAAAAATACTTTTTCTTCTTTTAAATAACTTATTTATTTTACTGATCTGAAGATTTTTCTAATAAGTGAAATATCATCAAGAATAAATGTTTCATTAGAAATTTGATTTATAGAACCAATTTCAGGCTTAATATTAAGTAAGGTTTCTGAGGTTATTTTTGCTCTAATTGCTTCTATAAAGTCAACAGCATTAATTATCAAATAAGGTCTATCATGAAATGGAGTTATTTTTATCTCAATAGAATCAGTGATTTGCAAATCATTATGTATAGTTGCAACAAAAGTATATGCTTTTACTAGAAATTCCTGTTTTTTAGACCATTCCTTTTCCACTAATGCTTTCCTAAAAATTGGGCTCAATTTTGTGCTACAGTTTAATTTACTGAAAGCTGTTCCTAACCATTTACTGTAAGGAGCATATCTTTTTTCCATTAGAAAACATAATTTCATTAATTTAGCTATTTGATTAGTTACTAAAATCTGCAATCCTAATTCATCTTTCAATTCAGCAGCTCTTCCTGGAAAAGCCATTTCTTCAGCTATTATACTCCATTGTTTCATCATAAGATACAACCAGATTTCATTAGGATAATAACTGAATTTCTCTCTAATTTCTGAGAGCTTCATTAGACCATCGTAATAAACAGCACCACTAGTGATAGCTAGCAATCTCTGTTCAGGAAAAGACAACCAATCAAATACAGAAAGATCAGAATAAGGTTGAAGACCTAGAAATTTCTGGAAAAAAGAGTCTATAGTATGAATTTCTATTCTGTGATTTACTAGTCCTTTAGTATGAAATTCATTTACTCTTACACCTTTTTCATCAGGTTCTCCAAAACAGGTAGAATAACCATGAAATTCATGTGGCAATTCATTTGAAAAACAATATAAGATTTCATCTTTGAGCTCCAAGTAATCTTTTTCTTCTAGAAATAATTCAAGTCTAAGACCCCAGTCATGATCCATTGAACGCACAGTGTCAAATCCTAAAACATCAGAACCAAAACCAATTCTTGCAGCTGAATAATTGAGTTTAGGATAATTCCTATTTAAAATTGGTTTTATAATAGAAGAGAAAAAGATTCTATTAAGTTCTAATCCAGGAATAAAAGAAGGCATAGAATCATTTCCTATAGAAAAAAGAAAGAAAGCAAGGTGATTACTTTCTTAAGAACTCACCTATGTATTCAAATGGGGGAGTTAGTTTACCCTTCCAAAGAATTACCGCACGCTTGATTTCATCTTTTAATCCAGACTTTTCAAAAGAATCCTTGAAATTCGTTTTTGCCATATTTGGAATAAAAGGTAATAAAGTATTACTGAAGAAATCTGAAGCATCTCGAGGTATTTCAGTTGGCAAATGATCAATAGCTAATATTGCAGGACCTTTTCCGTTTACTCCATCTGTTGCAGTATCTTTGAAAGGATCATAAACATAGTATGGTCGTTCAATATAAGATATCCTAATATTTCCTTCAATCCCACCTTCTATATCACAAGAAATATCGCCAATAAATCGTAATCTTGGGGGAGATTCTCCACTAAATAAATCTTTTAGTTCATTTTTAGTGATGGAACGAGGATATTTTGCTGACCAATAAGCACCATTTACAATTACAGTAATATATTCCAGATATTTTTCGGCAAACAATCCTTCGTATTTCTCTGGATGGTCATAATAATCCTGCAATTCAAAGGAAACAGAATCATCTTTTGGATAAACCATATGTTCTTCTTTAAAGACTACTTTGTAGATAGTGTGTTTACATTCTTTTTTATTGGGGTTTTTAATTAATGCCGCTAAGTCCTTTGGGTTTATTTCTTTAACGGGTAAGATTTCTAAAATAGATTGTGCACCTTGAGAGACATTACCATATCCTAAGAAACCAAAAACAAGAGGACATAAACGCTCAGGAATACCATCTTTTTTTATTAAATCAGCAACTTTGGCTATTTCTTTCTTTGCTTCATCTAAATCGAAATAGTTACAAGCTTGTTTTATCTTCAAGAAAGGTGTATTTAAACCATCAACTTCCTTTAATCTTAATCCGAAACCATGGAGAGTATCGACCATGCCGGCATAACCTGCGTGACGACCAAAGAAAATTAATCGACGATTTTTTTCATCAGTTACTTTTTCATAATCGATCATGGTGCAACCTTTCTCAATCATATATTTGAGCATAGGCATGTTATCTTTTTGCCCTTTGATAACATGATGGAAGCACATATAGGCACCATCAGGTTTGAACATGTCTAAAGTCATTTCTTTAATACCAAAAATGATTGGACAGTCTGAGAGATCTTCCTTAATCAAACCTCCCACTTGTATATATTCTTCATTAGTAAAAGCACGAGTATCACAAGGTTGAAGATAAGCTTGAATATCAAATTCTTCTTTTAATTGTTTAACAGCAGCAGGAATTAAAGGCGTTCTTCGTTCTCCATGTTTTGTTTCTCTTCGTATTCCAATTTTATAAGTCATTATTATCAGCATCCCAATTTATTATTAAATAAGCAAAGAATGATTCCTTGCTTAAATAATTTATCGAGTGCTGAATGAGTGTGATTATTTTTTAAATCTCCTATAACTTTCCAGTAAAGGAATGTATTAATCATCACCAACTAATGCTACATGAATAATGTGAATAGCTAATATTGCAGCAAAAAGTAATAGACTTCTATGAACATAAAGAACAACCTTCCAGAGTTTTTTAGTTCTTTTTGGAGTAATGATTTTGAACCAAAGAATTAATCCTGTTAAAATATAAAAGATATAAATCCCAGCGCTTGCCCAACCAATAGTTGAAGCTGCACTATCTCTGGATAAAAGGATACCATGAGCTATAAGCACACCTAAAGCAGCTAAACCACTGAAATAATGGATATATAATAATGGTTTTCTTACTGCACGAAAAACTTTTGCTACGAAATCCTTGAAACTACTTAACTTACCTTCGTTTGAGATTTTTCTTGTAATTTTAAATGACTGATAAAATACAATATATATTGTACTAACAACTAATAATCCTACAGCAGCCCAACCTAGAGAATTAGCAGCATCATTTTCATCATCGTCATCGTCACCATCATCCGCTGAAACTTTTGATATCGAAAATTGCATAACAACTAAACCAACTATAAGTATTAGTAGTAAGAAGAACAATTTCTTGGATTGATTTTTTTGGAATAATTGTATTGAAGTATTTGGCGACAATATTTTTCTCACAGTCTAGCATTTCATAATCGTATTTAAAAAGGGAATTAATTTATTTCTAAAGTCAAAAGAAAAAATAGCTAAAAAGTAATAATTACAAAAGATCATTTATCAAAAAGATAAATTTTTCCAAAAGAGATATTAGTTATTTAAGATAATCATGATTTGGGAGGGGTTAGAAATAACCAAACGATTTATCACGTTCAATGATTTTAGGCATAATCATTACTGTAGGATTTACTGCATTTTTATCATTAATAATAACAGCTATGATTATTTATGATGGAGGTAATTTTGATGAGCCAAACTTACCAAAATATAGTTTTTACAAAAATTTCATAAGTGATTTAGGAAGAATATATACTTTTGACGGTGAGTTAAATATTGTACCAAGAATACTTTTTCAAGTATCAGTTATTTTTGGTGGAATTGCTATCCTTACACTCTATGCATTTTTAATTGATATTTTCAGAAAAGAAAAACGATTAAAAAAAATAGGAATAACTGGCGCAAGTTCAGGTATATTATCAGCAATATTTTGTATGATGATAGCCTTTCTAGCTTTTGATATCTATAACAAATTACCTGTAATTTGCATGTTCATTTTTGGAATATTTATTATGTTAGCTAATTTTATACTATTCTTTACTATAAGAAAAATCAATGAATATCCCAATTTTTACAAAGTGCTATTTATTGGTTGTAATTTCCTTTTATTGGTATTTATAGTAATAAATATCGCTATTGAACACGATAGTCCTTATTGGCAGGAGATAGTTAAAATTGTCGGGCAGAAGATTGTATTTGCTATAAATATCATAAATTTAGGACTCCAAGTCTATGGTATAAATAAGTATGCAATTGCTTATGATAAAAGTCAAGCTTTACTTGCAGAAACAAGATTGGAATAAGACTTTAAATTTCAATATTCAAGAAGTTTACTTATGACAAAAATACTTATTTTTAATGGTAGCCCGAGAAAGAAAGGAAATACAGCAGCACTCATAAAAGAATGTCTAAGAGGAATGGGTGAAGCTGGTAATGAAGCAGAAGTCTTTGTATTAAACAAAATGAAAATTAAACCATGTCAATTTTGCGATTGGTGTATTAAAAATAGTGAATTAACATGTGTAAAAAAAGATGATATGAGTGAACTATATCCAAAATTACTCCAAAGTGAAGTAATCGTTTTTGCAGTACCGATATTTTGGTTTACTGTTTCAGCTCAAATGAAATTATTTATGGATCGTTTGTATGCATTACATACAAAAGAAGGGTATGCTCTAGTGAACAAAAAAGTAGCAGCAATAATGGTTTATGGCGATGATAATGTTGAGAGATCAGGAGTAAATAATGCTATTGGAACAATGCATGACCTTTTTAGATATATGAGAAGTGAAAATTTAGGAATTGTTCATGGAACAGCTTGGGCAATTGGTGATGCAGAAAAAAATAATCAATTGATGAGTGATGTATATAATCTAGGCAAAAAAATCGAAAAAAACATTAGCAAGTAAAAGGTGCTTTAAAAAACAGAAAAATAGTTTAAATCTATTAGATTTAACTATTTTATTTGTCAATATCATCTTGATAATAAAATCCTTCAGTATCAATTTTCTTAATAGTATGGAGTACCATTTTACTGAGTGAATCTTTTTCCAGTTTTAAAATACTGCGTGAATATTCTTTAGATTTTACTAGTTCTTTATCACCAAAAAGTATCATGAAATAAAGCTTATTGAGAAACAATCGAATATTAGTTCGAGCATTTAAACGGACATTACAATTACTTGTATTATTTTTAATATCAAATCCCATAGATTTTATAAAATAGGATTCAAACTGAGCCAACCAATTTCTAAAATCTTCCAATGAAATTAAGTTCCTTAATAAAATCACAGTAATTATTCTACTTAAACGTCCATCTTCATAAGCGTTAAAAACAAGACTTGCAGGTTGAAGAAGTTTCTTGGCGATTGTATTTAAAATCTTTAAATGACCATCTTTTTGAATATGTGGTGAAAAAGCATATTGAATAAAAAGATCAGCAAAATGAGCAATTGAATGAGCCCAACTTTTAACCTCTATATACCCTCGAAGATCTCGTTCACCAAGAAATGATTCTATTGTTTGATTGAGCCAACCATTTAGAATTTCAGAAGTTAAAAATGATTTCCGATTCTCAATCTTTCCTTTATAAAATAGTTCATCTGCCTCCAAAACACCACAGAGAACTAATGCAGAAAACGATCGGAGAAATACATTATTAGATTTAATTTCTCCAAGACCATTTGATGAATTTTTAATCATTCGATTCCCTAGCTCAAGAAGCTCTGCATCAGCGAATATCCCCTTCCTACACCATTTATAAAGAATCATGAAGCTGTTATCTCGAATATCAAGATTAAGTGAACCTAAACTCTTTTCCAAATCAGAAGCTATACTGTGATAATCCTCATCCTCAGGAACAGCAAAGTCATGTTCTATTATTGAAAGTATTTTTTCTAATTTCATATCTCATCAATAGAACAATTTAGAGATTTTAAATTACTGATAAGTCTAGAAATAAAAAGTGAATTAGTAGATTAGTGAAGATAAAAATAAAGGAAAAATAATTAAGAAAAAATAGATGGTCCGGTCCCGGAGATTTGAACTCCGGACATCTCGGTTTCTGCTAAAGCAGCGAATACAGGCTGACTCCAAATCACCGCATCATTGGAGCGACAAAGTCTACAGCCGAGCACTCTAAGCCAAGCTGAGTTAGGACCGGATTATTGTGTTATCTTTTTTGATAAACTAACCATTTTAAAGATTTCTGTCTAATACAAAAATTCGCTTTTCTTACTAATTTTCCTTTTGTTTAACCAAAGATATTTTTAGCTCTATCTGCTGGTTTCAAAATTAGTTCCTTCAATTCTTTATCGATTGTTTTTTTCACTTTTATTAATTCATTTGTCATTACTGGTGTATCAACCATCATTCTTATTAGTTCAATTTTTTTCTCTATCTTTGCTAATCTTCTCTTCACTTCTGATATATCTGTTCCTTTTTCTACTATACAATAGAGTAATAATGGTTCCTTACTTCCTGGATCCAAATCGCTTAATAGAATTGAAATCTTTTTCAACTTGATTTCCTCCCCTCTATCATTGAAAGCTTCTGAAGCAAATGATTGTATTGCTGTTACAAGGCTGGTTTTTATTATTGGATCTACCCCACTTTCATCTGAATAATAAACACTTCTTACTAATGGTAATCCATTAACTATTAATCCTGCTTCCAATATAGCCATTTAGTATCCCTTTATCTAATATACCTGTTTTTAATTCTTAAACATCTTGTAATTGATTTCTTGTTTAATTGGATAGTTGAGAAATTATTATTAAATATTTATTTTTATCGCTTTAACTTTTCAATGGATATTTTCTATAAAATAGCGAAAAAATTCATTCTTTTTAGAAATTTTACTGAATAAATCTTCAAATTTTATTTTTTTCCTTTTCAACTAAATTATCTCCATAAGTAATAACTTATTTATACTAAGATTAAATTATGAAAACTAAACTGTTAATGGTTGATTGATATGAATTTCCGCAAAGTATTCCTTGCTGCTTGGAGTCCTATAAAAGCTATTTTCATTACCTGGAGCTCTTTACTTATGATCATTGCTTTCATTTATTTTATCTTCTTTGACCCTAAAGGAGTTTTAAATATCGTTGATGAATATCCGTTAACCTTTAGAGTTATTAATATCATTATTTCAGGTTTGCTTTTCTTATATTGGCTTGTCGTTTGGAATATTATGATAAAAGCTTTCTTTAAAGAAGATTTAAAATACCTTGAAAAGAATGGTTTGAAGTTGGCAGAGTCAAATGGTTAATAATAAGGTTGTATGGTTTGATGTTTTAACACCAAAACAAGCTATGTTATTCATTGCTATTGGTGAGAAATTAAAGACCCTAGGTTTCCAAACACTTTACACTACAAGAAAACATGATTACATTCAAGATATTTTTGAGTTCTATCAAATCGAACCTGTATTTCTTGGTAATTATGGAGGAAAAACCTTAGAAGGTAAATTACTTTCAAGTGCTGAGAGAGTAGTAGAACTTACCAAAGAGATAATTAACAAAAAAGATAAACCTCTTATAACAATAACCTTCTCCTCTCCAGATGCATCACGAGTAGCTTTTGGTTTAGCTATCCCTCTAATAATTTTTAATGATACCTCGCATTCAAAACACGTTGGACAACTCACCTTTTCCTTAGCAAAATATCTTATAACTCCTGCTTGTATACAAGTCAATGATTTCATCCAATTAGGAGCCAATCCTAAAATCATTCACACCTATAATGGTGTTGATGAAGTAGAATATATTTCAGGTGAAAATTATAATAAATATCTTTCATTAAGAGCAAATAGTAAAGAAAGATATCTCGTATTTAGACCTGAAGAAAGTTTTGCTGCATATATGAAAGATAAAGAACAAAAAGATTACCTCGAAATCCTTGAAGATGTAATTACTTACTATCCAAGAAAGATTATTGTCTTACCAAGATATGAAGAACAAAGGGAAATTATTCAAGAGAAATTTGAAGGGAAAGTAGAGGTTCCTGAAAAAGGCATTTTTCTATTAAATCTTTTAGCTGGAGCTGATGCAGTAATAACTGGCGGGGGAACTATCGCTCGAGAAGCAGCTTTATGTGGTATTCCATCAGTAACTTATTTTTGGCGACATTTAGAACCACAAAAATTCATTGAAGATTTAGGCTTTCCAAGTCATTCAGTTCAAACTTTAGCTGATACTAAAAGATTAGTGAAGAAAATTTGCATTAATCCAAATAAATTTTCAGTTGATACTAGTAAATTTATCACTAAACTGGAGAAACCTAGTGATATTTTCATGAAACTTATGAAACAGGATGATCAACTTAAAGATTATTTTAAGTGACTTTTTCCTGATCATCGTTAGTTGGATCAGAATTATTTTTTTGTTTAGGTTGTTTAATCCATGGATAGGGAACTGGTCTTTCCTTTCGTTTTTTGTAAGCTTTGAAAAATCGTCTGATTTTTGAGGGAATAATTGGGTGTCTTCCACCAATTGGTATTGATTCTTTTCTTAAGATCATTGATAAAACATCTTGCCAGGATTCTGGTTGCTCTAAGAAATCCGTCCAAGCATTACCTATCTCTTCTGTAGAATGCCCATCGCTACCTGCTATCATTGGTAAATCTAACTCTTGAGCTACTCTGAATGCTTTTTGGTTAAATTTATTTAATGTTATACAACCATTAAAAACCTCAACTGCATCGATATTAAGATGATAAATTTCTTTTTTGATTCCTAATCTAATTGCATCAAAAGGATGTGCTGGAACAGCTATTCCACCCATTTTATGGATAATATCAACAGTTTCCTTAGGGGTTAATCCTACCTCTATTTCTCCTTCAAGAATTCCATAAGCAAGAATATGGCCTTTACAAGTAGAAACTTCAATGCCTGGTATAATGATTAAATCAGTTTCTATTTCTAATGCTTCATGTAATCCTCCAAAAGTATCATGATCAGCTATTCCTATGCCATCTAAACCTAATTTTTCAGCTTGTCGAATAATCTCCTTTGTTGAATCTACCCCATCAGAGTAATTCGTATGAACATGCATATCTATTCTGACCATTCTTATCATCTTGAATTATTTATTATTGTTTAAATATTTGTAGTATGGAATCATTAGTCGATTAGTTTCCCAACCAATCTTGTTTTCTGTGCAGCGATTATTTTGACTTTATACCAATTGCCAATTTGTATAACGGGATTTTTTACTACTATTGTTTTGTATGCTTTATTTCTAAACAATATACCTATATTATCATTATCTTGTCTCAACGCTAATGCTTTTCCTTCCCACCCTAACCATTTCCTATTTCGTTGTAATGAAATTTCATTTTGAATAATTGTTAATTCTCTCGAGCGTTCTTTTCTTATCTCAGTAGGTATTTTTTCAGTTGATTTACTTGCCAGTGTGCCTTTTCTATCACCATATTTTGATATATTTACTATATCAAAAGCAGCTGCATGCAATAATTCCTTAGTTTTACGAAAATCTTCATCCGTTTCCCCAGGAAAGCCAGTAATAATATCAGTTGATAAAGTTAATTCTGGTATGGATCGAAGTTTTTCATATAGCTCCCAAAATTGTTCTATTGTATATTTTCTTTTCATTTTTTCCAAGATTCTATTGCTACCAGTTTGTATTGGTATATGAAGAAATGCATAGACTTTTGGTTGTTTAAGAAACTCAATTATTTCATCTATAATTTTTAATGCAAAATCGATATTCATCATTCCAATTCTAATCATAAAATCACCAGGTAACGCTGTGAGATTTTGAACGACTTTAGGTAGATTTGAGTTAATATCATAACCATATGATGCAGTATCTTGAGCTGTTAGCCAAATTTCTTTACAACCTTCCATTAAAGCATTTTTTGCTTCTGATAAAATTTGACTTTCCGGTTTTGAAACTAAAGGGCCTTTAGCTATTTTAACTATGCAATAAGCACATTGACCAGAACACCCCTTAGATATTTCAATTATACCAGTATATTTCCAATCCCGATCTCTTTGTACTTCTTTACAAAATATGTTATCTCTAGATAAAAGCTCGAATAATTCCCCTGAAAGGAGTTTTTGAGCAGCCAAACAAACATCACCAAAATGATCCACTCCAAGTAAAGCAGCTGAGGGGATATTTTCATGACACCAATCAATTAATACTTGAGGCAAACAGCCAGTTACGATTAAAGGAATTTTTTTATTTAATACATTTAATAGATTTTTAATTTTACTTTCAGTAGGTGCTTTTACAATACAAGTGTTTACAACAACAAAATCAGCTTGTTCAATTGAATTAATTTTTTCATACCCACATTCACTTAATAAAAAGCTCATCAATTCTGATGCGGAGGTATTTGCTGTACAACCGAATGTTTCTATGAAAAATTTAGTCAAGATAATCCATCCGAAATTCGTCTATTAATTTTCTTTGGTTTTTATTCCTTTTAAAAAGATATTTTCTTACTTGACCAAATATTTATTCTTAAATTAGATTTCTACTTTTCCGTAGGATTAAAATAGCTAAAAGTAATTGCTAACATTGATTTTAATGAAAGCAGAAAAAATCTTTACCATAGCAAGTTTAGTTACTTTCTTTGCTCTACTTCCAGCATTAATAATAATTCAAGTAAAAGTTTTGAAACTTATGCCTGAGATAACTTACTTGTTTATTATAATGGATATTCTTCTCGCTGGATTTATGGTATTAGAACTTGTTTTAATGCTTAGAAAATGGAAAAAAGAAAAGAATCAACCTTCTGAGGATGAAGAGGAAACACCAAAAATTGTTCAGATTGAACAAGAATGGGATAAAAACTCAACGAAAGAAGAAGACAATAAAGAACAAACAGAACTAACGAATGATGGTAGATAATATTATGACTGAAGAAAGAAAAAATGTTAGGATCCATCCAACAGCAATAGTTGAAGATGGTGCAAAAATAGGCGAAGGAACAAGCATTTGGCACCACGCTCATGTTCGATCAGATAGTATTTTAGGAAAGAACTGCATACTTGGCAAAGATGTTTATATCGATGCTGGAGTTAAAATAGGTAATGGTGTTAAAATACAAAATAGAGTTTCTGTTTATCATGGAGTAACAATAGGAAATAATGTTTTCTTAGGACCACATATGGTTTTTACCAATGACTTATACCCCCGAGCATTCAATCAAGAATGGAAAACCGTAGAAACAAAGGTTGGAGATGGTGTATCAATTGGAGCAAATGCAGTGATCATTTGTGGAGTAACATTGGGTGAATTCTGTATGATTGGTTCAGGTAGTGTAGTAACAAGGGATGTACCACCACATGCATTAGTTTTTGGCAATCCAGCTAAAATACGAGGGTATGTTTGTAAATGTGGTTTGAAAAAGTTCCCAATACCTCCTGAAGGAGAAAAAATCGATACTTCAAAATTCATCTGTGAAAATTGTGAGAGAATTATGCAAGGTTGGGTAAAATAGCAATTTACCTAACATCTTCTTTTCATGAAAAAACTAATAAAAAAAAGAAAGAGAAATGGACTATTTATTAGTCCCTGCTTTCATGTTCTATTAAGAGACGTAGATTAATGATTTCTCTGTCTATATCTCGTTCAAATTTCTCGATTTGTATTTGATAATCTCTGAGGATTCGAATATAAGCATCTTTTGAGATTTGTTTTTCACGGATATATCTAATTCGTAAGTCTTGAATACTTCGTTCAATACTTGTGCGTTTTTCTTCATTGATCTCAATTTTATTGATAACGGCTGAATATTTACGACCTTTTTCTTTCAAGGCTCTCTTAGTTGTATCAAGATTTTTGACAAGTTCTCGCATTTTACTCTCGAGAATCTTTCTATGTTGATCGTATTCTTTAGCCTTAACCTTCTTTCTTCTTCGATCCTCATCTAAGTCGCCGATTCTCTTCTGTAAGGCAGTCTTTTCTTCGTACTTCTCTACAAATGATTGGATCAATTCAAGAGGTATTTCCTCTCTTGCTTCTTGAGTAATAATTACTTTCTGTATTACATCCTTTCTGAGAGTTCTTACACCAATATAAGCAAGGCAAGCTAAGAAGATAACAAATGAGAAAATCAATGGTTGAATGAAATATGCTAAATCATTCATAAAATATCCAACGTCAAGAGTAAGGTCATGGAAGGTACTGATGTTTGTTCCAGTGAATGTTATTGTTTGTTTTCTACCTATATTTAAGAAAACACCTGTTTTACCTTGTGTATAATCTACACTTTTCCTACCAAAATTAACATATTGGAAATTTGCACCTTGTGGGAGAACGATTGTAAGTTCAAAATTTCGCACGTGGAAATCACATTTGGGTATTGCTAATGTTTCCATTAAATACTCAGTTTTATTGTAATTCAAAACATCTTCAAGATTTAATCTATACTTCAAATAATATGTTCCAATATCTCCACCCATTAACGGTAAACGTAAATAGGCACTGATTCTATTGTTTTGTACCAATTCAGGAGAGCCCACTTTTTGTTCTAATAGTCCTAATTCATCAGCTACAGTATAAGATTCCGGTATAACGTTGTTAATCCACATATGAAAACGCGATAAGGCAAATGTGGAATGAAATTGATTTTCATATAAATCATAGATTTGTCTATCTTTCTCTGTAGGACCATAACCGAAATTCTTGAGAGTTAATTCTTCGTAAACTTGAATATAATTCCAATTATCTATTACAACAGTTCGTTTATAGTTTAAAGCTTCAATTGGTGGATAGATTGCAAGAGTGCACCCTATTGTTGCTTTATTAGGATAATCGTTTTTATTCTCTGCAGTATATATTGCTGTAAAATTAAATGGATCTATGTTGTGTAAGTCTGTAAATATAACAGACGCTCCTCCAATTGTCGCATCTGTAGGGGTTATAGCAGCTGAAATAATTTCTCCTTCATTGGATTTAGCGAAGGATGAAACACTTCTCTTTATCTCTGTTGATAATAATGGAACTATACTATAATTGAAGTAGCAACCTGTGTAAATATAACCTGCATAATCACCAGTTGATGGAACAAATAACTCTGTTGTATAAGGTCTGAGCATTGTAGCATGAACTCTGATTGTATAAGCTGAATTATTATTTAGAACAGGAGTTAGTTTTACTGCATAGAAATTATAGTATCTATTACTATATTCTTCATAAACCTCAGTATTGTTTAATTTATAAGCTCCTGTATTATCTACTTCACCATCCTCGTCTTCATGAATCCACATTGTTTGAGCTTGTATGTGAACTAAATTCCTACCCCAAATGTTTGGTAAAGCAAATCGGAAAACGGGCATTGTGATGTTATCATTCTTAATAATTGAATAAGTATCATTTACTGTTACATAACCAAAATCAAGAAGAGTAACTAATCTTGTAGTATTAACATTTAGATCCCACAAAGCTAAACTAGGAAGATTTGTGTCATTATAGGCTTGTAGGACAAAAGAATTATCTGTACTCAGTTCTGCTTCTTTTAAATAAGAAGGAAGAACTGCTTCATTATTTGGTTGGTTTTTCCAACCACTGTTTACTTGAGCCAATGTAACTACATTTAATGCTATAATCATTAGTGCAAAGATAATTAGCACTTTGTTTTTCCGACTTGTCATGTTCATAACCTTTCTTATTCTAGGTGATATAATAGCGATACTCTGCTATTTTTAACTTTTTACTAATATTTGTTTCTCTTTTTTCAAGATTAAGAGATTAAAATCTTTTTGATGATATGGAGTTTTATCAGTTTAAAGGTTTACGAAAGAAATTACAATTTAAATTAATCTATTATAAAGAATGAAATAAAAGAAAAAGTTGAAGAAATTAACCAGCAAATCTTGTTATAAGGTTCTTTCTTCCAGAGCGTTGTAATTTTTCCGCGGTTGCTTTTCGACAAGCATCATTACATCTAGAATTAGATAATGCCTCGGTTTTCTTTGAGATACCTTTGAGTAGTTTAGCCATTTGAATAATATTTGGCACAATGGAGGAAATTTTAGCATTACGTTCTAACACGACAGCAAAAATCTTATCAGTACCTATCTTCGAAACACCCACTAGTATATCTTCTGGCGCAATGAATTGTACATTAGCTTCAGGAGGTAAGATAAAATCAATTTGATTACCAACTAATCCTAATAGTGATTTAAGAGCTGTTAGTCCAACTTCGCCATTTTCATTCTTTGAACTTGTGAAGATAGAATTTCCGAATAAATTATAGATGCCTATACCCAGAACTTCTTCATTATATCCCATGAATTGACCTAAGCTTAAGCTAATGTCACCTTCAGTGGTTATAGCAGCAAGTTCTGCATCGATTTGTTCCAATAGTTTGTTCACCTCAGCAAACTCCAACTAATTAGTCTACTATCATTAGTATGGAGTCTAATCCTCTTTTAATACAGTGAATATTCCCAGCTGTACCGAGATATTACATAGATAGAGACCTTGTAACTAGTTCTAATTTATGGCAAATTTCCTAATAAAAATCTTCTGGGGATGAATTTTTATGAGAAAATTCCACCTTCTAGTATTTATTATCTCAAATTTATTTTTATTGAAAGAAAAAGATAGTTAAAATTATTTAATATTGTATAAATGGATTATAAATCAATTTTTCTTGTTTCACTTTTTATTTTTCCTTGATTATTAATGAAAAATCGATTTATTATTAATTCATTTTGTAAAATACTTATTGTTATTATACCAGTATCAACTGTCCAGTAGGATCCCCCAGACGCTCCTGAAGAAGTTCCAGGATTAAGGATTACAGTTTCTGAATCGAAATTAAATTGGCATTTATGTGAATGCCCTGTAAATAACACTTTTACTTCCAATTCTTCTGCTACTTTTTTTAGCTGTTTAATATCTCCTCGTGGAGAAATATCTGTACCATGATAAACACCAAATTTTATTCCATCAATTTCGAATGTCGGTTTATCAGGCAATGGAAACTGATCCATATTACCTTTACAAGCTATGAGATTATCCTTTTTTTTCAAATAGAGCTCAAAGTGTTTCACAACTGCTGGAATTGTATAATCTCCTGTTAAAACAATATAATCCCATTTTTTACTTTCAAGGACAAGCTGAAAGGTAGGATGAAGCATTGCTGCCCGAGAGGGGATATGTAAATCACCAGCAACAAAGATAGTTTTAGTCATTTTAACCAGCTGTATTGAGAATTATAATTGAGAAATGGTAGGTCCGGGCGGAGTCGAACCGCCGTCTGGAATTCCAAAGACTCCAATGATTGGCCAGCTACACTACGGACCTATAGAAGTTCTTCGAGTTTTTTTTCGTTTTTTGTTTTTTAAAAGGTTATCCTTTGGTTTTTTTAATACTCTTCTTTACATAAATTTCTTTATGATGTAAAAAGCAATAAATAAATTCTTTTCTTTTTATTTCTCTGCAATAAAATTCTAAAAAGAATGAATTTATATTAATAATTATTAAGTTATTAATCCAATCCTTTTGAGATTCCTAGTTCATCCCAAAATTCATTAGGATCATCTTCATCCTCATCACGGAATTTTACTTTTCTTTCTCTATCAACATTCTGTTTATCTTTTAATCGGTTCCGTAAATCTCTGATAGTAATGTGCTTATCTTCACTTATCCAAGGATCTTGTTCTTGAGATAATACTAGTGGACTACTGATAGTGCTAACATCACCAACGATATCATAAGGTGGTATAGATATATTCGATTGTTTCTTTCGAAGGCCTATTAATTGATCACTTTCTACACCAGATATTACTATTGTAATTCGTAGTAAATCGCCTAATTCATGATCCACCTTAGTTCCCCAGATTATTTCAGCATTTGGCTGGATTTGTCTTCTAATGATTTCTACAACACTACTTGCCTCTTTTAAGGTCATTTTTGCTCCGCCAGTGACATTAATCAATGCTGCGGTGCCTGTTTTATAATTAACAGAAATCAATGGATTTGACAATGCTTTAGCAACAGCTTTTACTGCACGATCTTCACCTTTTGCTTCACCAACTCCACAAACAGTTACTCCACCTTTTACAATTATTGATTTCAAATCAGCATAGTCAACTGATATTATCCCTGGTTGAGTCACTGTATTAATTATTGAATGGATATAGTTGGCTAAAACTTCATCAGCTACACTAAACGCTTCCTCAATTGGCAAATCTGGAACTATTTTAAGTAACATATCATTTTCAATGATTACTACAGTATCAGAATACTTTCGTAATTCCTCCAACCCTTTTTGAGCGGTTCCCTTTCTACTTCCTTCATGGGTAAAAGGTAATGTAACTACGCTAATAACAATAGCACCAGAAGCTTTAGCTGCTTCAGCTATGACTGGCATAGCACCTGTGCCAGTTCCCCCACCTAAACCACATGTTAAGAAAATGATATCTGAATCTGATACTATTCTTTGGATTTCTTTGTAGGATTCTTCTGCTGCTGCTTGTCCTTTTTCAGGTTTCCCACCACTACCTAACCCTCGAGTGGTTTGTCTACCAATTAATAATGTTGAATCACATTTAACTGAATCCAAATGTTGAAGATCGGTATTTATACAAATACACAAGGCATCTTTTATACCTGTAGACATAAGACGATTAACAGTATTATTTCCACCGCCTCCAACACCTATGACATAACAATTAGTTTTACCTAATGGTTTTTTCACAATAGGTGGAGGATTCCCTCTATTTATATCCTCAACGTATTTTTTTAGACCTGAATGGTCATTTTCAAAAGTATCATTATATCCTGATCGTTCCAAGCAGCAGCACCGTTACGATAATTTTTTCAGCTATTCTTTTAGACAAATTGAGATGATAGGTGAACCTACATTAGCTCACCAATTATTATCTCATAATAAACTGGTAATTATTTATTCAAAAGTCAATGTGTTATCTACAATCCTATCAAGGTAATAC
>Ga0307378_10000637_pt1 | contig 60925 bp, 31 predicted proteins | sample UN1MG_FD_202238 | JGI IMG/M metagenome (GOLD analysis project Ga0307378, IMG submission 202238) | Soil microbial communities from Risofladan, Vaasa, Finland - UN-1 | ecosystem: Environmental > Terrestrial > Soil > Coastal area > Acid sulfate soil | place: Finland: Risofladan, Vaasa | collected... | reverse complement strand
CTACAGCGGCGACCTCTTCAGGGCAGCGCGGCGGATGATCATCGGGCACTACAGGGGATCGGATGAGTTGAACCGCCGGGACTACGATGTCGTGTTCGCCCACTCAGCCTCGAAGTCACTCGCCGAGGGGCTCGCAAAGGAAATCGGGGCCGACGGTCGCGCGGTCAGCGTGTTCGAGGAGTTCGGCAACACCGTCTCGGCCAGCATCCCCACCGCCATGTGCTGGGCCATCGAGCACGGGCGGCTCAAGCGGGGCATGCGGATGCTCCACGTCATCGGCAGCGCCGGCTTCTCCGTCGGCTTCGCGCACCTGGTCTACTGAACCCGCCTACTCGTAGCGCAAGGCGTCCACGGGGTTCAACCGCACGGCTCGCCAGGCGGGATAGAGCGCGCCCACGAGGCCCACGCCCAGGGCCGCCCCCGTGGCCTCGAGAAGCAGCCGCGCGCTCACCGCGGGCGCCATGATGCCCCGCAGCATCGGAAGCTCGGCCAGCAAGTGCAGCACGCCGAGCCCCAACAGCGCCCCCACGACACATCCCACGGTCGCCAGCACCACTCCCTCGATGAGGATCATCGCCAGAATCCGGCCCGGCGGCCACCCGATCGCCGCCAGCACCCCCAGGTCATATGTCCGCTCCGTCACCGACATCAGCAGCGTGTTCATCGTCACCAGCGCGCCCATAAACAGGGCGATCCACGACACGCTCCAGGTGACGGCGTGCAGAAACCGCACCATGTAGTTCTGCTCGGACAGCTCGCCCGTCTCGTAGAACCGCAGGTCGGGGAACCGCTCGTTCAGCCGCTTCTTCAGCGCCGACAGCCGCTCCTTGTCGGTCGAGTCGCGTACTCGCAGCTCCAGGATGTTCACTTTCCTTGGGCGCTCCAGGAACTCCTGCATCGCCGGCAGCGCCATGACCACCGAGTTCCGGGCCAGCGGCCCCACCGGCTGGATCGTGCCCGAAACCACGAAGTCGCGTCCGTTGACCCGCACCGTGTCCCCGACCGTCTTCCCGAGCAGCTCGGCGACGTCTTCGCCCAGGATCGCTCCGCGAGGCTGGTCCGGGGCGGGCATCGTGCCGACGATGAGGGGCACGTTCTCCCACAGGTACTCCGTGCGGTCCCAGCCGACCGCGACGATCATGCGGTCGTCGAGCGACACCAGGCTCACCAGCTCGCCCGCCACGGCCTCCACGCCCTCGACGCGCCGCACCTCGGCGACGACCGACTGGTCCATCGAGGCGCTGAAGAACTCCACGGCCCCCTTGCGCACGCCGATCAGGTGGGTGCCCCGCATCGCAAGATGGCCCAGCCAGGAGTCGGTCACCCCCCGCGCCGTGCACACGAGGGCGATGAAGCTCGCCAGCGCCACGCCGATGCCCAGCGCCGTGAGCGTGGAGCGCAGCGGCCGGCTCGTCAGGTTTCGCATGGCCACGCCGGCGAGGTTCATGGCGTCCCTCCCGTCCGCTCGTCGCCCACGATCGCGCCGTCGAGCATCCGCACCTGGCGTCCCGCCCGCGCCGCGATGCCCGCGTCGTGGGTCACGATGACGAGCGTCGCGCCCGAGCTGGCGTGGACCTCGCTGAGCAACGCCAGGACCGATTCCGAGCTGGCGCTGTCGAGGTTCCCCGTCGGCTCGTCGGCCAGGAGCACGACCGGCGAGTTCGCCAGGCTTCGGGCGATGGCCACCCGCTGCCGCTCGCCCACCGACAGCTCGTTGGGCCGGTGCGAGGCCCGGTGCGACAGCCCCACCCGCTCGAGCAGCACGTCGGCCCGCCGCCGCCGCTCGCGCGCCCCGCCCACCACCCCGAACATCGCCAGCTCCACGTTCTGCCGGGCGTTCAGCGTGGCGAGCAGGTTGAACCGCTGGAACACGTAGCCGATGCGCCGCGCGCGGATGCGCGACCAGGCCCGCCGCCCGCGCGGCGCCGCCCCCTCGAAGAGCACTCGGCCCTCCGTCGGCTCGTCCAGCCCGCTCATCACGTTGAGCAGCGTGGACTTTCCGCTGCCGCTCGGCCCCATGATCGCCATGAACTCCCCGCGCCCCACCCGCAGCGTCGCCTCCCGCAGCGCCACCACGCGGCCCGCGTCATACGACTTCGTCACGCCCTCGAGAGCGACGATGCACTCGTTCACCTGGCCACCGATCCCTTCACGAACTGCTCACCGACGGCATGGCGCCTGTCAGAACTGCCTGTCCATGACACACCAGCATAGTAGCGAAGACCCTTCGGCGACGCAAGCACGCAAGGCGCCTGCATTCTCTTGACTCCCTGCCGGGCGCGCGCGACACTGGTCTGTGTGGGCACGACTTCGGCGGAACCTGACCTGGGAGCGGCGAAGTATGGCTTTTGCCCGGCGAGCGGCGGTCCTACTCCACAGCGCCCTGGCCCTCTGCGCTGCCGGCGCGGCCGAGCGTCCCACGCGACCTGCTGATACCCCCACCGAAGTCACCGTCACGGCCCCCGGAGGTCGTCGCCTCTCGGCGCTCGTGGTCCCCGGGAAGTGGGTCCATGCGTTCGACGCCGGCCAGTTCCTGTACCGCGGCGGGCGCAAGCTCCACTTCGAGAGCCGCGGGCCAAGACGGTTCGTCCAGGTAGACGGCGCCCCGGCCCGCCTGGCCGGCATCGTGGCCGACACGGCGGAGGGCCAGGCAGCGCTTCGGCAGGCCATCGCCGACGGCGAGAAGGACCTCACGGTCTGGTGCAAGGCCGACAAGCTCAACGCCCTGCCGCGGCTGCCGCCCGGCCGCGGGTTCGCACTGGCTGTGAACAACTACGGGAGATCGGACGGCATACACGAGCCCGCGGTGACGACACGAGATGCCACGCCCGTCGCGGGCCAGGACGGAATCATCGCCCTGTCGCTCTGCTGGCGCTGGGACAATGCGGACCTTCGGCCTCTGGCCCGGCTGGAGGCCCTGACCAGCCTCCAGGTCAGCGGGGCCGGGCAGCTCGACCTGACCCCGCTCGGCGGCCTGCGGAACCTGGAAGTCCTGGAGTGCAAGATGGTGGGCGCCTTGCCGCCGCTCTCGAGGCTCACCCGCCTGCGCCACGTGGACATCGCGGGGGCCTCGGAGCTTCCCGTCTTGCCTCCCTTCGGCGAAATGCGGCAGCTCTCCTGGCTCGCCCTCAGGTGTCCCGGCCTGAAGGACATCGCTGCCCTGGGCAAGCTCACTGGGCTCGTGCGGCTCGACCTCGGCGGCTGTTCGGGCATCCGCGACCTGTCGCCTCTTGCCGGCCTCACAAAGCTGACCTGCCTGAGCCTTTACGGCTGCGAAGGGGTCGAGGACCTTTCCCCGCTCGCCGGCCTCACGGACCTGACTGACCTCAACTTCGGCTTCTGCTCCCGGCTGACCAACCTTTCGGGCCTGGAGAACCTCAGGAAGCTGCCCAGGCTGGAACTGAGCGGGTGTCGCAGCCTGTCCGACATTGCTGCTCTGGGGCACCTCACCCAGTTGACCGGCTTGACCGTGCAATGGTGCGATGAGCTGTCCGACCTCACCCCCCTGGCGAAGCTCACCCGCCTGAAGGCCATCAGCTTCTGGAACTGCCCTCGGGTCGCCGACATATCGCCGCTCGCCGCACTTCAGGACCTCGAAGGGCTCGGCCTCTGGGGGTGTCCGCGTCTGGCCAATCTCAAGCCCCTGGCCGGCCTCGCCAAACTGCGCTGGCTCAGGCTGGAAGCGTGCCGGGCCATCACGGACATTGCGCCGCTCGGAGGCCTGCGGGACCTCGCGGAACTCTCGCTGGAGGAGTGCGCCGAGGTGACGGACGTCTCGCCCCTCGCCAAGCTCGACAAGCTGGAGGAGCTTCGCATGTGGGATTGCACTGGGGTGACCGATCTGTCGCCGGTGGCGGCGTGCCGCAACCTGCGCGAACTCGACATCTGGGGCTGTGAGAATGTCACGGACGTGACGCCTCTCGGTCGGCTGCCCAAGCTCAACCGCGTCGTGGTAGCCGGCTGCGACGGCGTCGCAGACCTGTCCCCGCTGAAGCCCGTCCTGCGGCGCGGAGGCTCGATCTTCGTCACCGGCGACGACCACGAGGCCCAGCTCAAGGCCCTGAAGCAACCCGACTTCTGAGCCGCCTCACGGCGTGAAGTCCATCTCGGCCGGCATGCGGGCGAGGAGGGCCGCCAGCAGGTCGCTCGCCTGGTCGAGGTCCTTGAGCGAGATGACCTCGCACGGGCTGTGCATGTAGCGGCAAGGCACGCTCACCAGCCCCGCGGCGACGCCGGCTCGGCTGATCTGGATGGCGTTGGCGTCGGTGCCCGTGCCGCCGGGCGTGCCCTCGATCTGGATGGCGATCTTCGCCTTTTTCGCGGCATCCACGATCATCCCGTAGAGCACGGGGTTGATGTTCGCGCCGCGGCAGACGATGGGGCCTTTGTTGCAGGCGAAGTCGCCCGCGCGAGTCTTCTCCACTCCCGGGGTGTCGGTGGCGTGCCCCACGTCAATGGCGATGCCCGCCTGGGGGTCAATGCCGAAGGCGCTGGTGCGGGCGCCCCGCAGGCCGATCTCCTCCTGCACGGTCGAGACGCCGAAGACGGCGACGTTGAGCTTCTTGCCCTGGACCTTGCGGAGCGTCTCGGCGACGACGAAGGCGCCCATGCGGTCGTCGAAGGCGCGGGCGGTGACGAGCTGGTTCCGCAGGTGGGTGAGCCCGACGTCGAACGTGATCGGGTCGCCAGTGCTCACGACCTTCTGGGCGTCCTTCTGGTTCTTCGCGCCGATGTCGAGCCAAAGCTCGTGGAGCTTCATCGGCTTGCCGCGGTCGTCGGGGTCGGTGAGGTGGATGGCCTTGCGTCCGATGACGCCGGGCACGGGGCCTTTCGGCCCGTGAATCGTCACCCGCTGGGCGACGGCGACGACGGGGTCCACGCCGCCGATCTGGGTCACGTAGATGTAGCCTTCCTTGGTGATGTGGTTCACCATCAGGCCGATCTCGTCCACGTGCCCGGCCAGCATCATGCGCAGCGGCGCCGCGGCATTCACCGCGGCGATCACGTTGCCGTGCACGTCGGTCCGCACCGTGTCGCTGAACAGCCCCATTCGCTCGCGCATCAGCTTCTGCCCGGGCTGCTCATAGCCCGACGGGCTGGGCGTGGTGACGAGCTTCTCCAGAAACGCCAGCGCATCCTTGTCCATCATCGGTTGCTCCAGGGGCCACGGGGTGAGTCGACGGCAGGAGCGATTGTAGGCGGCAAGGGGGCGGGAGTCAACAATGACCAATGCCGAATGACCAATGACCAAGTCAGACAGGACGGCGGAGGGAATCTCCCGGCTCGCAAGCGGATGAGAAAACCTCCCGCGGGTTGGGAACCCGCGGGAGGTTGGGTGAGCAGGCGGCGGGGTTGCTCAGACTTCGGCTTCGACGCGGTTGATCTTGGCGAGGTCGGCGACGCCGATGCCCAGCTCGGCGGCGCGCAGGACGTGCTTGATGTCCTTGTGATAGGGCGCCAGGCCCTTCTCGACCCGCTTCGCCTTGATGATGTCGGCCAGCGTGGCGTCCATCGCCACGGGGTCCACCGAGGCGACGATGCCGTAGTAGTCCCAGCGGCCGGCGGGGTTGAACTGCGGCCCCTTGTCGAAGAGGCCGTAGAGGGCGTCGCAGATGCAGAGGCGGGTCTTGGCCTTGATCGGCTCCAGGGCGCTGATGTCGGCAACATACTGGCAGCCGTCGCGGTGGAACTGATTGGCGTTGGGCACGGTGCCGAGGTGGTTCTTGAGCGCGCCGGTGACGCCGGCGAGGACGTGGGTTTTCATGATCGGCACGTTGATCAACACGTCGGCGTCGAGAAGGATTTTCGAGAGCTGGGTGTCCACGGGTCCCGCCTTGACCTTGGGGCCGAGGTCTTTGACCGTGGGGTAGGCGCGGGGGGCGTCGCCGTCGCGGTTGACCTTGACCCTGGCGGTCGTGAAAGCCCTGTCGTCGCGGTCGTAGACGACGATGTTGGCGGGGTCCACGCCGGCCTTGATCAGGCTGCTGGTGACGGCGGCGACGACCTCGGGGTGGGTGGTCGCGCGGGCGAAGAGGCCGTTGAACTTGACGGCCACCTTGTCCTTGGCGCCGACGTAGGCGCCCCAGGCCTTCGCAACGTCGTCCTTGCCGCTCAGCTTCATCACCGCCTGGTCCACCAGGTTCTGCACGAGTGCGGCGTCCACCGTGTTGTCGGCGATGACCTTCTTCGTCTTGTCGCGGATGATGACGACGGTTGGCCCGCCCGGAGCGGCCTGGACCAGTCTCTGCCCCGCCATGGCCGCGGCGGCGGCCGCCGCTGCACCCGTCTGAAGGAAGCCGCGTCGGTCGAGAAGATGCCCGAGCATGAGTCTCTCCTTACCCCGTGAACTGTCCACACGTCCCCGTCCCTCTATGAAACAACAGGGGGCGGAGAGAGTCAAGTGCGGGTCGGCAGGGACGCCTGAATGCAGGTGGCCCCCAAACCCCGAACCCCGAGCACCGAACACCCCTCTCGCCCCTACGGTGCCCGTGGGGACGGCCCGTCCCGGACGCTCCGGCGTCTCTCTTCCCTGGTCGCACGAGAAGCGGCAGAAAGGACGCGGGAGCGTCCAGGCCTGGCCCGAGCCCATTCGGCTTCGCTCAGGGCAGGCTCCGTCGAGGGCACACCGCATCCCGACGGAGGACCGTCGGGACGAGAAGGCCAAGGACTAATTCAAAAATAAAGATGTGACACCCAGTTAGCCCTGGGAAAAGGTGCCCCCGCCGGGGAGCCCCCGAAGGGGGCGATTCAAGCGCCGAGAAGCACCCCCTTCGGGGGCTTCCATGAGGGCAACGCCATGGCCCCAGGGCTTCCTTCGGTCGCCCTGGGCTACGACTGGCTCGCCCGCGTTCGCGGGCTACAAGACCTCGATATGTGGGCAGAGATCAGGGCCTGGCCCCAGGCCCTCTACTGTCCACTGCCTGCTGCCTCCTGCCGACGTGTCTTCCCACTTCCTGCCGGCTTCTCCGTCTGTCCTCGTCCACCACGGCCGGACGCGAGGCAAAGCGGCGTCGGGCCGCCGCACTCCAAAAGGCTCACGCCCGCATTCTCGGCAGGTGTCCGCCCCCGTGCGACAGCCCCTCGGACTGCGGCATCTCGATGCCGCTCTTCACGCACCCTATACGCGGTGCAGGCCCGGGGCTAAGGCGTCTCGCTCACGGCCCGCCTCACCTGGATGTTGCGGAAGCGCGTGGCGTTGCGGGCCAGCAGGCCGATTCGCCCCGCCGTCGGATGCTCCACCTTCGCCTGGAACACGCGCTTCCCATCGCACTCAAGCGCCGCGGCGCTCTTGCCCACCAGCAGCACGAGCTTGTGCCACTGGTCTCCTGGGAAGCGCGCATCACTCGACTGCCACACGGGCCGGGGGGGAGTGCTCTCGCCAGGAAAGCCGCGCGTGAGCGCCAGCGCGTGGCCGCGCAGGTCATAGAGCAACACCGAGTAGCCCAACCGGCCGTCCTTCCCCGCCTCCGCTTGCACGCCGAACAGAAGGGCCGACGCGAACGCCGTCGAGGCCGGCCCCATCGCCTCCAGGCTCAGGGCATACGGCGGCTCGAACGCCTCCTCGGTCGCCAGCGACGGATAGTTTCGTCCTCCGCCCACGATCTCCTCGTTCTCCACCCGCCAATTGCCCCCCGCCCGCAGATCCTTCCACCCCGCCAGCGTCTTCCCGTCGAAGAGGCTCTGCCACTCGCCCGCCTTCGGCGCCTCGGCGGCCCCGGGCTCGATGCGGCGGAGGCGGATGTTGCGGAAGGACACCTTCGCCTGCCCGGTGAGCAACCCGAGGGGCTTCAGCGCATTCCAACGCCGGTGCATCGTGAACGCGTGGCCCGCCATCGGCGTCTCGAAGAGCTTCTCGTCGTCAATCCAGTAGGACAGGTCGGCCTGTGTCACCCTCAGCCGCACCGAGTACCATCGTCCGTCCTCGAACTTCATCACCTTGTCGGCGGGGCTTCCCCGCCGGTCGGGAGAACGGCCATCGAAGAACTCGAGGCCGACCCGCACTCCTCTGTAGCCGCCCACGGCAAGGCAACAGGCCGAGCTGCCAACAGGGAAGATAACCTGGCAGAACAGGTCGGCGGGGCCATCGCGTTTCGCCTCGAAGGCCAGTTCGTAGTCCATCTTCGGCACGTCGTGCGAGGCGACGATTCCCGCCACGGGCTGCCCGCCCTCGGCCACGAGCAACCCGTCCTGCACGCCGACCTTCCCCTGCTGGAACTCCCCCTCTCGCAACGGCGTCCACCCCTTCAGCGTCTTGCCGTCGAAGAGGCTCTGCCACTCGCCCGCCTTCGGCGCTTCGGCGGCCCCCGGCTCGATGCGGCGGAGGCGGATGTTGCGCAGGTGAGAGCCCGTCCCCCATGTGAAGATGCCCAGGGGGACAAGGTCGTCGTACCCATCCGTCAACTCAGCCTCGATGGCTGCCGTCGGCGCGTCGAGCAGCCGCTGGTCGTCCACGAAGACTTCGAAGCGCTCGCGGCCGACCCGCAGCCGCAGGCGATACCAGCGGTCGTTCTCGAACCGATGCCACGTGCGCACCCTGCCTGCTCCCTCAGCCAGGGGCGTCTTCACCGAGACGGCGAGGCGTCCTCCGCTGTCCCCACCTGCTAACAGACGGCCGTATGTGCTGCCGACGGGGAAGAGCATGTCGCAGAAGTCGTCGGCCCCGCCCACCCGCCGGGCCTCCAGTTCAAGCTCGTAGTCGAGCGCCGGCAGCCGTTGCGTGCAGACAACAGCCGTCCACGGCCCGCCACGGCCGACCTTGATGACTCCGTCTTCCGCGCGCACGTCGCCCCCTTTGGCGAAGCGTGCCTTCGCAGATGCTCGCCATCCCTCCAGCGACTTTCCGTCGAACAGGCTCTGCCACTCGCCCGCCGTCGGCGCCTCGGCGGCCCCCGGCTCGATGCGACGGAGGCGGATGTTGCGCACCGATGCCGTCATCAGATTGGTGAAGAACCCCAGCGGCTTGATGGGACTCCATTGCCACCAGAAGTCAGGGGCCCGCCGGCGCGTCTCGCCCTCGACAGCCAGCTTGCCGTCAATCCACAACTGAACCTTCGATTCGGTGACCCGGAGCAGAACGCTGTACCAGCGCCGTGGCTCGAAGTCCATCCGCGCGCCAGGATGCGGGGCCGCGCCAAGCTCCAACATGTTGCCTTTGCCCCCAAGAAGCAGTGCCGCGTGGCCGTCCCGGAACGGGTAGATCACGTGGCACAGGCATGGCTCGTCCGAGGCGAACCGCATGGCCTCGAACACCAGCTCGTAGTCCATCGTAAGGAGTTCACCCGTCCAACTCAGCCCAGTGTACATTGGCCCGCGCTGGAGGAGTATTGCGCCATCTTCCACGCGCACCTCTCCTCCCTTGCCTCTGCCTGGGAACTCCTTCGCCACACGCCACCCGTCGAGCGTCTTGCCGTCGAAGAGGCTGACCCACTCGGGCTTCTTGGGGGCGGGCTGGGCCTGGGCGCGGAGGTCGGGGAGCTTGTCGCGGACGGAGGCGAAGTGTTTCGTACCGGCGTGGGCCTTCTCGAAGGCTTCGAGGAGACCGAGCAAGTGCGCGGCTTCGGGCTTGGTGGGCTTGGGCTTGGCGGCGGCCTCGATCTCGGCCCAGGCCTTGCGGGCGGCGACTTCGGCGGCGCCGAGGGTGAGGGCGTCGAGGCGATCCCTGTAGCAGGAGAGGCCGGGCGGCTTGCCGGCGGCGGCGAGGGCCTTGCCGGCCGCGTCGGCGTCGGCGCCGTCGGCGAGGAGGAAGAGGGCCTTCGCCAGGTTCCCGCGCTCGTCGTCCTTGAGGTCGGCGAGGGCGGCGGCCTGAGCGGCGTCCATGCCGAGGAGCGGCTGGACGAATTCCTTGGTCCCGACCTTGAGTGTGACCTGGCCGTTGACGATGCTCTCGACGTTGCCGCCCTTGCCGGCGATAGAAACGAATTTGCCCTTGCGGGCCAGGACGCCCCGCTCGACGGCCGCCCAGAACTCTTTGAGGAGCCTGGCGGCCTCGAGGTCGGCTTGCATAACCTCCCGCAGGTTCGCAACCTGCGGGAGGTTTCCGAGGAGCTTGTCGGCCGCGGGGTAGTCGCGCTGCTTGAAGAGCGCCCAGAGCTTGTCGGATTCGGCCTGGTAGGCGGCGAGGGCGGCGGCCGCGGCCTTGCGCTTCGCGGACTCGATGGCCTCCATCTGCTCGGCCACGAGGTCGGCGATGCCGTCGAGGGGAAGGGTCTTCGCGCCGTCGAGGAGCTTCGCGGCCTCGTCGAGCTTGCCGGCAGCGATGAGCTTGGAGGCGGCGAACTTCGTTTCGTCCCACTTGGCCCAGGCGGCGGCGTCCTTGGGGGCGGGGACGGGCGTGGGCTTGGGGGGCTTGGGCGACTCCTTGACCTTGGGAGGAGAGGGGTGTTCGGTTTTCGGTTGTCGGTTATCGGGTACGGAGGGGGGAGGAGAAGGGGTTTTCGGTTGTCGGTTGTCGGGTACGGAGGGGGGCGGGGCGGTGGCGGTGTCGGCGGGCTTGGAGCCGCGGCGGAGGACGACGATCCCTGCGATGATGGCGATGACCGCGACCGCGGCGAGGGCGAGCCAGGTGGCCTTGGAGGAAGACGGAGGCCGTAGGCCGGAAGCCGTAGGCCGGGGGACATGGGACGGGGTCGGACCGCCTCCGGCCGACGGCCTCCCGCCTACGGGCTTCGCGCGGAGGTGCACCTTGCCCGCCAGAGCGTCCCTGATCTCGTGAAGCAACTCCGCCGGCGTCTGCGGCCGGTCGGCGGGGTCCTTGGCCATCATACGCTGGATCAGGTCGTCGGTGGCACGCGAGACGTCGGGGTGCTTGTCGCGCGCGGAGGGCACGGGGTCGCTGAGGTGCCGGGCCATGATGGCGCCGGCGTTGGGGCCGGTGAAGGCGTGGTCGCCGGTGATCATGTGGAAGAGGGTCGCGCCGAGGGCGTAGATGTCAGCGCGGGTGTCGAGCTCGACCTCGCCGCGGACCTGCTCGGGGGCCATGTAGTAGGGCGTGCCGAGTGCCGTGCCCTCGATGGTCATGGTGTCGGGCGTCTCGGTCGAGCGGGCGAGGCCGAGGTCGGCCAGCTTCACGCTGCCGTCGCGGGCGACCATGATGTTGTCGGGCTTGATGTCGCGGTGGATGATGCCGTGCTTGGCCGCGTGGTCGAGGCCGCGGGCCACGGCGCCGACGATGTTCAGCGCCGTCTTCTCGTCGAGGCGGCCCTTCGCCTTGATCATGTCCTTCACCGTCGTGCCGTCCACGAACTCCATGGCGAAGTAGTAGTTGCCTTCGGCGACGCCGACGTCAATGCCCTGGACGATGTTGGGGTGGTTGAGCTTTGCGGCGGAGCGTGCCTCGCGGAGGAAGCGGGCGACGTAGGCTTCGTTTTTCGCCAGATGGGGCGGGAGGACTTTCAGGGCGACGATGCGGTCCATCGAGATCTGGCGTGCCTTGAACACGACGCCCATGCCGCCCTTGCCGAGTGTGGCGAGGAGCTCGAAGCCGCCGATTCTGGATGGCTTGGAGTCGCTGTCCGGCATGGCGTGCCCTCCAGCCGCGGGGGTGACAAGCCCCATCATGCCGCGGCGGGGGTAGAGAGTCAAGGCGGAATGTGGACAGGATGGACACGGTGGACAGGGTCGACAAGACAGAGCGAATGCCCCATCGGCCGTGTCCACGATGTCCACCCTGTCCACCGTGTCCGCAGGCGATCATCTGGAGACAGGGAGGGGGTGGGTGTCAAGGGGAAGGAGGGAAGGGGCCAAGACTCGCGCCCTGCGCGGGCGGCTACCAGTCGTTGCGGACGGGCACGGGGCGGCCGTCGGCGGCGGACCGGACGGCGGCAAGGCAGGTGGCGACGGTGCGGGCGCCCTCGCGCTCGTCGAGGGCGACCTCGGTGCCGTCGAGGACCGCGCGGGCCAACGCGTCCATCTCGGCGCGCTTGTTGTGGCTGGCGACCTCGACGGGGATGGCGGCGAAGCGCTGGTGGCCGAATGCCTTGACGCTGGCGAGCTGGATTTCGGGCGACGTGTTGTCGCAGACGATTGTACCTTCGGTGCCGTAGAAGACGCTGCGCATGGTGTAGGGGCGCTTGACGCCGACGCCGCAGAAGACCTTTCCCAGCACGCCGCCCTCGACGAACTTCATCACCGCGACGGTGCAGTCGTCCACGGGCCAGTCGGTGAGCACCTTGCGGTTGGCGTAGGCGAAGACCTCGGCGACGTTGCCGCCGACCCAGCGAAGCAGGTCCACCGCGTGGCAGGCCCCGCCGAGGAAGGGGTGGCGGAGGCGGACGGGGTCGGTGCGCCATCCGCCGACGCCGCGGATGTGCGTGTAGTCGTGGGCGTATTCGGATTCGAGGAAGAAGAGGTCGCCGACGAGGCCCTGCTCGAGGAGGCGCTTGGCCATGGCGAAGCCTGGGGCGAAGCGGCAGACCTGGCCGACGAGGAACTTCATCCCCGTGGCGTCGGCGGTGCGAACGACTTGCTCGCACTCGTCGAGGGACATCACCATCGGCTTCTCGCAGAGGACGTGCTTGCCGGCGTTCATCGCGGCGCAGGCCATCTCGCAGTGCCACTGGTCGGGCGCGGCGATGAACAGGATATCGAGGTCGGGGCAGGCCACGAGGTCGCGGTAGTCGGTCGAGGCGACCTTCGCCCCGCACTCGGCGGCGACGGAGCGGAGGAGCGCCTCATCCGTGTCGCACACGGCGTGGGTTTCGACGAGTTGGCTGCCCTCCCACTGGCGGGGGTGCCCTGCGCGAAGGCCGATGGTGCCGACCTTGAGCCTGGCCATGAACATCCTCCTGAGCCGGCAAGGGACCGCGACCAAAGGGGAGCCTCTGGTTCCGAGGAGGATGGATGGATGATTGGATGAATGGATGATTGTCCGACACCCATCCACCCCTCCATTCATCCCCTCCAGAGCGCGTCTCGCGCACGGACCGAGGGTGTGTCCGCGTGGGCCCTTCGTACCACAGGCGGCCCCGGAATGCAAGAGGCGAAGCCGGCGGAGCTACAAATCGCGGGGCCGCGGAATCAGGAGAAAACCGCCGGGCGGCTTGCGCGCGTGCGGGACCTGCGGTAGGCTTTCTATGCCATCCAACATACCGCGAGCGCACCCCGCCAGGCCGCTCGCGGCCGGCCAGCCGCCTTCATGGCTCCCTCCACAATCGAGCCACGCCTTGCGCTCCAGGGTCCAGGCCCCAGGAGGTCTTACAGTGGCTCATTCGCTTCGGGTCGGTGTGTTGCGGGTCTCGGTGTGGATCGCGTCGCTCGGCGTCGGGGCCGTGGGCTCGGCGGCGGGCGAGGGGGATGCGTCGGCGGGCGGCGCCGTGGCGAGCGGACGCGAGGTGCGTCTCGCCCGCGCGGGGGTTGGGCCGGGCGGCGTGGACGGGTCGCTGGCGCCCCGCGTCGCTCGTCCGCTGGCTGCCCTTCAGCGTCGGTTGCCGGCGGGGGTGGACAGCACGGCCGGCCAGCCGGTCGAGATGGGCGGCGACCGCGTGCTGCGGTTCGTCTACTGCGACACCTTCGCCGAGCCGTGGTTCACGGAGGACGCGGCGATCGAGGGGGTGAGCTGCCTGCGCTGGGACAGCTCGGCTCCCGTGCTGCACCTGGAGGGCCGCGGCCCCGGGCGGCGGCGGATGAGCCTCACCTACCACTTCACCGCGCCCTACGACGGCAAGGAGCTCGTCACCAGCGTCCAGGGGGTCGTGCGGGGCGGCCGGGCGGACCGCGTGGAACTCACGATGTCCACCGACGGCAAGGAGTTCATCCACCCGGCCCGCGCGTGCGGGCGGGCGGAGGGCAACGCGTTCCACCTCACGAGCGCGGCGAGCTACCAGTTCGACCGCTCGAGCTTCTGGATCCGCGTCGCGGCCGACCTGGCGCCCGGGGCGCGGGTGAGCCTGAGCGAGTTCACGGCCAACTGCCGCGTGAAGCCGCCGGGCCGCCGCGAGGTGACCCTGGCCCCCGACGCCGAGGGGCGGATGGCCTACCGCGACGAGTTGGCCTCCAGCCGGCTCCTGCACCTGGCCGAGGTCGAGAACGCACAGGCCCTCGAGTGGCGGCGCGGCATGGCCTTCCTTCGCGGGGGCGACGGCGGCGCGGCCCAGGTCGCCATCCGCCAGCGATTCGTCGCCCCGTGTCCCCTCCGCTCGATCGTCGTGCGCGTGCGCCACGCCGTCGGCCCGCAGGCGCCCGGCGGCTCGAACTCCGTGGGCATCTCGCTGAACGGCGCGACCCTGGTCGCGCAGCGCACCACGCCCGGCGGCGACGCGGGGTTCGCCGGCGTCACCGAGCTGCGCCTCGACGACCCCGCCGCCCTGGCCGACGCCCGGCGGTTCTACCTCCACATCACCCTCGCCGGGGGCGCGCCCGGCACGCCTGCCAACGTCCTGTCCGGCATCGAGGTCGAGGCCCGCGGCGACGAGGCATCGGCTCCCACCGTCGCCTCGACGAGCAGCCCCTCGGCCCGCCCGTGAGGCGGCCTCGCCCCACCCGGCGGCAGGGGCTTGACTCGATGCGGGGGCGCGGGTAGACTGGCGACACGTGGGGGAGCCGCGGCAACCGCACTGAGGAGACAGGCGATGGCACTGGAACCGATGGCGATCGGGGTGATGCTGGGCGTGGGCGAATCGCCCGAGGAGAGCCTCCAGAAGGTGCTCGACGTGGGGGTGACCAGCGCCCAGATGGGCCGCCCGCCCGACGCCTGGCTCAAGCCGGCCAAGGCCGCCGCCCTGAAGAAGATGGTCAAGAAGTCGGGGATCACCCTCACCACCGTGTTCTGCGGCTTCGACGGCGAGAGCTATGCCGACATCCCGACCGTGCGCGCGACCGTGGGCCTCGTGCCCAAGGCCACCCGCGCGGCCCGCGTGAAGAAGGCGAAGCAGATCGCCGACTTCGCGAAGATCCTCGGCGTCAGGAACGTCGCCGCCCACATCGGCTTCGTGCCCGAAGACCCCAGAGAGCGTGACTACAAGGACATCGTCCGCACGGTCGGGCAGTTCGCCGACTACCTGAAGAAGAACGGCCAGCGCCTCTGCCTCGAGACCGGCCAGGAAACCGGCGAGTGCCTCCTGCGGTTCATCAAGGACACGAAGCGCAGCAACGTGAAGGTGAACTTCGATCCCGCGAACATGATCCTCTACGGCTCGGGCGAGCCGATCCCCGCGCTCAAGCTCGTGGGCAAGCACGTGGCCGGCGTCCACTGCAAGGACGGCATTTGGCCGACCGAGAAGGACAAGCTGGGCACCGAGGTGCCGCTGGGCAAGGGCAAGGTGAACATTCCCCGCTTCATCCAGACCCTGGCCGACCTCGGCTACAAGGGGCCGCTGACCATCGAGCGCGAGATCACCGGCGACCAGCAGAAGAAGGACATCGTGAAGGCCCGCAAGCTGCTGGAGCGCATTCGCGCGAAGGTGCTGGCAAAGGCATGATGCGTGACGCGTGAAGAGACGGAGAAGGAGGCCGTCAACGCGGCTTCCTGCGGTACGCGGACCGGCTTTCCGCCACAAGAGGGGCCAGGCTTGGGATGCATGGGAAACCTGCTTCCGCCGCACGGGCGGAGGCGTCCCGGAGCCTGTTGCGTATCGCCTCCCGGAGTGGAAGGGCTGCCACCTCGCGGTAGCGGGCCTCCTTCCACTCGCGCACTTCGGCGAGCGACTTCGGTTCATGCCGTTCCACGATCTTCTCCACTGGCCATGACCTCGAGAGGAGTTGTAATCCGCAGCGGATAGAGGTAGCCCTTCTGCTCGTTGGCCGCCCGGACACGCCGCTCCTTGTTCACGTTCGCCAAGTGCCTGAAGTTCCAACTCACGAGGACATCCCCTTGGTGAACCGTGGCAATCGCGACGTGCAGGGCATCGTCGAGCTTGCTTGGGGGAATGATGCCGGTCTCAATGTACGACGATGCGAGATCTTCGATTTCCGCCGCGGGTTCCATGGGTAGGCTGGCCAACGAATAGTCTGTCACGACACCGAGCAGTCGCTGCCTATGCTCGGCGTCCGGGGTCTCAAGAATCTCATCAATCACGACGCTCGAGACGAAGACATCGCAAACACGCGGTCCCACCACGGTCTCGAAGAACTCCTTTGTCACTGCCATGAGGTCCGGCGCGTCGTCGGCGAAGAGGAAGTTGATCACAGGGGTATCGAGGTAGAGGCGAAGTGTCTTCACCTGAGCACCCTTTCGATCCCAAGGCTACACCCTGGGCGCGCCGTTGTCAAATGAGTTCTGTCCCCCTTGCGCAAGTCGCACACAAGGCTACAATAGGGGCGGGGAGTACGGTACGGAGGCAGACGATGTTCCTCGCCTTCGGCGAAATCATGATGCGGGTCGCGCCCGAGGGGCGGCTGCGCTTCAGGCAGGCGATGCCGGGCAAGGTGGACGTTACGTTCGCCGGCGGCGAGGCCAATGTGTGCGCGTCGCTCGCGCTCCTGGGCGCCAAGGTGCGCTATCTCACGGCCCTGCCGAAGCACGCCATCGCGGAGAGCCTGGCCGCCGTCCTGCGCGGCATCGGGATTGACACGGGCTCGATCCTCTGGCGCGACGCAGGGCGCCTGGGCATCTACTTCCTCGAAACGGGCGCCAACCAGCGCAGCTCGGTCGTGCTCTACGACCGCGACGGCAGCGCCATCGCCCTCGCCAAGCCCGACGAGTATGACCTCGACGCCGCGCTCGACGGCGTCACGTGGGTCCACGTCACCGGCATCACGCCCGCCTTGAGCGAGAACGCCTATCTCTCCACCCTCAAGCTCGTGCAGCTCGCGAAGGAGCAGGGCGTCAGCGTCTCCTGCGACCTGAATTTCCGCAAGAAGCTCTGGCGCTGGAAAGCGGGCGTCAAGCCCAACCAGCTCGCCAACGAGTGCATGTCGGCGATCCTCAAGCACGTGGACCTCGTGGTCGCCAACGAGGAGGATGCGGCGGACGTGTTGGGCATCCACGCCGAGGGCACGTCGGTCGAGCAGGGAAGGATCAACGCGGCCGCCTACGAGGCCGTCGCCCGCACCCTCATCGGTCGGTTCCCAGGCGTCTCACGCGTCGGCATCACCCTCCGCGAGAGCATTTCCGCCGACCACAACAACTGGGGCGGCATGCTCTTCGACCGCGAGGCCGACCGCGCCTTCTTCGCGCCGGTCAGTGCCGATGGCGACTACCAGCCCTACGAGATTCGCGACATCGTGGACCGCGTGGGTGGGGGCGACTCCTTCGCCGCCGGCCTGCTCTACGCCCTCCACTCGACGGACTACGCCGACCCCGCGACGGCCATCCGCTTCGCCGTCGCCGCGAGCTGCCTCAAGCACTCGGTGCAGGGCGACTTCAACTACGTCACCCGCGACGAGGTGGCCGCCCTCCTCCACGGCGCCGCCTCGGGCCGCGTGAGAAGGTGAGACGCGGGTTGACGCCGCCCCGCTCCCGCGATACACTCTCCTCAAGCAGGGACAGGGAGGCACGACCGCAGCCGCAGGAGTCAACCGCCGTGAGGCCCATGCGCACCCTCGCCATTCTGCTCGTCGGAGCACTGGCCGCCGCCGCTGCCGAAGTGCCCGAGCTTTCCGCCGAAATGGTCACCTCCCGGGGCGACCAGGTCATGCAGACGATGAAGCTCTTCCTCTCGGGCGAGAAGACCCGCACCGAGACGCCCATGATGGGCGGCATGATCATCATCATGCGACGCGACAAGAAACTCACCTGGACCCTCTACACCCAGAAGAAGGTCTACATGGAGGCGCCCCTCGACCCCAAGATGGCCACCACGGACCCCGCCAATCCCCCGGGGCTGATCAAGAAAGAGGAGTTGGGCAAGGAGGAAATCCAGGGCTACACCTGCACCAAGTACCGCATCACCATCAAGCACGCCATGGCCCCGGAGCCGATGACCACCCTCATGTGGATCGCCGACAAGCTGGGCTTCCCCCTCCGCACCGAGATGATGGGCATGGTCACCGAGTACCGCAACCTCAAGGTCGGCGCCCAGCCCGCCGAGCTCTTCGAGCTGCCCGCCGGCTACACAAAGACCGACAACCCCTTCGCCGTGCCCGTGCCGACGCCCAAGGCCAAGGAGGAAGAGCCGGCGCCCAAGGAGGAAGAGCCCAAGCCCAAAGTCGAGGAGCCGAAGCCCAAAGTCGAGGAACCCGCACCCAAGGTCGAGGAACCCGCACCCAAGGTCGAGGAGCCCAAGCCCGCAGTGAAGGAGGAGCCGCCGGCCCCGGGCCCCGACGCAGGCGCGATACTCCAGGCCTGGCCTCCCACCTACCCCGGCACGACGCCTCGGAGCATCGCGCTGGGCAGTGCGACCATCGTCACCTTCGACACCACGCACTCGCCCGTGCGAGTGGCCAGCTACTACCTGGCCGTCCTCAGGCGGATCGGGGCCGCTCCGAAGCGGCGCGACCTCACCCAGGACGACAAGATCCTCGCCATCGCCATCGAGGCCGCCCTGCCGCAGCAGAAGGGCGAGGTCACCCTCCAGGTCCGCGAGGACGACGGGAGGACCCGCGTGACCCTCACGACCAAGGCCGCCGGCGGCGAGGGGCCAAAGGACCGATAGCGTCGCATTCCCCTACCGCAGCGGCAGCGTGACGGTGCGGCCGGTGCGCGCCGACCTGTAGACGGCCAGGATGAGCTCGACCGCCTTGCGGGCCTCCTCGCCAGGGACCATTGGCTCGCGGTCCTGGGCGATGGCGTCCGCGATGTCCATGATCTGAACCAGGTGGCCCAGGACGCTCAGCGCCTTGGGGTCGGACGCCGCGCTCTTCGGCGGCTCGGCCTCCTCGATCTTCAACTCGACATCCTTCGCCACCCCCGCCTTCTCCGCGGCGAGGGCGTACTTCACCAGGCCGTGGTCGCCGAAGATCAGCGTGCCGTTCTCCCCGTGCAGCTCGGTGCGGGTGGACATCCCCGGGGTCACGGACGTGGTGCCCTCGAGGACGCCGAAGGCGCCGCTGCGGAACTGGAGGATGGCGACGGCGGTGTCCTCGACGGGGATGTCGCGGACCAGCGGCGCGGCGTGAGCGGTCACCGTGGCCACGTCGCCGGCGACGTAGAGGAGCTGGTCAATGCCGTGGACGCCCTGGTTCATCAGCGCGCCGCCGCCGTCGAGCTCCCAGGTGCCACGCCAGCCGGCGCTCTTGTAGTAGGCGGGCGAGCGGTAGTACTTCAGATAGCAGTCGGCGAGCACGAGCTTGCCCAGGCGCCCCTCCTGGACGATCTGCCGCGCCATCCTGGTCATGGCCGTGGTGCGGCGCTGGAAGATGCAGCCCAGCTTCACCTTCTGCGCGCGGCAGGTGTCGATCATCTTGTCCATCGTGCGCAGCGTGATGTCGAGCGGCTTCTCGCTCAGCACGTGGCGGCCCGCCTTCGCGGCGTCCACCGCGATCCGCCAGTGCAGGCCGCTGGGCACGCAGGCGCACACGCAATCAATGTCGGGCTCCTTCCTCAGCATCTTGCGGTGGTCGCTGTAGCAGGGCACGTTGCCGTATTCGGCGGCCAGCTTCTGCGCCTTCTCGAGCTCGACGTCGCACAGGGCGACGAGCTCGCACTGCGGGGCGAGCGAGATGGCCTTGGCGTGCCACGGCCCGATGACGCCGCACCCGACGACCGCGAATCCCACTTTGCCGTTGCGCATTCCATCTTGCTCCACGAAGGGAAGGGGAACGGTGGCCAGCGACGGGGAGTCTAGCAAGGCGCGGCGGACGTGTCAAAGGCCAGGCGGCTCGCGACGCCGCCCTGTGCCGCGGGCGCTACGGCGCGGGACGCGGCCGTGTGCGACATTCTCACGTTCTCAAGAATGTGAGAATGTCGCCGACAGGCCCGCTCGCGCCTTTCGTTCGCTGCGGGACATTCAATCATTCTATAGAATGTTGGACCGTCCCGCAGGCCTCACAGTCGGGTGGCGTCGCGGTTGCGGGAAGGGCGGTTATGTCTCAGGTACTGTGTAGCCGATGGCCTCGACGGCCTTGCGGAGGGATTGAGGGTCGAGGCCAGTCCCGCGGACCGTGGCCCGGCCGCTCTTGAGGTCCACCTCGGCCGAGGCGACGCCCGGGCACGCGCGAAGCGCCCGCGTGACCGCCTGGACGCAGTGGGAGCAGGTCATTCCCTGGACCGTCAGCTCGATGGTCTCCGGTGCTTCGCCGGCCATGTGCTCGTGTCCTTTCTTCCTGGGCCGCCAGAGGAGGGCGAAGGCGAGCACGCCCATCAGCACGATGGCGGAGGCCAGTTTTGCCCCGTGCGGCAGCAACTCGTGGACGTGGTGCCCTGTGGCCGCGCCCGTGCTGGTGTAGATGAGGTTGAGGAGCGCGCCACACCCGAGCGATGCCGCGGCCACCGAGGCCAGGTAGAGGAGTGCCGTGCGGCGGCCCATCGTCTTCCAGATCACCGCAATGGTTGCCGCGTTCGTGGCGGGGCCTGTGATGAGGAAGGCGAGGGCGGCGCCGGGCGACACGCCCTTGAGCATCAGCGCGGCGGCAATGGGCACCGAGGCCGTGGCGCACACGTAGATGGGAATGCCCAACGCCATCATCACCAGCATCCCCACGAAGCCCGTGCCGTAGGCCGCCGCCATGTCCTTCGGCACCACGACCGCGATGATGCCTGCTAGCACGAGGCCCACGATGAGGGCTTTGCCGATGTCGCGCGGCAGTGTGACGAAGCCATAGGACAGGATGCGGAGGAGCCTGTTCCCCTGCTCCTCGCCCGTGCAGCAGGCGTCCTGGCAGGCGTCGGGGGCCATTCGGGCGCCACGCTCGTGCTCGAAGAGGGCCACGAGCGCCCCACCGAAGATGCCCGTCGCCAGCGCCGCAATCGGCCGGAAAATGGCGAACACCGGCCCGAGCAGGCTCAGCGTCACCATAAAGCTGTCCACCCCCGTCTGCGGCGTCGAGAGGAGAAACGCGGTGGTCGCCCCCCGGCTCGCCCCGTGCCGCCGCAGCGAGGCGGAGACGGGGATCACGCCGCACGAGCACAGCGGCAGCGGCACGCCGAACGCCGCGGCCTTGACGACTGGCCACAGCCCGCGCCCGCCCAGGTGCCGCTCGACCGTCTCGGGGCGGATCATCACCGACAGCACGCCGGCCACGAGAAAGCCGAAGAGCAGGTACGGCGCCATCTCGAGCAGGTTGCTCCAGAACTCGACCGGGATGTTGACGAGCTTCTCCGCCATCACGGTCACCTTGGCATTCGTCCCCCGACTCCATTCTAACCCGGCTGCCGCGCGGGGGCAACGGCACTTCGGGCGCGAGGCATCCCGGGCGAATCTCCCTCGCCCCAGGCGCCCCGGGGGCTCACCTGTGCACAATGGGATGTGAGCCCCTGGGGGAGGGTTCGACAGGCGTTCAAGATCCCCAAGATCCCCACGCGCGCGCAATAGGTGGTGGGGATCTTGACAACGGCCATCCAGCGCGGAACGGTACGCCATAAGCGCTTGCCATCTCATCACATGCGGCACAGCCATCCCATGCGCCTCTTTCCTCCGGGCGCCCGCCAAGATCCCCAACCCCTCTCCGCCGGGGCCGGCCGCAGAAATCATGCCCGCTTTCATCTTCGTACGGGTGGGCTGAGGGGGTTGAATTCTCATGGGCAGCCGGCTATGATTCTTCTGGGAGGGCTGCTGGAAAGGAGGGGCGCGATGGCGCAGCGATGGCGGACGTGGGCCGGCGCGATATGCGGGGCCGTCCTGCTCGCCCTCGTCGCGCGGGCGGCAGATGTTGCGCCCGACCTCGGCAAGGTCGAGGGGATCGAGCAGTTCAAAGCCCCGCCGGCCGCGCGCGAACTGCTCAAGCGGAACGGCTTCGTCGTCGTCCCCCGCTTCTATCGTCAGATCTTCTCCCCGTACATTCGGGAGCCGTTCCCGCCCTTCATCACCACCGACTCGCTCCACCGCACCTTCCACGTGATCTTCGAGGAGCAGATCAAGCGGGTCGAGACGGCTCTGGCGAAGGACGTGGCCGCGCTCACCAGGAGCATGGCCGATGAGTTGGATACCCTCCGCAAGGCGGGCGATCGGACCCAGCAGGCCGAGGACGCGGCTCAACTCGCGGACGCATACTTCACCGTCGCTGTACGGCTGCTCGGGGAGGACACGAAGCGCGGCGCGGATGTTGACACGGTCGCGGCGGGGGAAGTCAAGCTCATCCAAGCCGCCCAGGGTGTCGCCCGCTCCCCGCTCTTCGGCTACGAGATGGACTACTCGCAGTTCAAGCCCCGCGGCTTCTACGCCGAGACGCCGCTCCTCCAGCGCTACTTCCGCGCGATGAGCTGGTATGGCAACGCCGCGTTTCGGCTCGTCTCGGACCGCGAGACCCGCGCGGCCATGCTCGTCGCCGGGCGCTTCGCCGCGGACGAAGGCGTGCGGAAAGGCTGGGAGAAGGCCGACCGCATCTACACCCACCTCATCGCCTCCGCCGACGACCTGACGCCCGAGGAATACGCAGGAATCATCCGCTCCATGCAGGTTCGGCGAATCGTCGGCGACCCGGTCGAGTGGTTCAAGCAAGCCGCCGGCAAGCTTCGCGACCCGAAGATCAACTCGATGGTCATCGCTCCGCAGGACATGCCCCGCTGGCGCGAGCTGAGCAAGGGCCTGCGCTTCTTCGGCAAGCGCTACCTGCCCGACAGCGAGGTTTTCATGCACTTGACGCTCCCGGCGGTGCCCGACCGTGGCTTCCCCTCGGGCCTCGACGTCATGGCCGTCCTCGGCTCTGCGCGGGCACGCGAGCTTCAGGACGCCGCTGGCGAGACGAAGCTTCCCGGCTACAGCGAGGGCCTCAGCAAGTCGCGCAAGACACTCGACACCCTCTTGGCAGCCAAGGAGCCGTCCCACTACATCGAGACGCTGCGCCTCACCCAGACCCTTCTCGCCCCGCCCCGCCCGGAAGCCCTGCCCTTCATGAAGACCCCCGCCTACGCCGACAAGAACCTCATGACCGCCCTCGCGATGTGGACCTCGCTTCGGCACGCGTGGATACTGCAAGCCAAGCAGAGCGTGGACTACCTCTGTTTGGGCGAAGAGCCACCGCCCGGCTGGGTGGAGCCCAACTTCGCCTTCTACGAGCAGTTGCGCAAGCTGGTCACTGAAACACTGCGCATCCTCCAGCCCATCGAGGGAGTGGAGAGAAGGCGGATTGAGGACTTCGGCAGATTGCTGCGCCAGGTTGTGGCAACGGGCCGCAAGCAGGCGAACGGCCAGGAGTTGGGCGCGGATGACCGCGATCTGTTCGCCTCGTACGGCCCCACGATTGCCCGCCTGGGGTACTTCGAGGATGGCTCATGGAAGGTAGAGGACAACCTGCCCTGGATGTCGCTTGTGGTGGACGTCCACACGGAGCATGCGAGCGGACAGTGCCTGGAGGAGGGAGTCGGCGCGGCCATGCCTATCTACGTCGTTGTCCCCCACGAAGGCAAGTACCACCTCTTGGCCGGCGGCGTCTACTCCCACTACGAATTCCGCCAACCCATCGCCGACCGGCTCACCGACGAACAGTGGCGCGAGAAGGTCGGGAGCGGACGGGTTCCGCCGATGCCAGGCTGGGCGTCGTCATTCGCCGCGCGCCTGGACGCAACGGCGCTCATCGAGCGCATGAAACAAGGCGAGCTGGTGCGTGATGCGGCCTGGGGGAATGATCCCGCGATAGAGGCATTCCTGGAGGCGGCCATAGCGCCCGGCGGGGTGTACGAAGGCAAGTCGGATCTGCCACGAGCCATGCAGATCTACGCGCACAAGGCCGGCAAGAAAGCTGTCCCCAAGCTGCTCGACTACCTCACACACCCCACCGGCCCGGCCAAGGTCCGCATCAAGTCTCCGGATGGTGAGGAGTGGGAGGAGGAGTTCCCCCTGGGATGCCAACGGGCGTTTGGAGCGCTTAGGGCGCTCATGGGCCTGGCCGGCCCTGAACACATTCCCGAGCTGGAGAAGCTGGCGCGAGGCGGCGACGAGGACAAAGCTGGCGCGGCGTTGCGGATCATCGGCTCCATCCAGGATAGGGCGGCCGAAAGCTCCGTGCTGAGTTTCCTGAAGAAGCCAGCACCGAAGATAAGGAGGATGTGGGTCCTTCGGTCGCTGGCCGAGAGAGGATCCCGCGAGGTAACACCCATCCTCATCGAGGCATACCAAAGTGCCGAGGGGGGTGAGAAGGAGGCGATCCTTCAGGGGCTCGGCTGGATGTGGTGCGAGGGGCCTCCGGACATACCCGATCCGCGTTGGCCTTCTCTCCTCGACGAATCGGCCGAGAAGGAGTTGCGCGGCAAGGTGGGAGCGCTCGTCCTGGAGGCGCTCGCCAACCCCAAGACCGAATGGTTTAGCGAGGCTGCCAGGGCTGCCGGCCATATCAGGCTCAAGGAAGCCGTCCCCCTCCTAGAGAAGTTCGGGCACGCGTGGGCTCTTGGCCGAATCGGGGGTGACGAAGCCCTCCAGGCTGTCCTTCGGCTCGCCCGACTGGCCCGCTGGACCTCTGGAACAGATGAGGCGACGGAGGGGATTCTGTGGGCTTTGCGGGAGTTGAAATCCCCTCTCGCCGCCCCCCGGATGCTCGATCTGCTGGAATCCAGAAGTGCCCACCCTTCCGCCCGTCGCGGGGCCGCGGAAGTGCTGATGGCCATCTACCCCGACGGCCCCAAGTGGCCGCGGGACGCAGAGGAAGCCGACGAGGGGCGCATCGTCGCCGCGTGGAGGAAGTACCTCAAGGCTCAGGGCGCGCTCACCAAGTAGTTCCTGTCGCGGAAGGCCACGGGAGCCGAAGACCGCCTGAAGGCCGAACTACAAACGCCGAGACTCCCCGTTCGTAGTTCGGCCTTCAGGCGGTCTGCTGTCCCCACTTGGCGAGGAACGCGTCGAGGTCGGTGTCGGGACGTATGCCGAGGCGGGTGAGGGCGAAGTCGTAGCGGACGGGGTCGTCGGGGGCGAAGGCTCGGAAGGCGTTGGTGACCTCGACGGCGGTGCGGAGGTCGGCGGAATCGCGCCGGGTGAGGCCCAACGCACGGCAGATGCGGTGCATGTGCACGTCGAGCGGCACGAGGAGCTTCGCGGGCGACACGCCGTCCCAGCCCCCGGGGTCCACGGCGTCGCGCCGCGCCATCCAGCGGAGAAACAGGTTCAGTCGCTTGCAGGCGCTGCCGCGCGTGGGGCAAGGGAGCAAATGGGCGTCGAGGCCGCCCGCCGCCTCGCGCAGCTCGCCCGCGAAGCGGATGAGTGCGGGCACCACGTCCGCGTGCTCCGCCGCCAGGCCGGCCACGAAGGCGGCCTGGAGCGAGCCGTGGCGCTCGACGAGGCGTTTCACGCCCAGGAGCAAGGCCGCGAGCTCCCGTCCCGTGGCGAAGCGGTGCTTGAAGTCGGCGAACGCCTCCCGAAGCGACTTCGCCGACGCCTCGGCGAGGAAGCGGGCGGGCAAGGGCATTCGCCCCAGCACGGTGCGGACGCTGTTGACGATGGACCGCACGCGGCCGTAGGAGAGGCAGGCGGCGACGAGGCCGGCGATCTCGCGGTCGGCGAGGTCGGGGTAGTCGTAGAGCACCTCCAGCGGGTCAGGGCGCACGAATTCGCGGCGGTTCAGGCGCGCGTAGAGGTCGTCCAGCGCCTCCTTCGTGATCCTGAGTTCCGCTGTCGCGGCAGCCATGTCCAGTCCCACCTTTCGTCGCATCTCTACTCATCTTTCATTGTGGACCAGGCATCGTGCGAAGGCAAGGGTTCCTGGTGAGTCGGCGGGCGCGCGGCGTCGTCAGCCTTCCGTGTCGGGTGCAGGGGCCGCCAGGACGAGTTGGGTTCCGTAGGGCACGAAGCCGACGCTGCGCGCGGTGGCGATGGAGGCCAGGTTGGCCGGGTCGCAGCCGTAGCGGGCATCGCCCCCCATTCGCGTAACGTGCTCGACCACAGCCGACACACAGGCCTTCGCAAACCCTCGGCGCCGGCAGGCCGGCACGGTGCCCGGCACACCGAGGTCGGCCACCTGGCCTTCCATCACGCCGGGCCGATGGGCGTGGGCGAGGGAAACGACCTTCCCGTCGGCCACGACGCCGTAGACGATGCCGTCGGGGAAGCAGTGGTCGGGATACTCGATGCCCTTGGCAATCGGGAGGCGGCCATCGGTGAGGCGATAGCAGGCGCCGCAACGATGCCGACGGAGCAGCGAGGCGTTGCACGCGAAGTCCAGATCGCGCAGCGCGCGGTCAATGCCCCTCAGCCCGGCACTGCGAAGCGCTCCACCCACCGGCCCTTTCAGCCGTTCGCCGAGGTCAGGGTCCAACACGGCCCGACGATCGCGAACGCCTGTCAGGATGGCCCTCACGGCACCCCCTGCCCCCGGGGGCACGCTGACCGCCGCCCGCCCATCCGCCAGCCAGAGAAACCACAGGCCATGCACGAAGCCGTAGCTCTGCTCCCGCCGCAGGCGGCGAGGGGACTCCACGACCATCAGGCGCCCAGGCTCGACCGTGGCCAGGTTGACACCCATGCGGACGCCCATGTATCGGTCAACCAGCGGGAAGGCATGTGTCGCTGACTTGCTCACGGCAACCGCCTCACAAGCCTTACTTGCTCTCCAACGCGATGGCCAGCTTGGCCAGGTGGGCGAGGTCGGCCTTGCAGAACGGGATGTCCACGCGGGCGGCCAGCTCGGCCGGCTTCGCGCCGCGAAGCCATGCGAGGGCCTTGAAGGCGTTGAGCGCGAAGTCGGGCGGGTCCACGAAGTTCTCGCCGAAGTGCACCTGCCGCTCCTCGCCGACGAGATACCAGGTGGGGCAGAGGGTCTCGAAGGCGGTCCACACCTTCTCGACGGCCTCGGGGGCCTTGGCCTTCACGATGGCCGCCACCTCGGGCGTGAGGTCGTGGAAGAGCGCGACCTTGCTCTTGTGCGCGATGATCTTGAAGAAGAGGCCATTCCCCTTGCCGATGAAGTCGTCCCACTCCCGAATGTCCGCGAAGATGCGGGGAGTGATTCGCGCGGCCACGGCCTTCCACCAGGCGATGAGGGCCTCGCTCGTCTTGTCGGCCAGTGCGGCGGCCTGCTTCGCGGCATCGCCGTCGCCGGCCTTCTCGGCGATGCGGGCGAAGGCGAGGAGCGAGGCGAGGTAGCGGTTGGCATACAGGTCGCCCTTCTCGGGGTCGAGCTTCCAGTTGGTCTTCGCGAAATCCTCGAAGCACGCCTTGATCTGCGGCCAGGCCGCCTTCACGCGGTCCCACTCGCCACAGCGTTCGGCGTAGAGCCAGACGGCATACACGTTGCCGAAGGGATGGTGCGGCTTCGGCTGGCCCGTTGACGTTAGCACCTCTGGCGGCACCCAGAACAGCTCCCGCCTCTCCCCCTGGCCGAGCGGATACCACGCCTGCTTTGTGAAGGGCGGATGCGCCTGCCATTCGCTGGCGAGGAACTCCCTGAACTTCGCCTGCACCTGGGCGTCCGCGTGAGGGAACGCCCAGGCGATGGCCTCGAACAGCTCTCCGCTGTCATCGAAGTGGAACTCGCGCCCCGAGAGCCCCGGCTCCACATAGAGCGGCGCCCAAGCCTTGCTGAGCAGCGCCGTCGCCGTGCGGGTGAGGCCATTACGGACCTCGCGAGGTCCGTAATCTCCCTGTGACGACGCGTGAACTGCGGCGAACGACTCCCCGTCAATGCCTTCATCCTTCGCCGGCTCGCCCTTTTCGCCTGAGACGATGCAGAGGACGCGGCTGCCGGTCTGCCAGTAGATGCGGTTGCCGACGATGGCGACGCCGCCGCGGGCGGGGCCGTGCCACTCGTTGCGCGCCCAGGGGAGGTTCTTGAAGCCGCCCCACGTGTCGCGGTTGCCCCAGATGAGGAAGAGCTTCCTCGTCTTGAGGTCGAAGCCGCTGAGCGTGCCCTGGTGGATGATGACGACCGTGTCGCGGGCGACGAGGAAGTTCTGACTCTCGTCGGCCGTGCCCCAGAAAGTGTTCCACGGCGGCTGCATGCCGTGGGCGTGTTGAAGCGGCTCGATGCGGTTCTTCTCCAGGTCGAGCAGGCCGAGGGCGACGAGGGGCGCCACGCCGTGGTTCCAGTTGCCGTAGGCGCTGCGGTAGAGGACGAGGAGCCGGCCGTCGGGCATCACGACGGGCGGCGTGCCGACCCCCTGGCAGCCGGCGGCCCAGAGCACGGGCGGCGGGGGCAGCAGCTTGCCCGTCTCCGCGTCGAGGACGAAAAAGGTCTGGGCCTCGCGGTGCTTGGCCAGGTAGTCGCAGATGGCGGCCTGCTCCTTCTCCCATAGCTCAGGTGTGCCAAGGGCATCCTTGCTCTTGATCCAGGCATCCACCTTCTGCCAGCCGCTGTCGTCTACACCCGCTGATTGGCAGAGCATGTGGCGGTCCTGGCCAATGAGGCGCGACATCTGGATGACGGGGTTCGTGCGGACGATCACGACCGTGCGCCCGCCCTTCTTCGCGACGACGGGATAGTAGTCGCGCGCCGTCTGGCCGACGAGCGGCTCGGAGGTCCAGACCACTTTGCCCGCCTTCAAGTCGTAGGCTCTCACCCGCAGGTCCTCCCCGGTGAAGAAGACCCTGCCGCTGGCCGACGCAGCCGTCTGGCGGATCGGCGCGGTGACCTCTTCGCGCAGGAACGGCTCTCCGCGACCCGGCTCGGCTGCGAAGAGGACGCCTGTCCTGTACCCGGCCCACACGACGCCGCTGGCAACAGCCGGGGAAGCAGCAATGCTGCCCGGCTGAGCGCCGCACTGCCAGAGCAGCTTGCCTCCTGCCGGGTCGAGAGCGTAGAGAAGGCCGTCGGTGCTGGCCATCACGACCCCGCTGTCGGTGCAGGCGGGCGAGTGGAGGATCGGGCCGTTTGCGCGGAAGCACCAGAGGGGCTTGCCGGATTCGGCGTCGAGGGCGTAGAGGTTGCCGCTGTGGGTGCCGATGAAGACCTTGCCGTCGGCGACGATGGGCTCGACGGCGCTGCCGATCCGCTCGCCCACGAAGTGCCGCACCCACGCGAGCCGGAACGGCGGCTTGATCTCGGCGTCCACATAGCCCGTGCGCGCCACGTTCCCGCGCAGCATCGGCCAGTCGGCGGCCGAAGACGAGCCAACGAGCAGCGCGATGAGGACGCAACTGCATAAGCGCCCGATCATGATAGCGGCTCCTGAACGTGCCGATAGGACCTATGGGTCCTATGGGTCGCTGGGCGAAACTGCCGAGCCCGGAGTCTACCCGATTCCCTCGCAGAATTCCACCGGAAATGGCGGCGGGAACGGCCAAAAAGGGCTTGCTCAGGAGGCCCCGAAAATGGTATAATCACGGCTCCTCCACAGAGGCGGAGAAGGGGCGTTGAGGCGCCCTTTCGCCCTTCGGGGGGAAGCGTCGTAAGTGGTTGCGGCACCTGCGGTTACGATTTCACTGCGAAGACAGCTCGCTGCATGGACCATCCCGGCGAACGAATCCGCGACATCGCGATCGAAGACGACATGCGCGACGCGTATCTGCGCTACGCGATGAGCGTCATCATCGCCCGCGCGCTGCCCGACGTGCGCGACGGCTTGAAGCCCTCGCAGCGCCGCATCCTGGTGGCGATGCACGACCTCAATCTCGGGCCGCGCACCCACCACCGAAAATGCGCCAAGATCGCCGGCGACACCTCGGGCAACTACCACCCCCACGGCCAGGAGGTCGTCTACCCCACCCTCGTCCGCATGGGCCAGAGCTTCACCTCGCGCTACCCGATGGTGGACGCCCAGGGCAACTTCGGCTCGCTCGACGGCGACCCGCCCGCGGCCATGCGATACACCGAGGCACGTCTCAGCGGCGTCGCCATGGAGATGCTGGCCGACATCGAGTACAACACGGTGGACTACGTGCCGAACTACGACGAGACGCGCACGGAGCCGACCGTGCTGCCCGGCCGCTTCCCCAACCTGCTGTGCAACGGGGGCACGGGCATCGCCGTGGGCATGGCCACCAGCATCCCGCCCCACAACCTCGGCGAGATCGTGGATGCCACCGTCCGCCTGATTGACGAGCCGGACGTCTCCATCGGCGAGCTGATCAAGCTGGTGCCCGGCCCCGACTTCCCCACGGGCGGCATCATCTGCGGGCGGCAGGGCATCCTCAGCGGCTACCGCACCGGCCGCGGGATCATCCAGGTGCGGGCCAAGGCGTTCACCGAGATCATCAAGGGCGGCAAGAAGAACATCGTCGTCACCGAAATCCCCTACCAGGTCACCCGCCTGCAGATCAAGGAGAAGATCGCCGCGGCCGTCAACGCCGACCTCGTCGAGGGCGTGGCCGACATGCGCGACGAGAGCGGCTCGGCCGGCCAGCGCCTCGTCATCGAGCTCAAGCGCGACGCCGACGAACAGGTCGTCCTCAACCAGCTCTACGGGCACACCCCCCTTCAGTCCTCTTTCTCCATCATCATGCTCGCGCTGGTGGACAACCGGCCCCGCACGCTCAACCTCAAGCAGCTCCTCGAGTGCTTCGTCCATCACCGCATCGAGGTCATCCGCCGCCGCACGCAGTTCCTCCTCGACCGCGCGCTGGCCCGCGCCCACATCATCGAGGGCCTGCGCATCGCCCTCGCCCACATCGACGAGATCATCGAGCTGATCAAGAAGGCGCGCGACGTGCCGACCGCCCACCACCAGCTCATGGAGCGCTTCGGCCTCTCCGATCGCCAGGCCACGGCCATCCTCGACATGCGCCTCCAGCGCCTCACCGGCCTCGAACGCCACAAGCTCGAGGAAGAGTACCGCCAGCTCCTCGAACAGATCGCCGAATACGAGAGCCTCCTCGCCTCCGAGCCCCTCGTCCGCAACCTGATCAAGGAGGAGCTGCTCGACCTCAAGAAGCGCTTCGGCGACAAGCGTCGCACGCAGATCAGCAGCGAGGCCGTCGCCTTCGACCGCGAGGACCTCATCGCCGAGGAAATGGTCGCCGTCACCCTCAGCCACGAGGGCTACATCAAGCGCCTGCCGCTGTCCACCTACCGCAGCCAGGGCCGCGGCGGCAAGGGCATCAAGGGCGCCGACACCAAGGAGGGCGACTTCCTCGAGCACCTCTTCATCGCCTCCACCCACGACTACCTGCTCTTCTTCACCAGCCAGGGTAAGGTCTACTGGCAGAAGGTCTACGACATCCCCCAGCTCGGCCGCACCTCGAAGGGCCGCGCCATCGCCAACGTCCTGTCGCTGGCGGCCGACGAGGCGGTGGCCTCGTGCCTGGCGGTCCGCGACTTCGACGGCCGCCAAGTCGCCTTCGCCACCGAGCGCGGCATCGTGAAGAGAACGCCCCTCGCCGCCTTCAGCCACCCGATGTCCCGCGGCATCATCGCCATCCACCTCAAGAAGGGCGACCGCCTCATCCGCGCCGGCCTCACCACGGGCGACGACGAGATCCTCCTGGCCACCCGCGGCGGCTACGCCATCCGCTTTCCAGAGGGCGCCGTGCGGTCCATGGGCCGAAACGCCGCAGGCGTCAAGGGCATCCGCCTCCGCAAGAGCGACGCCGTGGTCGGCATGGTCGTGGTGGACGACACGGCCACGCTCCTCACCGCGTGCGAAAACGGCTACGGCAAGCGCACCGAGTTCGCCGAATACCGCCGCACCGGCCGCGGCGGCAAGGGCGTCATCAACATCAAGACCACCGAGCGAAACGGCAAAGTCATCGGCCTCCTCACTGTCCGCGACGACGACGAGCTGATGATGATCACCGCCCAGGGCCAGGTGGTCCGCACCAAGGTCAGCGAGATCCGCACCATCAGCCGCAACACCCAAGGCGTCCGGCTCATCAACTGCGAGGAGGGCGACCGCCTGGTCGCCATCGGCCGCGTCGTCGAGGAGGAGGAGGACGACGAGGCCGGCGTCGGCGCCGCCCCCATCCCGGCCGTCACCACCGCCACCGACGACCTCGAGGGCCAGGAGGAGGCCATCGGCGAGGACATCGAGGTGGAGGAACTCGCTGACGAGGAACCCGACGAGGACGAAGGGGAGGACTCCGAGGAGGGTTGACGGATGGCCAACGAGCTGGGCCCGCAGGCCCGCCAGCGGCTCCTCCGCATCGCCCGGGCGAGCGTCGAGGCCGCCGTGCGACGCACGCCCTCGCCCCCCGCGCACAGCGACGACCCCGAGCTTCAGGCCCAGCGGGGCTGCTTCGTCACCCTGACGACCGCCGGCCGCCTCCGCGGCTGCCTCGGCTGCTTCACGACCAGCCGGCCCCTCTGGAAGGCCGTGGCCGAGATGGCCCGCGCGTCCGCCACCGAGGACGCGCGCTTCTTCGGCGCCCAGCTCACCCCCACCGACCTGTCCCACCTGCGCATCGAGATCTCCGTCCTCTCCCCCATGACGAAGATCGCCAACCCCCTCGACATCGAGCTGGGCGTCCACGGCATCTACGTCGTCGGCAAGGGCGGCTCCGGCACCTACCTGCCCCAGGTCGCCACCGAGCACCACATGTCGAAGGAAGAGTTCCTCTCCTCCTGCTGCGCCCACAAGGCCGGCCTCCCCCCCGACGCCTGGCGCACCGGCGAGGCCGAGGTCTTCACCTACACCGCCGAAGTCTTCGGGGAAGAAGGCTCGGACACGGACTGACACGGACGGACACAGACAAGGCAGGGCAATTGGCCTTTCTTCCCTTGTCCGTGTGTGTCCGTGTCACTCCGTGGTCATCGGCTTTTCGTTTTCCTCTTTCATCTGCGGCGGCAGGCGGCGGACGTTGCCGGCCTTGTCGCAGAAGTAGAGGCGCGAATCGGACGGCTTGCGGCCGTGGCCGTCGGCCCAGAAGGCGTAGAAGTCGGGGTGGGCGTTCAGCGGCCGGCGGCAGTAGGTGTGGTTGTAGGGGCTGTCCTTCGTCATCTGCCGCACCCTCTCCCACGACTTGCCCCGGTCCTTGCTGGTCCACATGGCGACCTCGCCGCCGGGGTTGAAGGGCTGGGGGCCGGTCTCGCTCGGGCCGATGATCCGCCACGTGCCGTCGGACTCGATGTGCAGGCAGCCCGTGTCGTAATTGTTGTCCGACGTGATGCTGCCCTGAATGTCCCACTCCTTTCCGGTCCAGCGGGCGGTGGTCCAGGTGCGGGGGTTGTTCTTGGGCCCGCTCTCGTAGCCCTTGCTCGTGACGTAGAGGATGACGGGATTGCCGCCGGCATCGAAGTTGATGTCCTTCATGTAGACCAGGAGCTTGTCAGCGGCGTAGTCGTGGACGAGGGCGTCGTTCCCCACGGTCGTGAGCGGGGGCTCGATGGCCTTGCCCTCGACCGTCTTCCAGGTCTTCCCCATGTCGTCGGTTTCGACGTAGTAGAGGTTCGTGCGCCAGTTGAGTCCGAGCTTGGGCGGGTGGTAGTTGAAGGCGGTGCCGACCTTGCCCTTGTGGGGCCAGCTCACCTGGTAGTGGCCCTGGGCGATGCCGGCCAGGCGTTGCGGCGGGCTCCAGGTCCGCCCGTCGGGGCTGGCGGACCAGTGGAGCATTCGCCCCCCGCGGTAAAGCGTGTGGAGGAAGAGAAAGCCCTTCCCCTCGATCCACCACGGTTGGGGATACGAGAAATTCGTCTTCCAGACCAGCTCGAAGGCCGTGATGTCGTAGGGCTTCACGCTCTTGTAGATGAAGGAGGGGCGCGACGTGCCGTGGGCGGAGCAGAAGACCCACAGGTGCCCCTCGCCGTCAATCGAGAGCACCGGGTTGTCGTGCGCGTCGTCGGTCTGCTTGTCGTGCAGGATGCGGGGGCGGGGCACGGTGCCGGTCGCATGGTCGTAGAACGAGACCATTTCCAGGAGATTGCGCTTGCCCTTCGACGTGCCGCCGTAGACGAAGAAGGTCTTGTTGACGGCGGGCGCGTAGACGCAGAAGGGGATGTGCTTGGCGCAGTAGGTGCCCAGCCCGCCGCTGTATTTGTAGACGTATTCGTCCTTCGACGGCTGGTTGTAGTACCAGATGCCCCGATACCCGTCGTCCTTCTGTGGTGTCACCACCTTCTTCTCCTCGCCTGCAAGAGCCGCGAGGGCCACCGCAGCCCACGCGAGAATCACTCGGACAGCTCGGCTGGCATCGCTATTCATGCCCATCTTGCGCTCCAATGCTGCTAGGTGTTCGGGCCGGGGACCGAAAGCTCCAGCGTGAACCTGCGGGCGAACCACAGCGGAACGAAGGCGAGGACGCCGAAGGAACAGTCAATGAGTCGCCAGTAGAACGGGATGCCGCGGATCGGGCCGCACACCATCGCCAGGGGAATCACCAGCGCCGAGGCGATCAGGCCGAAGTGGATCACCCACAGGTTGCGGACCGGGTCCACCCACGGCCCGACGAAGAGGACGGCCAGGATGATGTGGGCAAACGCCAGCCAGTCCGTCCCGTAGGCCATCCACGGGTAGCGGTAATACGTTTCCTGAAGCCCCTCGCGGACTTCGGCGAGCCACCCGACGATGCCTGAGTAGTTGTCGGGGCAAGCACCCCTCGGCACCCCCAGGAGCCGTGTGAGGAGTTCCAGTTCCCATTCGAGCGGGAAGGCCGTCACGCCGCTCAGCAGCAGGCCGGCCATGACAATCGCGAGGAGTACCCGGATTCGTCGCTTGAGGACCAAGCCGCGTTCCATTGCCTCTCCTCTCAGAATCCCTTCTGGGGCACTACGGTTGGGCTTTGAGCAGCCCTTCCAGGTTGACTTGGCCCTGGATTCGCTCCGCTGCCCTTCTGCCGGCGTTCTTCACGCGAAGTTCCATTTCCTGCCTGCCAACCTTTCCGTCGAGGATGACGAAGCGCGGGTCGCCCGTGAGGAGGTTGTCGCGGTAGAAGCGGAGCCATTCGTCCTCGGCCCTGGCGAACGCCCGGCCAATCGCCTCGTGGCTGCCTGGGAGCATCTTCATCCCCGCCGTCCCCTCGTGGCCGGGCGGATAGACCCAGAAGCCGGCGATAGCGCTCCCCGCGTGCACCGCCTCACGGAACTCCTGCTCGATCCGCTCGGGCCGCTCGCCCGGTGCCCACAGGAGCGTGATGAACCTGCACTTCCCCAGCAGGGAAAGCATCAGCCGAGCTGCCCGCGGCGGCTCCGTGTAGACCATTCCGCCGAGGAAGTCGAAGACCGGCCCGAGATGGGCGGAGCCCCTGCTGGCCCCGACCCAGCCGCCGGCGGGAATCTTGTGGCCGTGGGCGATTGCGGCCACCTTCGCGGCCAAGGCGCGGGTGGCCTCGCAGCGGTACTCCAGCCAGTGCGGGGCCGCACCCCATCCGGCCCGCGTGGCCTCCTCGGGGGCGATGCCTTTCCGGGCGCAGTAGTCCTTGAAGCCCTTCTCGCAGACAGGGCAGTGGCAGCCGTAGTTCTGAAGCTCGTAGTTGTCGTCCAGGATCAGCCCGTCGAGCTTGTAGTTGTCGAGCAGGTGCCTAATCGTCGCCAGGTTGTACTCCTGGCCATCGGGGTTGTTGAAGCACGCCTGCTTTGTGCTCCTCGTGCCGCCTTTCTCGACCACCGCGGCTTCGGGGTGCCGCTTGAGGGTTGTGCGGCTCTCGAAGTACACGCCCCCGATGACCTCGATGCCCAGCTTGTGGCACTCCTCGACGAACTCCGCAAGGAAGTCGCCCGGGTATTGCGTCACCGACACGGGGTCGGGCGTGTCCTCGGGCATGCCCCGATAGTAGGCGTGGCCGTTCGGCTCGCGGAGCAGCGGCTGCACCATCGTGGCGTGGACGCTCTTGAGCCACGCGGCAAGCTTCTTCGGCGGCCCGCCCCGCGGCAGCGACGCCCAAGGCAGGTGGATGAGCGTCTCGACCCTTCGCGCGGGGGCCAAGGGCTTGCACGTCACGCCGATCGCGGCCTCCTCGCCCTCGGCGACGTTGCCCACACCGACCCGAATCTTCTGCGATGACCCGAATTGTGAAATCTGGGGACTGGCGACGGGCTTGCCATTCAGTCGGACCTCGAGCACCTCGGCACGCGCGGGCAGGGCCACCTCGACAACTCCCGACCATCGGCCGGGGGCCTGTTTCAGCCGCTCCTCCAGAAGCCAGGTGAGGAGGTCGTCCATCATGACGGGGCCGATCTCGCGGCGGACGAATTGCTTCTCCTTCTCCGGCCCGAAGCCGAGGATGGTGGTGCGCCCCTTGCCATGCTGGGCGAGGACGCCGAGGACGTTGCCCGCCGCGTCCTTGGCCACAGGGATGCCACCGGGCAGCGGCGTCACGGCCACGATCTCCCACGTCTTGCTCGCCGCGTGGCCGATGAGGGTCGGGAACGGCACGTCGAGATCTGCGATGCCCTTCGACAGCGGCGTGTCGGGCAGCAGGCTCATCCCGGCGATTCGCACGCTGCGGGTCGAGGCCACGCGGCACACGTCGCGGAGCAGTTCGCCGTTGCCCATTGGCCCGCCCCAACTCCCGTAGAGCGCTCCGCCGGCCTGGACGAACTTCCTCAGGTTCGCCGCCTGAGCGGGCGTGAAGCTCCGCTTGATACTCGTCGCCACGAGGTCGAACTGCGACAGGGCGGCGGCATCCTCGACCGTGTCGGGCTTCGCATACGTTACGTCGAACCCGCGCTCCTGGAGCGCGCCGTAGACGGCCGCGTCCCACCCCCAGAAATTCTCCGGCTCGACCACCAGCGCCCGCAGCCCCTCGAACGTCCCGGCATGTGCTGCGCCCGTAGCCACGACCACGGCCATGATCCATCTCATCGGCTTGGCCTCAATCGGGACTCGCAAATCGGAAATCGTTCAGCCCCACATGCGGATCGGCAGGTGGGCGTTCGGGCGCTTGCGCTCGGGCGGCAGCGTGACCTTGAAGAGGCCCACCGGCCTCGGGCCGCAGCAGTGGCCGAAGAACAGGTCGCCGTGGTGGTCCACCGCCCCACGCGAGACGTATTGCGCGAAGCCGTCGGGCCGCTCCAGCAAGGCGACCTCCTCGCGCTCCAGCGTCCCGGGGTTCAGGCGCCACACGACGCCTTCCTGGTCCTTGCGCCCCTCGGGCAGGGGGTTGTGGACGGCGTCGCGCCAGCGGGAGGCGCCGTAGTAGAGCATGCCGTCGGCGGCAAAGACCAGGCCGCCGCAGTGGTCGAGGCCGGTGCTGTAGGGGATCGTCGTGTCGCGCCGCTGCGTGGCCGGGCCGAGGTCGTCCACCCGCCCCCACTCGCCCTCCTCGGGCCAGATGCGCATCAGCCAGGGGTTGGCGATCCAGGTGACGGCGTAGATGGCCCTGCCGTCGGGCGAGGCGACCGCGTCGTAGAAGACGCTGTGCCAGCCGGTCTGGAACTCGGGGTTGTGGGGCAGCACGTAGGGGCTGGCCTCCATCCTGTCCTTCTCAGGGTCGTAGCGGATGAGGCGGCCGTAGTCGGAGGTCGTCCACACGCGGTGCCTGGCGTCCATGAACAGGGCCTGGGCGTTGACCGAGCCGATGCGGCCCAGGTCGCGGCGCTGGCGGCGGGCGATGTCGTAGACGAACAAATGGTCGCGCGGATAGCTGAGGGCGTAGAGGAGGCCCCGCTCCTCATCGTGCAGCAGGCAGCGGCAGCCCTCCTTGGGGATGAGCGTGTCGGACCAGAGCACCGTGTCGCTCTTCGTGTCGAAGGCGAGGAGCGCGGCGCCGCGGAAGCACCTTTCCGGGTCGTTCCACGACATCCAGGGCGAGTAGGCCGGCCGGTCAATCGGCGGGCCGGACAGGTGGCTGGCCATGAACATCACGCCGTCGCGCATCGAGGGCGCGAAGCTGTAGTGAATCTTGCACTGCGTCGCACGCCCGCTGTCGTGCGGGTCGTCCGCCATCACGTCCATGTCGAACAGCACGTCAATGCTGTCCGTGGCCTCGTTGTAGCGCACGGGCTTCACGATTCCGCCTGGCACGCCCTCGCAGCAGGCGGCGGCGTAGATGCGCCCGTCGGGCCCCACGGAGAGCGACCAGCACGAGTCGGACACGGGATGGCAGGTGAAGGGGTACCATTTCGTCGCGTAGCCCATGCTGGCGGTCCTTTTCGCACGGAGTTCGGTCTCGCAGCAATTGCGCGAAACGGCGATACTCTATCGAAAACGCCGCCGCGCTGCAACCGCGGCGTAGCGCTCCGCGCGGCTGCATTCCGGCGGTCCCGTGCTATACTACAGGTGCATGGCGGATTGAAGGAGACGGCTCATGGCCACTGACATACGCATCGAGGAAGCGGGGCCAGTGTTGAAGGAGGCGGTGGAGCGCCTGCGGCCGGGCGAGAGGGTGAACCTGGTTGGCCCTGACGGAAGGCGGGTTGCCGTGGTGGTTACGGTGAACGACAGGCCAGGGGAGGCCATGTCCATGGCAGAATGGCTCGCCGAATGGGATGCCCTCACTCAGGAAATCAGCAAGGCATGGAAGAGCGAGAAGAGCGCGGTCGAGCTGATCTCGGAGATGCGCCGGTGAACTGCACGCTCGACGCCAGCGGGTCGCGTCGTCGCGTGCGCAGGAGCCTGGCTATGTCGCGAGCCGGAGGCTTCTCGACGAGGAGCGTTCCCGCGGCGTCACGTTCTTCTGCCCGGTCCTCGTCCTCCCTGAATCCGCGGCAGCGATCGCCAGGGCGACTGACGACGTCGCCAAAGCAGCCAGGATGATCGGCGACATCCGAAGCTTGCCCAGACTGCAGTTGGTCACGATTGACGACAGCCTCGCCACGCGCGCCGCCGAGATCGCCATGACGTATCGTCTGAAGGGCGCCGACTCCGTCTACGTCGCCGTGGCGGAGGCATCTGCCGCCACGCTGATCACTTGGGATGGTGAGATGCTCGAGCGCGCCCCGGCCGTCGTGCCCACGATGTCCCCCGCCGACTGGCTGGCCCGCCAGCCCGCCACCCCGTAGGGCGTGCATACGTGCACGCGGAACCCGTCTTCGCGGCGCCGGCCCATCGAAGATTCCGCGTGCACGTATGCACGCCCTACCAATCCCCCTTTCGCGTCGTTTCGCGTGTTTCGCGGGCAATCAGAACTTGATGATGCCCTTCTTCCTCAGCTCCAGCGCCTTCTCCAGCAGCTCGATCATCTCCGGCGTATACCGGCACCCAATGTCCCCCCCATCGCTGGCCTTCCCGCGGCACGGGCTGGTCGGCTTCAGACGGTAGTCGAAGTTGTCCGGGTCGCGGAACTGCGGATCCTCGCTGAAGCAGCCCTTGCCCGGCCTGGCGTGGCCTGTGAAGCAGATCTGCCCGACCTCGCCCAAGGTGACCCCGAAGACGTTGCAGTGCTCGATGGTGGTTTCCCGCGTGTCGGACGCGATGGAGCCGAGAATGCAGTCCCGCGCCAGGTTGGGCCGATTGGTGAGCATCGCCCTTCCCGGGACCGTGCACCTGCTCAATTCCGTGGCGCAGTCGTCCCGCGCGAAGAGGGAGGGGGCGAAGACGTTGCTCAGGGTGGCCTTCGTGTGCACGTTGAGGTGGACCTGCCCGGTGAAGACGATGGAATCCCTTAGCGCGACCCGTGGCTCGCCCAGGTTGAGGCCCCCGAGAGCAACGAGGCAGTTGACCAACTCCTGCCCTTCAGGCCCAGGGAGCTGGCGGCCTACCTGGGCGCTGACGGTCCACCAGAGCGATCCGCCGGGAGGCTTGACCATGTACGCGAGCACGAGGCGCGCACGCTGCTTGAGCGCATGTAGGGCCAGAGCGTTCGAGTACGCACCAGTAGGGACGCTGTGAAGGAGGACCAGCCTCTCGATGGTGGCGCCCTCCGCTCGTGCGGCAACCAGACAGTCGGCGCCCCTCACGGGGCCCTCGGACGTGATGATGGGCCATCGGCCCTCCTGGCCCCTGAGGGTGATGCCCGGCTTGTCTTGCGGGATGATGACCGGCTCGTTGTAGGGGCCGTCGTCCTGGATCTCGACCACGCTGCCGGGCTCGGCGGCATCAATGGCGGCCTGGATGCTCGTGAAGTCGCCCTTCCCGTCCTGGCGGACGGCGATGAGCTTCTGCGCCGCGGGCCGGGGCGCCTCAGCGCCCCCCTGCGGGCGGGGGACAGCGTCAATCGCCATGGCCGCACGAAAGCCGAGATCATCGCTCCGAGTAGAGGGGTCGCAGTTGCGGGAGCGAGACGCGCACCGAAACACGTCCAGGCCGGAATGGTACCACGACCCGCCCCGCACCACGCGCATGGTGCCCGATTGTGGGCCTTTGGGATCGCTCTGCGCGCGGCCCTCGTAGAGGGCAAACCGGTCCTCGCACCACTCGAAGACGTTCCCAGCCATGTCATACAGGCCCCATGCATTCGGCTTCTTGCGTCCTACCGGCTGCGCCGAACCGCCCGAGATGGAACGCCACCACACGTAGCCCGCGAGCGCCTTCGCATCGTCGCCGTAGAAGAACTCCGTGGGGGCCCCGGCTCGGCACGCGTATTCCCACTGCGCCTCGGTGGGCAAGCGGAAGGGCTTATTGAGCTTCGCGCTGAGCTTGTTGAGGAACCCGTGGCAGTCGTCCCAACTCACCTGCTCGACAGGGTTCTGGGGCCTGCCCGCGGACTTGCTGGGATTGCTGCCCATCACGGCCTGCCATTGCTCCTGCGTAACCTCGGTCTTGCCGAGCCAGAAGGGCTTGGTGAGCATCACCCGGTGTTGCGGGAACTCACGCTCATACCATTCTGGCCGGCCGACGTAGCGCTTCTGGAGCTGCTCGGGGCTGGTGGTCGGCGGGCTGCCCATGAGGAACTCGCCGGCGGGGATGAGGACCATCGTCATCTTCACCCCGTTGCCGAGATCAATGTCCCGCTCGACGGGCACGCCGAGGGCCTTGGCCGTTTCTTCCTGCCGCCGCTTCGACTCTTTCTCATCGAACGGCCACTCGGTGTAGACCTTCCACGCCCCCGCCTTCGGCGCCTGGGCGCCCTCGGGCTTGAGCCGGCGCAGTCGCAGGCCGCGTAGGGCCGTGGTCGCCTTCCAGCAGCGCAGCCCGAGGGGTGTCATGCAGTGGTGGAGGTCGATGAGGGAGAGCGTGTGGCCCTGGGGATCGAAGTCAATCGCCTTCACGTCATCCACCCAGGCTTCGATCCTGGGTTCGGTGACCCGGAGGCGCACACGGTGCCAGCGGCCCTCCTCCACCGCCATTCTCTGCCTCACCAGGTCGTATCGGCCGTCGACGCGGTCGAGGCACACGACCGTGTTCTCCCAGCCGCCGACGTGGAATCCACACTCGGTGGTCTTGTAGGGGAAGACCATGTGGCACATGGTCCCGTTGCGGCCCCGGAACATGGCTTCGAACGAAACCTCGTAACCGACTCTCGGCGCGTCGCGGGTCCAGACGATACCTGTGGCTGGGTCGCCTTCTTCGAGCACCAGTTCGCCGTGCCTTGGGATCACCTTCCCGTGCTTGGCGAATTCTGGGGCATCCGTGATCACTCGCCAGCCATCGAGCGACTTGCCGTCGAACAACTCCTCCCACGGCCCCCAGCGGGCGTCGTCGTCGGGCGGCGGGGCCTCGGGCTTGAGCCGGCGGAGGCGGATGTTGCGCAGCGCCAGCGTCCGTTCGGTCCAGAGCGCGATCCGCAGTGCCTTACCCTTTGGGTGGGTGATCTGATGCCCCCGCCTACCAAGATCAACTATGCGCTCGTCGCCGACCCAGGCCTCGATCTTCGCCTCTGTGACCCGCACCCGCACACGGTGCCACGTGTGCGGGGGGAATTGCATGCGGCGGGTCGTCTCGTTCGCGTCGCTCCCTTTGCCATCAACATAGCATAGCCCGACGACGGGCGGCGCGCGGTCTCCCAGGTGCAGCAGGCAGCCTGAGGACCCCAGCGGGAACAGCAATTCGCCCAGGGACCAGTACCCCGTCAGTCGCATGACCTCGTACTGGATCTCGTAATCCGTCCCTGGTAACGTGCCTGTCCACTGGATCCCCGTGTGGCCCTGCCCAGGCCCGAGCACGATCTGCTGATCACGTACGTCCACCTTGCCGTGCCCGGCGAAATCAGCTCTCTCAGGGATTTCCCAGCCCTTGAGGCTCTCCCCGTCAAAGAGCTCTTCCCACTCAGTCCATCGCTCGTCGTCATCGGGCGGCGGCGCGGGCACGGGGACGCCGGGCGGGAGGAGGGGCGCCTGCCAGAGGTCCAGATTGCCTTGGCCGCCGTAGTGATCGGACTGGAAGTAGAGCGTGCGGCAGTCGGCCGAGAGCGCCGGCCCGCCATTCGCGGCGCCGGTGTTCACCGTCGGGCCAAGGTTGACTGGCTCGCCGAACGGCTCCGCCGTGGTGCGGCGGGTGGACATCCAGAGGTCGCCTTTCCCCAGGCCACCAGGCCGATTGGCCTTGAAGAACAGCGTCAATCCGTCCGGGGACAGGCAAGGCTCACCTTCGTCTCCGCCGGTGTTGATGGGTGGACCGAGGTTGGCCGGCGCGCCCCACGGCTCGCCCTTTGCGGGGCGCGTGCACATCCATATGTCCGACCTGCCCAGTCCGCCCCGCCCGTGGGACTGGAAGAGCAGGGTGAGGCCCGCGCCGTCGAGGCAGGGATGGCCCTCGTAAGAACGGCCATTGACGGGTGGGCCAAGGTTCTGCGGCCGCCCCCAAGGCTCGGCGCTGCTGTGGCGGGTGCACATCCACAGGTCGTCGCCGCCATGGCCTCCCGCCCGCATGGAACGGAAGAGCAGCTCCAGGCCGTCAGAGGAGATACAGGGACCGTCGTCGGGCGCACCATCGTTGACCGATGGGCCAAGACTGGCTGGGGGACCCCACGGTTCCCCCGTCGCGCGGCGCGTGGACATCCAGAGGTCGTGCTTGCCCCCGCTTCCCGGACGGACTGAGTCGAAGTACAGCGACAAGCCGTCCGAAGACACCGACGCGTTCCCGTCGTCCGAGGGGCTGTTCACGACCGGCCCGAGGTTGACGGGCTTGCCCACGCGCCAGCCGTTGGGGAGCATGGTCCATTCCTCGGCCGGCTCCCCCTTGGGCTCGACCTTCGGCGTCGGGGTGGGCTTGAGGGCGGCGTCGGCCTGGGCGCGGAGGGCGGCGATGGCGGCCTTGTTCTCGGCGGCGAAGCGGGTGGCGGCATACTTGCCCGCGAGGTCGTCGAGGTAGTCCTTGGCCTTCGACCAGTCGCTGCGCTTCGCGCACGTTTCCGCGTACTGGAGGCAGAGGGCGGCGTGTTGCTCGAGGGCATCCGAAGCAGGTGTTGGGTGTTCGGTTGTCGGTGTTCGGGTACTGGGAAGGACGGAGGAAGAGGGCCTGGGGCCGCGGCGGCCAAGAGCGAGGACGAGGACGACGATGAGGACGAGGGCCGCGGCGCCGCCAATCAGGAGGACGCGGGGCAGAGACGCCCCGCCCACAGGCTTTCCGTGTGGCACAGGCGCCCTCGCCTGTGCGACGTGCCCGGGCAAGGTGCGGGTGGCGTCGCCCACGCGGGGCACGGAGGCCCCGCCCACACTGCCTGATACGCGGGGCACGGAGGCCCCGCCCACAACCCTTGCCTCGATGCGGGCCAGGGCATCGAGGAGTTTCTGCGCGCTGCTGTAGCGGTGGGCGGGATTCTTGCTCAGCAGCCGATGAATGATGCGGCAGAGGGCCGCCGGGCAGTCGGGCGCGAGGGTGTGGAGGGGCGGCGGAGGGGTGTTGACGTGTTTGATGATCAGCTCGGCAGGGGTGGCGCCGTCGAAGGGCGGCTTGCCCGCGATGGCCTGGTAGAAGGTGGCGCCGAGTGAATACAGGTCGCTGCGCGCGTCCGCCGGCTTGCCCTGGGCCACCTCGGGCGGCATGTAGAGCGGCGTGCCGAGCGAGGCGCCCGTGGCCGTGACACTCACGTCCACCCCCTCGTGCTTCGCGAGGCCGAAGTCGGCGACCTTTGCGAAGCCGTCGGAGGTGAGGAGAATGTTCGCGGGCTTGATGTCGCGGTGCAGGATGCCGACGGCATGCGCCTTGGCGAGGGCGGACGTGACTTGCTTCATCAACTCCAGCGCGCGATCGGGCGCGAGGCGGCCCTCGCGCCGGAGCAGGTCGGCAAGGCTCGCGCCGTCCACGAACTCCATGGCGATGAACTCGTAGCCCCGCTCGGAGCCGATGGTGTGGACTTCGATGATGTTGGGGTGTCGGACGGCGGCGACGGCGCGGGCCTCGCGATGGAAGCGCTCGATGAAGGCGGCGTCGCTCGTCAGGTGCTCGGGGAGCACCTTGATGGCAACGAAGCGGTTGAGCGCGCGCTGGAATCCCTTGTAGACGGCGCCCATGCCGCCGTGGCCGATGGTGGCGACGATCTCGAACTCGCCGAGGGTCTGCCCGAGCAGCGGGTCGGAGGGTGGCGGCGGGGCTTGGGCCTCCGTCGCCACCTGCGTGGCCGAGGGCGCCTGGCTGTGGCCGGGTACGCGGAGCCTTGCCTGGCAGCCGGGGCAGACGAGAACGCCGCCGGCGGCGGACTCGTAGTCCACCCGATGGCCGCACTTCGGGCACTTGGCGGGGTGCTTGGGCAACGCCGCACCTCCCTACCGGGCGGTAGGAGATCGGGGTCAACGCCGGCGGTCAGGGGCATTGTAGCGGGGTGCGGAGGGCGAGTCAAGGCCGACGGCGATGGCGAAAAATGAACCCTCCGGGTGGCAGAAAAGGGTACCTTTCGGGCGGACGAAAAGTGAAGGGCCCATGCGAAAAGTGAAGGGCCGCCCCGAGGCGTGTAACTGCCATTATGGCAGGCTTCAGGAGATTGTGACCTTCAGGATGTCGCCGCGCTGGATGACGATGGGGCGGTCGAGGACGATGGCGTAGCCATCGTCGCCCCGCTCGACGGTGGCGCCGCGGGTGGGGCCGCCGAGGTTCACGGCCACCTTCGCCGCCCGCCGGGTGATGAGGGGGGTGACGATGCGGCGGAGCGGCAGGGTGCCGTAGTCCACGCGGATCACCAGGTCGCGCTCGCGCCCGCGGCTCTTCTGGGCGAGGAGGCCCCAGCCCGAGGCGACGCTGAAGAAGGTGCGGAAGTCGGTCTCGCAGACCCGTGGCTCGATGCCGATGGTCTGCGTGGCGGCGCAGTAGCGGAAGCCGCTGAGGGCGGTCAGCAGGGCGTAGCTGGCCATCGAGCGCGCGTAGTGGTGGCCGCACTCGAACTCGTTCCACGGGTTGCGCTTATCGCCACGGTGGCGGTCGCGCACGCCCTTGACGATGGCCAGGCCCTGCTCGACTAGCCCCTCGTAGATGAGGTGGCTGGCGACCTGGTACTCGATGCCGCACCAGACCTCGTCGCAGAACCAGAAGGGGTAGCCGGGCCGCCCGCCCCTGGGCCAGGTGCCGATGAGCAGCCCCGCCTCGTCGTTCACCGCGTAGATGCGGAGCGTGCAGGGGTGGTCGTGGAGGGTGCGCCGCCAGTTGTGGCGGAAGACGGACTCGAGGGCCGTGCGAACGTTCGCTTTGTCGTAAAGGTAACCCAGACCTAGCATTACGGCGTACCATTGGCCGATGAGCTGGTCGGCCAGGCAGCCCTTGCCGAACTGCCATTTCGGCCAGTCGGCGAACTTGTCGTCCTTACCCCGGTCGTTGACCGTGCGATACGGCTCGGGCCAGAGGTCGTTGGCCTTCGGGTTGACCTTTTGCTCGAAGTACTCGCCGTTGAAGAGGTTACGGTCGGTCCAGGCCGAGCCTTTGTCGAAGAGCTTGCGGTAGGTGGCGGCGGCATCGGTGTCGCCGACGATGCGGGCCATCTCCTCGCCGGCCCGCAGGGCGCCCAGGTAGAGGCTGCCCGTCATGGTGTTCGGGCCCCACCACTCCATGTCGTAGGTGTTGTGCTGCACGCCCTCCATCACGCCGTCGCGATCGGCGTCCCAGTATTTCCACGCAAACTCAAGGGCTTGTTTGACTTGTGGCCACACGCGGCGGAGCCAGGCGCTGTCGCCGCTGAGCAGCCACTCGCGCCAGGCCTGCATCACCAGCCCCATCTGGCCGTCGGCGGCGGGCACGAAGCCCGCCTGCGCGCGCGTGCCCAGCGGCAGGGGCATGCGGAACTGAATGTTGCCGTCGTCGGCCATGGACCAGGTGAGGTGGGCCTCCATCATCGAGCGCTGGAGGCTGGGGAACAGGTAGGGCAGGGCCTGTGCGTAGTTCCACACGTGCGTGCACGAGCCCTCGCAGCAGCCGCCCGAGTTGTTGCAACCCTCGAACCCGTAAAAGGTTCCGTCCTCCAGGCGGATGCACGTCGTCGAGCGAAGCACTGAGAGTTGCGAGCTGATGGCGTCGAGCACATAGCTCGGCAGGGTCGAGGCGAACAGCGTGTCGTGGAACCGCCGCGTTTCCTCGTAGAGGCGGTCGTAGTTGCTCACGACGTGTTCCGCCACGTCCCAGGCGTCGCTCCACAGGGTCGCGTAGTAGTTTCGCCAGGTGGCGGCGCGCTCTAAACCATTGTCTCCCTTGCGCTTCTGCCAATGCTCGAAGACGGGGAAGTGCCAGATGATGAAGAACGGGATGACGATCTCGGACACCGGCTTGATGACCGCGTGCGCGGCCACCGTGCCCGTGGGCGACGTGCCCTCGCCGCGGGGCGGGAACTCGTCGGAGCCCGCGATGGCCTCCCAGAACTTCGCCAGGCCCCCCTTCTGCTGGGGCCACACCGCCGCATCCTCCCACATCGTCACCAGGGCCATCGAGCCGAACTGCGGCGAGGCCGGCTCGTGCTTGCGCGTCGTGAGGTAGAGGCCGCTGAAGCCCGGCCCCTCGCGCGCCCGGTTCACCCGACCCTCGGGGTCGGGGTGGCCCACGACGTTCGTCAGGTTCCCATAGAGCGTCACCGCGACGTCGCGCCGCGACGTGTTGCGGATGTGGTAGAGGAGGATGGCGACGGGAATCCCGCTGTCCCGGTCGTTCAGCGGGATGAAGGGGTTGAACGCCTCGAGGGTCACGCGCACCGGCAGGTCGGGGTCGCGGAGCTGCACGATGGCGGTGGGGTACTCGCCCTTGAACGACGCCTGGCCGAAGTGCGGCAGCCCCTCCCCCGCATTCCGCTGCATCGAGTGGCCGCCGCCGACGTAGTCGCCGCTCGGCGGGCCTTGCACCACCCGCGTCACAGGCTCCTTATCCTCCTCGCGCACCTTGATCGCAAAGAAGCAATCGGGCGGCGAGAAGCCCTTCGCGGGGCGGTTCTGGATCTCCCAGTCGCGGAACTGGCCCCAGCCGCCGAGGCCGATCGTGCCCGTGCCGATGCCGCCGAGCGGGAAGGCGATCTGGTCGAGATTGCGCCCGCGATACGTCAGTTGCGGCCCGCGCTTCAGCAGTTCTTTCGCCGAGTATGGCAATTTATCCTTGCCCACGTCCTGTACCCCTTCCAAATGACATCCGCCGCGCGGCCCTGGGCCGCGGGCGGGATTGAGGCATTATAGCGCGCCGGCCAGTCCGATCCAAGAGATTTGATCCGGCCCCTTTCCGCTCCTGGCCAATCGTCCTCGTCGTCGAATCTCCTCATGCGCGCGCGAGCCATCCGGCTCGACGACAACGACGAGGACGACGACGAGAACAACGGCGGCGCTGCCCCCATCTGCCCCGCGCTAGTGGATCAACTCCTCCCCCTATGGATTTGATCCACTAATGGCCCATGCGCAACCTCTTGGCACCAGGAGACTTGGGATGCTCCATGCTACCGGATCAGCCCCTTTCTTGCGCCGTGCTTGATCCTCTAGCGCGGGCGCGGCGCCCCCTTGCCCATCCGCGCTTGCAGTGCCCCAGCCGACTCGGCATGATGAGAGCGACATCAGACGGAGGGCTCGGCTTGGCGAAGCTCAAGAGCGTCTTCCTCAGCTCCACGGGCAAGGACCTCGCCGACTACCGCGAGGCCGCCTACCGCACCATCTCGGCGATGGATGGCTACCACTGCGTCCGCATGGAAGACTTCGGCGCCCGCGACGCGCTGGCCGACGACTTCTGCCGCCAGAAGGTCGCCGAATGCGACGTCTTCGTCGGCATCCTGGGCCACTGCTTCGGCAGTTGCCCCAAGGGGAGCAGCAAGTCCTACACCGAGCAGGAATACGACGCGGCCGTCGCGGCCGGCAAGCCTCGCCTGATGTTCCTTGCCCCCGAGGACTTCCCACTCCCTAGCAGCCTCATCGAGTCGGATGAAGAGCGGGCGAAGCAGCGCGCCTTCCGCGACCGCGTGAGCAGTGAGCGGATCCGCGACACGTTCGCTTCTCCCGATGACCTCGCGCGCCGGGTCGTCGCCGCCCTCCACAATCTCGGGCCGGATGCGCGGGACCGCGCTGGCCTGCTCATGCCGCTGCCACCTCAGCCCTACTTCGCCCATCCCTATCCCCTCCAGTCCAACTTCACCGGCCGCGTGCGCGAGCGGGAGATGTTGACGCAATGGCTGACGAAGGACAACCGCCCCGTCTTCGCCCTCGTCGCCATCGGCGGCATGGGCAAGTCGGCACTCACCTGGGTCTGGGTGAACCGCGATGTCCTTGGCCTCCCCCTCATTGGCCAGGCCGAGGACCCGCCCGACGTGGCGAGGCGATGTCGGGTTGGTGGCACAGGCGCAGGTGGCGGAGGGATTGGTGGCACAGGCGTCCCGCCTGTGGACAGCACAGGCAAGATGCCTGTGCCACCGGATGTGCTGCTGGATGGGGTTCTCTGGTGGTCCTTCTACGAATCGCAAGCCAGCTTCGACAGCTTCGTCCGCACCGCCGTCGCCTACGCCAGCGGCGGCGAGGTGGACCCCGCCTCGATCCCCTCGACCTACGACGGCTGCCAGATGCTCCTCACCCTTCTCGGGCGCAAGCGCATCCTCCTCGTCCTCGACGGCCTCGAGCGCATCCTCAACGCCTACACCCGTCTCGACGCCCCCTACCAGGGCGACGAGGTGAAAGAGGACCCCGAGCAGAAGTTCCGTGCCTGCACCGATCCCCACGCCGCCGCCTTTCTCAAGGCATTGTGCTCCACGCCCCACGCGAGCCGCATCCTCATCACGAGCCGCCTCTTCCCCCGCGACCTCGACTATCTCATGGGCTGCTGCCGGTGCGACCTGCACGAGTTCGACCCTGACGGCACCATTGCGGGTTACGCGGTTCTCAGACTACTGCGCAGCCATGGGAGCGGCAACGTGTACCTGGCGGAGGACAGGTCAGCAGGCAATCGCCGAGTCGCGGTCAAGTCGGTGTGCCCCTCCGCGGGGTTGACTCGGGAGAAGCACGTGAAGCTGCTGCGGGACCTGTTCCTGCAAGTCGCCGCGCTAGCACAGATCCGTTCCCCGAATGTCCAGACCATCCATCATGTTGTTCAGAAGGGGGCGACCCTCTACATTGTCATGGAGCATGTCGAGGGTGAGAGTCTATCGGACGTTCTTGACCGCGGGCAGGGCATCCCGCAACACGAGGCGCTTCGGATCGCGCTCGGTGTCCTGAGCGCTCTCGCCGCGGCGCACGCGAGGGGCATACCCCATCGCGACGTGAGGCCGGCCAACATCATGCTCGAGTCCGATGGTGAGGTGAAGCTGGTCTACTTCGGCCTTGCCCTCCCCGGCGCCCCCTCCGTGCCCGCGGGCTACATGGCCCCGGAGCAGATCGCAGGAGGGCCGTGCTCAGAGGCGAGCGACCTGTTCTCATTGGGCGTCATCCTCTATGAGATACTCGTCGGACGCCGGCCCTTCCTGGGTGACACCAGTGGCGAGGTAGCCTTCAGCACCCTCTACGAGGCGCCCGTCGACATCCGAGATGTCGACCCGAGCATCTCCGCCGGACTGGCACGGGCGGTCATGAGGGCACTGGCCAAGGCGCCTGGCGAACGCTTTGCCTCCGCTACCGAGATGTCGGACTTCTTATCGCAGACGCTGGACGCCGCCGATTCCGGAGTGAGGGCCTCGCCGCCCCGTCGGCGTGAGGTGCGGCGCTATGCCAAAGCCCCCCTCTCAGGTGGCAAGGGGATAGATGAAGGCCCCGACCGGTGGGGAGGGGATGACTCCGGCGTTGGTGAGCTTTTCCGAGGCTGCCATTTGAGCGAGGTCCTGTTCGGTGCGGCTGCCCCGCGACGAGTGGCGCCCGGCGCCGCGTTCGTTGCCCACTTTACTGCCTACACGACGGAGTTCCGCCAGCACATCGAGAACGCCTTGCGCGCAGAGGCGCCGAGCGTTGAGCCGAGGCGCGACCTGGCGAAGTGCCGGTGGCAGGTCGGCACGAAGGTACTCGTCTGCCTGAGTTCCCCTCAACTCAAGGTGCTCACCGCCAAACGGGCGTTCACATGGGATGGCCGGTGGGAGATCCTTCGCTTCGATGTGCGCGTGCCGGACGACAGCCCGGCAGCGTCGGCCATCCTCGCATTCGACGTCGTCGTGGACGGCTTCGTCGTCCAGGCCATCCGCCCCGAGGTAGAGGTGGTTTCTGCTGCAGCGGACAGGGGCCACATGAGTACTACCGGGGTGCCTGCTCCCCGCACAGCCTTCGCCTCCTACTCGCGCCGGGACCGCGCGAGGGTCATGGAGCGCGTCCGCTCCCTGCAGATTCATACGGGGATGGACGTCTTCTTGGACTGCCTCTCGATCCATCCAGGTGAGCCATGGAAGCAGACTGTGGCAGCCGAGATCCGAAAGCGCGAGGTGTTCTGGCTCTTCTGGTCTCGGAGCGCCATGCGCTCGATGTGGGTCGAGTGGGAGTGGCGAACCGCTCTGAGAGAGAGGGCACTTCCCGCGATTCGGCCCCATCCACTCGAACCAGCGGACATAGCTCCTCCTCCGCCGGAGCTGAGCGAGTTGCAGTTCGGCGGCGCCTATGAGTACTACCTGATGGCGCTGCGCTCCTCATGGCTCAGGCTGGCGTGGCGGCGCCTGCGCGACGCCGTCCTGCGTGTTGGCCTTCGCATGCGCCGCAGGCTTTCCGGGGGCCCCACTTCGGTCTGATCACCTTTGCCCTTGCGGGGAACCGTCCTGCGCCGGTCAGAACGGAAGCCCGTTCCCGTACCACTTCCTGGCACAGCTCGCGCTGGATGAGGGGGATAAGAAGTCGGCGCTGCATCACGCCCAGATCGGGCGCGAACGGGCAGAGTGCGATGGGGAGCCGCATTGGTACAAGCCCGCAGTGGATGAGGCGGAGAGGCTGCTGAGGGAGGCGAGGAGCTGAGAAGAAATTCACCACGGAGACACGGAGAGCACGGAGAGGAGAAGGCAGGGAGAAGGCAACCACGGATTGCACGGATGACACGGATAGGAGAAGAGAGAGCCGGGGTTCAGGGCCGTCCAGATTTGCTGCTCTTATCCGCGGCCATCCGCGTAATCCGCGGTTGGACTCCCCTATTGACCATTGAAGAGGGACGTACCGCGGATTACGCAGATGGGCGCGGATGGGAAGGGAAGCCAAACCGGCTTTGAGCCCCGATTCCCTCCCGTCCTATCCGTGCCATCGGTGTAATCCGTGGTTGAGTCTTCCTGGGCCTCTCTTCTCGGCGTCCTCTGTGTCTCTGTGGCAAGCTGGCTTTGGGCTGAGGGGCTTACTTCGTCGCGTGCGGGTCGAGCATGCCCTTCCAGGGGAGGGTGCGGAGGGCGTCGGCGGCGATGACGCGGCCGGTGAAGCCCGGGCCGTCCCACGAGAGCTTGATCCGCGCGGCGCCCTTGGCGTTCGTGTAGTCGAGCGCGAGCTCGTGGAAGCCCCTGCGGAGCATGACGGACGCCTGCTGCTCGGTGGCGGCGTGCTCGGCCCAGTCCTCGAGGAGCAGCTTGCCGTCGAGCCAGAGGCGCTGGCCGTCGTCGTATTCCGCGATGATCATGTAATTGCCGTCCCGCTCGACGAAGAGGTAGCCGGTCCAGCGGACGGAGATGCCCTCGGCCTTGCCGCCGGGGAAGGGGAGGGACTTGTCCGTGTAGTCCACCTTGGCGTCGAGGCGTTCGAGGAGGAGCTTCTCGAAGTTCGCGCCCTCGAAGTAGCTGCCGTGGAGGCCCTGGACGAGGACGCCGGCGGCGGGGGCGACGGATCGCGCCCACTTGGCCGCGGCGGCGTCGCGGGATTCGATGGCCCTGGCGACGTATGCCTTGAGGACGCCTGGGGCGTCGGGGTCGCCGAGGAGCTTGGCCCACTGGGCGGGGTCGCCGCCGCGCTGGTCGAGGGCGACGCAGAGGACGGCTGCGGCGTCCCAGTGCTTGCCCGCCGCGTCGTCCTTCACGAGGGCGTAGAGGGCGGCGAGGACGTCGGGGCCGGCGAGGTCGGCCAGGGCCTTCAGCCCGTCGCACAGGGCGGCGCGGAGCGGGGCGGGCGGGTCCTGACCGAGGCGGGCGGCGAAGGCGCGGGGCGCCGCCTTGTCGCGAGCCTGGACGAGGGTCCTTGCCGCCTGGAGAGCGAGGTCGGGCGCATCGCCGCGGAGTGCCTTGCGGAGGAGGATGAAGGCGACGTCGCCCGCCTCGGCGAGCTGGCGTCGGGCCACCTCGCCCTCGGCGGGGTCGTGCGAGGTGAGCTTTCCGATGGCGAAGGGCAGTTGTGCGGCGGCCCTCTTCTCGTCGCGGAGGCGGGCGGAGAGCTCGAGGAGGGCGGCGGCCCTGGGATGGGTGCGGAACTGGGTGCTGGCCTCGCGGCAGAGCAGGATGGCCTCGGCGAACTGGGCGTCCTGCTCGAGGGCGAGGATCTTTTCGATGGCCTGGTTGAACGCCTCGTCGTTCGGCGGGGGCTCGACGGCCTTGGGCGGCTCCTTCGCAGGGGCGGGCGAAGGCTCGGGGACGGCGACCTTCTCGGGCGGCGGGGGCGCGGGCGCCGGAGGCTTCGGGGCCTCGTCCTTGCCGCATCCCGCCGCGAGGAGGCCGGCGAGGGCCAGGGCCGCGAGGGCCAGGGTGCGGCGGGCTACTTGTCGTCCTTGTCGGCGGCGTTCGCGATCGGCTGCTCGGTGAGGCGGCCGCGGGCGAACTTGGACCATTTGCTGGCCGGGTAGTCCCACGTGAGCTTCCTGAACATTCGGAAGGCGCTGACGAAGTCGTTGTGCTTCGTGAGGCAGTCGCCGCACCAGTACATGGCTTCGGCGATCAGCTCGGGCTCCATCTCGGCGTTGGCGATGACACCCTTGAAGACCTCGACGGCCTTGGACAGCTCCTCGGCCTGCATGTAGCACTGGGCGCTGAGCACGAGGGTGCGCCCGGCGAGACGGTGAGTGGGGAAGCGGACGGCGAGGCGGCCGAAGACCTGCGCGGCCGTCTTGTTCATCTCGCGGGCCTGCATCTCCAGCTTCTCGCGCGCGACGGGGTCGGGCAGGGCGGCGGCCTGGGTGCGGATGCCGTCGCCCTTCGTGAGGAAGTAGCGGCCGAGGCGTGCGATGGTCTCGGCGACCAGCTCGTTGTCGGGGTAGCGGTACGAGAGCTTCACGTACTCCTCGCAGGCCTGGTCAATGAGGCCCATCTTCTCGTAGACGAGGGCCTTCTTGTACTGGGCCTTGGGCGCGTAGGGGCTGTCGGGATACGTGGCCGCGATGTCGGTGAAGCGCGTGGCGGCCTCCATGTAGTGGTTCTTCTTCGCATCCTCGTCCTTGTCCTCGCTGGCGAATTCGAGGGCGAGGTCGGCGAGCAGGTACTCGGCCTGGGCGCGGGCCTCGGTGTCGGGGAAGTCGCGGATGGCCTCCTCGAGGAGCTTCTTGCCCTGGGCGATCTCGGAGCGGGCCAGGTCCTCCTGGCCCAGCTCGCGGTGGCGCTTGGCCAGCTCGAAGTAGGCCTCGGCGATGGAGAACTGCGTCTGCACGGCGATCTGCGGGTCGGTGAACTGGCGGGTGAAGGGCACGACCTCGGCGTTGCTGCCCTTGAAGACGAGGAGCACCCGCTCGACCGCCTCGGGGGCGCCCGGGCGCGTGTAGGTCGCGACGAGCTTGTCGCCATAGTCCACGGCCAGCGTGCCGGGGGCCTTGGCCTCCGCGGCGTCGCCCTTGTAGGCGATCTTCGCCACGCCCTTGAACACGCCCGAGTGGGTGAACGTCTCGCTCAGCGTCACCTCCTGCGTGGCCCCCGACGTGGCGCGGACGGCGAGCGCCACGGCGTCGGGCTGGTCGCTGGCGTCGCGCAGGGGGTCAATGACGCGGAAGTAAACGCTCTCGCCGATGTGGACGCTGTCGAGCGGCTCGCGGCAGCGTCGCTCCATCACGTCGAAGAACGGGTCCGCGGCCAGGCTCACCTTGCGGGTGACCCACTGGGTCTTGCCGTCGGGGGCCTTGAACTGGAAGCCGAGCAGGATCTCGTCGGAGCCGTTCACGCTGAGGACCGGGGGCGTCTGTGCATCGAAGTCCTCGTCGTCGTCGGCGAGAGAGGCCTCGGGCAGCTTGCCCAGCTCGACGGGCACGAGGAAGGTGAAGCGGCCGTCGTCGAGCGCGTCGCCCGCGTAGGGGTTCCCGCGCACGAGCAGGCCCTTGTAGCCGGGCGGGGGCGGCGGGCTGGGAGCGTTGCTCGGGCGCGACACGAGGCGGATGGTGCCGGGCACGTTCGGGTCGAACGGCCCCTCGGGCGGCTTGCCATGGGCCTTCAGGCCGCTGGAGGTCTGGGCGAAGAGGGCCGCCGTGCTCTCGGGCGACTGCGCGATGAAGGGGAACAGCACCTCGACGAGCAGCGGCCCGCCGAGCAGCAGCGGCGTCGGCTTCGCCGGCTCGGGCTGCTGGGGCCACGCGGCGGTCATCGAGCGGGTGGCGGGCACCACCTCCTCCGGGGCCGTCGTGATGCCTTCGGCGCCCTGGCCCGGTGGCACAGGCATCCTGCCTGTGACTCGCCTGCCCACAGGCAATATGCCTGTGCCACCGCCCGCCGCAGCCGCTGCCTTCAGCTCGTCGGGCGGCAGGGGAGCCGATGCCACCTCGAACACCCGCACGCACGGCGGCTCGAACCACGACTGCTCGATGACCGCCGTCCGCTCCCACGGGATGCCGGGGTCGGTGTTCTCCTTGTCGAGGTAGGCGAGCAGCAGGTCGTCGCCCTCGGCCACCTTGATCTCGCTGGGCCGCTGCGGCTCGGCCTTCACGGGGAACACGGTGCCGAGGAACACGCCCGAGTGGTCCTCCGTCTCCAGGGCCTTGAGCTCGACGGGCTTTCCCTCGGTGCTGCGCACGGTGAACGCCACGGTGTCGGGCGTGTCCCCCGTGTCGCCGTCGGGGTCGTTGATGAACACCTGGATCGCGTCGCCCGCCTTGAAGCGTCGCATGGGGATGTAGCGTGCCTTCCGCTCGCCCCGGCCGTCGAGCGTGTACTCGACGAAGCAGGCGCTGAGCGCGGCGTTGCTGAAGGTGGCGGACAGGAATGCCTCGTGCTGCTCGCCGCCCTCGGTGATCGGGGTCGGGTCCTCGTAGCTCACCGTGATCCGGTCGCCCGGCACGATCTCGAGCACGTCGTTCTGCCGCAGCGCCATGAAGTCCTCCGGCGTCGGCAGCACGGCCTTGCCCGCGGCGTCGTCGAGCGTGATCCGCGCGATCGCCGGGGCGTCCGTCTCGAAGTCGATCAGCGTCAGGCGGATCACCCGCGCCCGCAACCCGGCGGGGAAGGCCACGTCGAACACCGAGTTCTCCTCCGACGCCGCGACGGTGGCCGGGCTCATTGCGACCCCCGCCTTGATCTGCGGGTGCGCCGCCGGGTCGAACATCGCGAACGGCGCCGGGGCGAGGAACGGCGGCGCATCCGTGTCCGTCATCACCCGGAACTCGGCATTGGCCTTCCGCGTCGCCGCCACGTACACGTCGAGCCGGTGCACGCCCTTGCCCAGGGACCTGCGGACGCGCGTGGCCGACTCCCCCGGCCCTGGCCCGGTCGAGGCCGCGGGCTGCCCGTCCACCGCCACCAGGCAGCTCGCCCCGCCGGCGGGCGCGTCGGCGGGGGTCGCCACCTCGAACGTCCGCACCTTGCGCATCGGCTGGTAGAACGCCCCCTTGAAGTGAGCGAGGAACCAGCTCCCCTCCTTCTCTGCCGCCAGGTGCATGGGGTCGGCGAAGCCGCCCACGCCCGGGCCCCACTTCGCCTCGAGGCTCCGCACCTGCGCGGTGAACTTCGGCGTGCCCTCCTTCAGCCACCCCTCGTCGAGATACTGCACCCACTCGGCCAGCCCGGCCGGCGGCCGGTTGAGCAGGCCGAACCTCACGACTTCGAGCGAGAGCGACCCGTCCCACGGTTGGAACGCCTCGGGCCACGAGCCCACTGTCTGGAAGTCGCGGCCGTTCAGGCTCGTGCCGACCGTGAAGCTCTTGAGCCGGCGCCCCGGCACGTTCGCCACCACCCGCATCTTCCCCGGCGCGACATTGTCGTTGAGGTCTATCGTGAAGCTCTTCGGTCGGATATTGTCGGGCAGCCCCACCCAGGCGGGGCGGTTGCCCGCCGCTGTCCCCGCGAGGGGGCTGAGGACGGAATTGGGTTCCCTGCCGTCGTCCGAGTCGCTCGCCATGGCCACGGCCTGGCCCGACGCGGTGGGGACGGCCCCCTCGAACACACCCGAGTGGGTACCGGTCTCCTCCAGCGGGAAGGCGGCGATCGAGTCGCCGCTCGCCGCCGCGACCCGCACCATCACCTTATCCTTCGCCGCTGTCGCGCTCCGGTCGCCATCCACGACTCGCACGTTGAAGCGGTTGCCCGGCTTCACCTGGTCCTCGGCCCGCACGGTGCTCAGCGCCACGGCGGCCTCTGGCTCCTCCTCGTCGCCCAGGCGCTGGCGGATCAAGGCGTCGAGCGCCCGGGCGTCGCGCTCGTCCTTCGACAGGACGCGGCCCGACGACACGAGCAGCTCGGCATCGGTGGCCACCTCGAGAGCGGTCGGCGCGCTGAGGGCGATCTTGTGGGCCCGCTTGAACCCCTCCGAGAAGTCGTAGCGCACCACGTCCTTCCCCACGACCTCGAGGGTGCCGTTCCCCTTCGCCGGCGGCGCCAGCGCGGTCGCGAGCTGGCCCCGGAACTTCGTCTTCGAGTCGCCGAACGGCAGGAGCAGGAAGAGCTCCTCGTCGCCCGAGTCGGCCCAGGCGCGGATCTCGATCGCCGCGGACTGGCCGACGACGGCCAGGTTGCGGTCCTCCAGGTTCACCTTCAGCGGCTTTCCGGGCACGAGGAACCGCCGCTGCGCGGTCGTGCCGACCTGGATCTCGGTGGGCTCCTCGAGCTTGCGCATCTTGAGCTTCGTGCGGCCCTCGAGGATGCGGGCCAGGGCGTGGTCGGGCACGCGGGCGAACACGGCGTCGAGGTTCTCGAGCGCCTCGCGGTGTTCTTCCTGGTCGAACTTCACCAGGGCGATGTGGTAGTAGGCCTCGGCCTGGACGTAGGGGTCCTTGCTCCGGGTCAGCTTCTCGAGCTGGAGCACGGCCTGGTCGTAGCGGCGGGTCTGGCGGTCCACCTCGGCGACCTGAATCTGGGCCTCGTTCTGCGCGCGGGTGCCCTCGAACTCCTTGGCCGCCGCGATCCGCTCGTAGAGGGCTCGTGCCCTCGGGTACTCCTTCCGCGCGCACGCGATGTCGGCGTAGGCCAGCAGCAGCCGCGCGCGCACCTCGGGCTGGAAGCCGTCGCCCACCGAGTCGAACCACTGGATCATCGCGCGGGCCAGGTCCTCGGCCGCGCCGAAGTCGCCGACCTCGCAGTAGCGGCCGACGAGCCAGATGGAGAAGGCCGGGTCGAGTTCCTGGAGCATCGTCTTGAGCACGGCGCCGTGGCCGGTGCACAGCTCCCAGGCGCTCTGGAGCTTGCCGGTGAGGTAGGCGGCCTGGGCCGCGTAGAGGGGGTAGCGGCGGTCGTCGCGCTTGACGGGGATGAAGCCGCCGACGTTGGAGAGGGACTTCGAGCGGACGGCGACGAGGCTGCTGGCGGTCTCCGCGGGCAGATCGGTCTTCATGAGGTCGAGACCGACCTGGCTCCAGACGAGCGCGAGGTCGCTGAGGCCGCCGGCGTCGGCCTCCGCGTCGGCGAACTGGATGGCGGCCTTGGCGAGGTCGTGCTGGAACGCGGTGTTCCGCGTGTCGCGCGCCATCTTCCAGAAGTGGGGGACGGCGCGGAAGAGGTCGGCCTGGCGGCCCTGCGCCACCGCGCCCTGGACGACGAGCGAGGCGAGCGTCTCGAAGCCCCAGCCCTGGAGCCACGACGCCGGCGTGCACTGCGGGAAGATGCCAAGGAGGGTGTCCAGCTCCTCCTTGGTGAGTGTCTTGCCGTCGCCGAGCTTCGCCAGCGCCCCGAGGAAGGGGGGGCCGAGGCGCACGGGGGCCGACCTCACCTTGTCGAGGTAGGCCCGCAGCCGGCGGAAGAACTCCCTGCGGCCGTCCGGCGTCGAGGGGTCCGCCGCGGCGGCGAAGTAGCCGCCGCCCATCGCGTAGGTGTCGAAGCGGGTCTTGCCCCAGAGCGACTCGGCCTTGGCGAGCATGGCGTCGCGGACCGCCCTGTCCGCGCCGAGGGCCTGGGTCTGCCAGTGCCAGAAGTCGGCGCGGGTCCAGGCCGGGCGGGGCTCATCGCCGTAGCCGAAGGGCAGCGCGTCGAACTTGGCAAGGAAGGCGGCGGCGGCGTTGGCGACCTTCCTTTGGCGGTCGAAGCCGAAGTCCCAGTAGCGCCAGTCGAACACGCCGGTGCGGTTGGCCTCCTCGACGAACAGGTCGTCGAAGTGCCGCTCGACGGGGTACTTCCCGATGAGGCCGGGGAACTCCTTGCGGATGAGCCACTGGTAGCTGCACGTGGTGCTGCGGAGGGATTCGTCGGGCCGGTAGTCGGACGCGTGGAGGGCCTTCCGGTCCACGATCGCGGCCATCAGGGCCTCGCCGCGCTCGCGCTCGAGCCAGCCGTCGCCGGCCCGCGTCGCGCGGAACCAGTCGAAGAGGACGGGTGAGAACTGGCCGCGGGCGAGCTGGTCGGCGAGGGCCTTCTCGAACAGCGCGTTGAGGCGGAGAGTGCGGTCCCGGTACGCCAGCGGGCTCTGCCACCAGCCGTGGTCGGGCGTGAGGAACACGCAGGCCTCGGCCACCTCGGAGAGGATGCGGCGCGATGCGGCGTCGCCGAGCCGGTCGGCCCGGAGCGCGAGCTGGTCGGCGAGGGCCTCGGCCTGGAAGTCAATGGTCTCGAACGCATCGAGGCGGCACCGGGTGATGTAGGCGAGAATGGCGCGGCCGAAGGGCACGCGCTTCGTGTCGCAGTCGCGCACCAGTGGATAGAGGGTGCGGGCCGCCTTGAGGAAGTCGCCCTGGCTCTTCTCGCTCTCGGCCACGATGGCCTCCGCCAGGGCGCGGCACAGGCCGTTGGGCGCCTTCGCGGGGTCCGCCTTGGGGTCGAGGGCGCGGCGGAATGCCTGCTCGAGCGGGGCGAACTGGCTGGCGAGCTCCTGGGCGGCCTTGGGGTTCGCGGCGCGCAGGTCCTTGCGCACCCAGTCCGCCCAGTCGCGGAAGCGGCGATGCGCGTTGCTGAACACGTCGCCGCGCTCCCGAGAGCCGTAGGGCACCCAGGCAAGGGAGTCGAGGACGGCGACCAGGGACGCCTTGCTGTTGGGGTCTCCGCCGGCCGCGGCGTCGCCCACGTCCCAGGCGGCCCCGACGCAGGCTCGCGCGGCGCGCGGGTCGAGGGCCATGGGCGTGCGGGCGAGCACGTCGGCGCCGAAGCGGGCGAGGGCGCGGTGGTAATCGGCGTCGGAGGGCTTCTTGCCGCCCTGCGCGTGCTGGTCGCGCCAGGCGGGCCAGAGCTGGCCCTCGATGAGATCGAAGGGCTCGTGGTAGTCGAGGTGCCACGCCTCGCGGCGGACGAGGTGCTCGAGGGCCTCGGGCAGGCCGTCGCCGGCGGCGAGGGCGTTGATCACGGCGGCGTCGCGCGACGGGACGGCGCGCAGGACGGCGGCCTGCTGCCGGATGAGGTCGCGCGTGGGGGCCTGGGTGTGGAAGGGGATGTGGCGGGTGGCATCGCAGCGGCGGAACAGGTCGCCGTGGCGGGCCGCGAGGCCGGCCCACTGTTCGCGGCTGGCGAGCAGGCCCGCGACGGGGCCGCTGCCGGGCAGGCGCCATTCGAGGATGGCCTCGCGGTCCGCGTCGCCGAGCTTCTCGAAGGCTTCGACGAAGAAGGCGGCCTTCAGCGCACCCTGGCGTTGCCAGGCGGTGGCGTCGAAGTACGCGGCCGCCCCGCCGTCGCTGAAGGCGTGCACGATGTCCTTGAGTGTGGCAGCGGTGGGGCAGGCGGCGAAGCAGGCGCGGGCGGCGGCCACGACGGGCTCGAATGCCTTGTCGAGCGCGGCGCGCTCCTTGCCGGCGGAACCTGCCTTGAACTCGAGGTTGGCGACGAACAGGGCATACTGGAGCGAGCGGCGGCGGTCGCCGCGGACGGCGGGGACGATTCGCCTGCAAAAGGGCAGAGCGGCGAAATGGTCCTCGCGGCCGTGCACGACCTCGCCCATCAGGAAGTCGAGATGCTCCCAGAACCACAGGCGCTCCTGCTCGAGGGGGAGCCCCTGGGCGAGGACGAGCTGGAGCATCCGGGCCATGCCGGCCCAGTCGCGCCGGCGCCGGGCCTGGTCGAGGTACCAGGCGTCGAACTGCCGCACCGCCGGGGCCTGCCGCAGCTGGTCGCCGTGGGCGGAGAGGAACCCATACGCCTCGTCGTCCGCGCCCAGGAAATCAACGAGCGTCTGGCAGAGCCTGCCGGCGGCTTCGGATGCAGCGCCATCGCCCTCCGGGGCCGCGAGGAGGAGGGCCTTGTAGCGAGCGGAGGCGGTGCGGAAATCGCCTGCCAGCAGCGCGTTCTCGGCTGCCATCAGGAGCAGCGACGGCGTGGCACGGTAGTTCTGGGCCAGGTAGCCCTTGACGGCGAGCGAGACGGCGTAGCAGTGGCCGAGCCGCTGGCCGGTGGTGATGAGCTCCTTGACCTGGTCCTCAGGTGTCCCGCCGGGGTCGGCCTGGACCCTCTGGAGGAGCTGCTGGAACGCCTCCTCTTCCTTGGCGACTTTCGTCTCGCCCGCCGAGGCGGCCGTCAGGGCGAGAAGGAGGGCGCAGGCGACAGCCACCGCTCGGCCAGAGCGCGAGGTCTGGCGCGCGTCGTGTGGGCCTCGCGTGCTCATGAGCTCAGCCCCTTGTGCCGGAAGGTCTTCCGCTCGCCTTCGATTCTCACAGAATAGACCCACGCCCGCCCCGTGTCAAGCGGGTGCGTGTAATCTCCTTCGAGACAGGTGGCCGCGTTCTGAGCCTCCGAAGGAGGCGGAGGAATAAAGCCCACGGCGATGCTTTGGGTGCCGTGGGATGGTTTGCGGA
>Ga0307378_10000636_pt1 | contig 60954 bp, 39 predicted proteins | sample UN1MG_FD_202238 | JGI IMG/M metagenome (GOLD analysis project Ga0307378, IMG submission 202238) | Soil microbial communities from Risofladan, Vaasa, Finland - UN-1 | ecosystem: Environmental > Terrestrial > Soil > Coastal area > Acid sulfate soil | place: Finland: Risofladan, Vaasa | collected... | reverse complement strand
ACGGTGCCGGCTGTGATGATTGCAGGGGCTCAGGATATGAAGGGCGAGTTGGTATTTACGAGCTATTGGTTATTGATGAAAAGTTCAGGGATATGATTAACAGGGACTCATCGATTAATAATATGCGCCGGATGTTTCGAGAAAAAGGCCGGCGGACTTTGTTTGACGATGGATTTTTGAAAGTAAAGCAGGGCCTGACAACAATAGAAGAAGTGCTGAGAGTAACTGAAGTGTACGGCAAAAACGAAAATGAAGTTTTTGTTGAAAATGTCAAGTAAAAAACCGAAGTGTGATGCGAATTACTTGAAGGAAAGTGTGAAATGGTAAATATAAAAACTATATTATCAACGGCTATAGAGAACCACGCAAGCGACGTGCATATCAACGTTGGAATACCGCCGATATTGCGAAGGAACACAGAGCTGATAGATATGGATTTCCCTGTTGTCAGCGAAAAAGACGTGGAAGAAATGATTAATTCGATGGTTGAGGCGGACAGGTTCAAAGAATTCAAACAAAAGAAAGACCTTGATTTCTCAACAAGCCTGGAGGACGGCCATCGGTTCCGTGTTAATGCTCATTATCAGCGGGAAACAATGGCAATTTCGTTTAGAGTGATTCCTAATGAGATTCCTTTGATAGACGATTTGTACCTGCCGCCGATAGTTAAAGAGCTGACAGACCTGCCGAGAGGTCTGGTGCTTGTAACGGGTCATACCGGCTCCGGTAAAAGTACGACACTTGCAGCGATGGTAGGATCGATAAATATGAAGTACAGAAAACGCATAATGACCCTGGAAGACCCTATAGAATACGCTTTAGAGAACCAGGAGAGTATGATAGAACAACGCGAAATCGGTTGTGACTGTCCGGAATTTGCCTCAGGTCTTAAGCATGTCCTGCGACAAGACCCGGATATCATAATGGTCGGCGAAATGAGAGACCTTGAAACCATCAGTTTCACAATGACCGCCGCTGAAACAGGACACCTTGTCTTCAGTACACTGCATACGATTAATTCTGCACAGACTATAGAACGTATCATAGACGTTTATCCCGCGGCCCAGCAGAACCAGATTCGAACAATGTTGGCTAATACACTCCAGGCAGTTATCTCGCAGACATTATTTAAGCGAGTAGATGAGCCTGGGATGGTGCCCTGTACGGAAATATTGCTTTGTACCTCAGCCGTAAGGAACTGTATTCGTGAGAACAGAATCTACGAGATACCGAATATTATTGAGACTTCCAGAAGATTGGGTATGCAAAATCTGGATTACAGCATTGCCGAGATGTATTCCAAGGGTTACATCGACAGAGAGGAGGCGGTCATACGCTCAAGCAATCCTGCCAAGATGGAAAAGACCCTTGTGCAGCAGGGTGATAAGGTTGACATTGTCCAGGCACCTAAAAAACTGGTAAAAGCAAAAAGTAAAAAATAAGGCATATACACATGTTTGAAGAATCTTCACAAAATTCTAAAGGTTCCTCCGCCGGTTTGCTTCGCAAACGCGAATCAGCGGGAGCGGTTTCCGAAACTCAGCAGCCAAGTCAGGTGCCTCCGGAGCAGGGCCAGGAGTCTGTCCGTCGAGGCTCGGCCACGCCGAGACAGGCATCTACACTCATAAATCACAGTAACCGACATCAAATCACCTGGCAAAAGATAAGGACTTTCAAAGTTGAGTGCGGGCCGGGCAAAAAGGATATTTTGAATTTTACGAAACAGCTTTCGATTATGATCCGGGCGGGGATAAGTCTTCAGGATTCGCTTGAGTCCATAGCTGAGCAAATAGAAAAAGAAAAATTTAAGCTGGTCATTTTTGATTTGAAAAATCAAATCGAATCCGGCCAGAGTTTTTCCCAGGCTCTTTCGGAGCATTCGGACGTATTCAGCGAGCTTTATATAAATATGGTTGCCGCAGCAGAAGTCAGCGGCTCGCTCAGTAAAATGCTTCAAAAATTAGCGGAGTATCTGGACGCCGAAGCCGATACCCGCTCACAGGTTAAAGGAGCGATGGTTTATCCGATTATCATAGCAGTTATGGCCGTGTCGGTGACTATTTTCCTGTTGTGTTTTGTCCTGCCTCGGTTTACGACCATCTTTGCGGGCAAGGAACATCTTTTGCCAGGACCTACTAAAGCCTTAATGGCCACCAGTGCGTTTATGAGGGGATACTGGTATTTTATCATACCGGCTATCGGTGCTTCATTATGGGGATTTTGGTATTTTATCGGCACTGAAGGCGGAGGTCGATGGTGGGACAAAACCAAATTGGTATTGCCTCTTATAAAAACGCTTTGCCGAAGTCTTTATATAACAAGAAGCCTGCACACGATGAGCGTACTGACAAAAGCCGGTGTGCCGATACTCAATACTATTTCGATAACAGCACAAATTGCGGGAAACGTTCTTTTTAAAGAGATGTGGCTTGGCGTCTATGAGGAAGTTCGTCAGGGTAAAAAAATCGCATCCAGTCTGAGCCAGTATAATCAGATGCCGAGCAACGTAGTGCAAATGGTAAGAAGTGGTGAAGATTCAGGTACTATGAGCGATGTTCTAAAAGATGTTTCCGATTACTACGCAAGAGAGCTCAGAACTGTTATCAAAGCAGTAACTTCAATGATAGAGCCTATAATGATAGTTGTGATGGGTGTTTTGGTTGGCTTTATTGCGATGAGTATTATTCTGCCGATATTCAAGATGTCCAGTGTTGTTATGGGCAAATAAATTCGTCGCTTGTATTATAGTTCAGAATGTTACGATTGCGATGGGGGGTGCGAGATGCGAAAACACAGATCACACAGATTGAACCGGATTAACGCAGATTACGACATCCGACACACGAAATACGACATACGATATACGAGATACGAGGACGGCTTTTCACTTATCGAGGTGTTAATTGCAATACTGTTGGTCGGTCTTGCAATTGCCTCTCTTGTTACAGCTAATAGTGCATTCACCAAAGCTAACGGTGCCGGAACAGAGCTGTCAACCGCCGAGTTTATCATTGAACAGATAAGGGAACTGACTACTGTGCTGCCGGTAATCGATCCAAACACCGGTGTTTCCACATTTGGTCCGGAGACGGGAGAGACCCTCGCTGACTATGACGATCTGGATGATTTTGATGGTGCGAGTTTTTCTCCGCCTATCGGTGCTGACAGAAATGCTCTGGACGACCTTGCTGCGTTCAGCCAGCAGATTACGGTTGAAAATGTCGATGCCTCGGATTTTGAGCAGGTTGTAAGTGACCATGGCAGCTACTTCGTTCGAGTAACTGTAAAGGTTTTTTTGAACTCAAGGGAAATCAGCTCAGCCAGATGGCTCAGGGCCCTATACTCAAAAGAATGAATGAGTGAACCTGTGGACGCGTGAATGAGTAGATGAGTCAACGGATAAGGGCATTTACGCATATACGCATCCACTAACCGCGAGGTACGAAATGCACAATACGAGATACAAAAAACGAGATACGAAATACGAAACTGGTTTTACTATTGTGGAACTGCTGCTTGCCCTGGCAATAGCAAGCATACTGCTCGCTACCGTAGCCACTGCATTTAACGCCTCGATTATAAATTATCGTCAAAACGAAGATATTTTTAAGGTAATCAACAGTGCCAGACAATCCCTGTTCCGGTTGACAAGTCAACTTCGCACAGCAGATGCAGTTGACCCTACCTCGCCGGCCAACGAATGCACCCTGATTACAGCCGATGGAGATGATATAACTTATCGATATAACAACGCAGATAACAAACTTTACCTGATTACAAATGACGATTTGTCCGACCCTGATTATGTACTCTGTGACAACGTTACTGCTATGACTTTCACAAAGGACACGGTGATTATTGAAAGTATAGAAAAGGTCAGAAGCGTTCAGGTTTCCATAACGGTTGCGTGCGGCAATGTACAACGAAAGATTTCGGCTGCCGCGGTTATCAGAAGAAACTTGAGCTGGTAATCGTTGTTTTAGAACCAATAGCTTTTATCAAAGCATCTACATTCGTTCGTCATAAACCAAATTTACAGGAACAATATTGCATCGACAAAATTTATCATAACTTGTTCTAATATCTAATCTTACATCGACGTGCGAAATGTCATCTCTCATTTACACAGTGGTTTTGCACAAAAATCCTTGATTTTTAATTTTCCCTGACCATACTATAAGCAAATATCCAAGGGGGCGGTTAGCTCAGATGGATAGAGCGCCTGCTCGACACGCAGGAGGTCGTTGGTTCGAGTCCAATACCGCCCAGTTGAGAGAAGAATGGGGAGTGTTTTTTTAGAGAGATTTATAAACGAGGCCGCTTCGGCGGCTTCTTTTATTCCGGCATCCCGATATATCTATGAAGAGCGGGAAGTCTGTCACTGCGGGCAATTAATTGCTACGTACAACTCTTAGGGTGCTTCCGGTTCCGGAGCCGGCCGATATAATCGGATATCGTCAAAATACATCTTACCTGAGCCGCCGGGTTGTGGGTCAGCCTTGTTACCGAAACCGATAGAAATGTCATTGACATCGGTCAGGTCCACGCCGGGGTCACTGAAGCTCTTCAGGTCTATATTCCATTGGGTCCAGTCTTCTATGAGCGCCGCATTGGGGTCGGGGTGTACTACAGTCGCACTTGTGCCGTCACTATTGGCCACAGTCACATACATAGGTTCAGGCTCGTTCCCGATTATGCCGACATCCTGGTCTGTCCACTGTGGTCCAACATCGGTGTCCGGAAAGCTAACGTTTGAAAACACAGCCTCGCACGTTGCATCAGCGTTATGGCTGGTCAGCGCTAAGCCTATATACGCAGGCATATCCATCATAACCGATGCTTTATCCAATTGTATCCACGTGCTGCCGTCCGCCGAATAATAGGCCCTGACAAGTCCGCCAATAGTACGCTCTAATTTCACCCACTGAGGTGCTGTGATTCCGGCTTCCTTCGTGCTGACGCTGATGTCACCGGCTGTTTCACGCCTGCCGAACCAAACTCCGTTACCGGGGGTGACGGCTACCATCGCATGGCTTGAGTCCGCCTCAAGCGTATCACGAATCATCACGCCTGCCTTGGCCCAGTCGTCCGTGTTCCCCAAGCTCTCGATTTTCGCTATAATCGCCCCGGCGCCGGACAGCTCCTTGTATGCGAAGTGGAACTGGTCGGACGGATCCCAGATATCGACGCCCGAGGCGGTCATAGTGTAGGTGCCGGGCGGCGCCTCTACGAAGCCGCCGACATATCGCGGATAGCCCCTGAACCACAACGACAACACTTCCACACCGTGCTGTGTCCAATCACGCGGGTAGCTCAATGTCATCCGGATTTCTGAGTAGTTTAAGCAGCCCTGCTTGCTGTTGTGGTAAAAATATGGCATCGCCTGCCCGCCTTCGTGAACGATAGTTTCCTCGGTATAAGAATCAGTCGTTTCGTCACCTATCGCCGAGCCGGTACCATTACCTGCATAAAATGGCGGAGTCTCCGGCGTACCATAGCCGAATCCGTCTTTCCACGCGTACCATATCTGGTTCTCGCTTGCGTCGTAGTCTTCAAAATCATCTATAAGAAGATAATCCGCCACCGTAAAGCTCCAGACCGGGCCTATGTGCATAGTATCGTCGGCCTCAATCTCATCAATCCGCCAGTAGTAAGTGACTCCCCATTCAAGAGCTTGGGGGAAAATATAGCCGCTAACATCCTGACGGCCCCGATATATGCCTATCGCATCAGTAGTATCGGCAGCGTTTACATCCTCGAAATTGTCCCCAAAGTACACATCGTGGCGGGCTGCTGTTTGTCCCGCTGTCCATCTCAGCGAGGTCGCTTCCGCTATGCCCAATATTTCCCCATCCTTCGGTACCGGTGCCCGGGCCTGTACGGGATTGACTGCAATTGCCCAGACTGTGGTCATACCGGGATTAGTGACATTGTAGTCCATCTGTACTAATGCCATTCGGCCGTCTTCGAGAAGCTCTCCGCTCTCGAGGCCATAGGCTGTAATCCAGCCGCTCTGTACATACTCTTTTATTTGTTCCGTCTTATCCTCTTCGCCTGTTAATACCAGCACACCTCCGGCAATATCCATACTTCCATTCGTCCCGGACAACGGGTCATCAGGGTCATTCATCACGAGGCCTCCGCTGTAAAGAAATCCGCCGTTAAGGTGCAATTCACTGCCCTGGGAGCCCCCGCGTGGAATCCTCGTATTCGTTGAGACAGTTATCGCCCCGCCGTTGATATAGACCACGCCTTTGCTCGGGTCTTTTCGCCCGAGCTGAAAAGCGCTGCACGTCACAGTACCGTCATCGAGAGTGAACATTCCAAATTGATTCCTGCCTATTCTGATAAGATTTCCTGCCAATAAAGTCCCGCCGGTCATATGTAGGTGTACATAATCCTGGCCCCCAACAGCATCGTTGCTGATGGTAACACTCTCAAACCGGGCTTCCGTATCCGCATCAATGATTACCTCGGTGGGGTCACGTAGCCAATTGATATAGACTGCATCGCCGGCGTCGGGAAGTTTGTTGAGGTCCCAGTTTTCCGGATTGCGCCAGAGAAAATCGCTGCTGCTATTGTCCCATGTAAAATCATCCGCCAGAGTGTCACCGACCAGACCCAGCACCAAAATAAAAGAAACAAGAAAAATCAATTTCCCGCACATAATAATCCTTCCTCAAGAGGTCAAAACATAACGACGTTTCCCGCTGCGACGCATCGCGGCGAGTGGTCACACAAAATACCTGTCGTTTTCAACAAATATCAAAACCCTTCATCTTGACCAAATGGTGTTTCATTCACAGAATACGCCAATGGCCTACGCTCCATAGCTTCGGCTACGGAACGCATCCTCAACATAATTGCGAGTCCGCCTTTAGGCGGACTCGCAATCTCAGACTTATCAAGCCTGGTATCAACCAAGCCCCCATACCTTGCTTCGCAAGAAGCAATGGGGGCCAGCCAAATCTCGGCTTAAGGTGCCGGGGGATACAGCCGAATATCGTCAAAGTACATCGTACCTGAACCGCCAGCTACCGGATTGTTCTTATTGCCTAAACCAAGGGCAATCGTATTGACATTGGCCATGTTCACGCCGAATGCCTGCAGGTCGATAGTCCATTCCGTCCAGGCAGTTATCTGCGCTGCATCAGGATTATCATTCGTGACAATCGCATTACCGTTGAGAGCAACATATAAAGTCTCAGCAGCGTTAGCCGAGTTGCCCCTGAACCAAATCGTTAATGTGGTCACACCATTCTCGGTCCAGTCACGCGGGTAAGTCAACGTCAAAGTTGCCTCAGAGTAACCAACACTGTTGTCGTAGTAGAGCGGCATCGACTGGTTGCCTCCGTGAACGATAGTTTGCTCGGCAAACGGAGGATTCTCATAACCAACTAAAGAACCGTTTGTCGGGTCGTCGTATCCGTCCAACCACACATTAAATATCCTGTTGCTTTCGGGGTCAGCGGGGTCAAGGTCATTGTAGCTCTCGAAATCGTCCACGACAAGGAAGTTGGCAGTCGTAAAGCTCCAGAGGCTGCCTGTCCACGGACTGTCTGGATTGGCGTTATTGGCCTCATCAATACGCCAATAGTAGGTGGTATCCCACAGGAGTTTTTCGGATTCATAGCTCTCGGAACCAAGGTCTCCGGTGCCTTTGTACTCTGGTGAGCTGGTATCGGCATTTTTCACGGCGCCTTCATCAGCGCCGAAATAGACCTGATGGGAAGCAGAATAGACTCCCGGCGACCAGGTAAGAGTCGGTGTATGCTTTACATCCACAACACCATTAGCCGGGTCCGGGCTTCCGACGGCGCCCTCAGTAGTAAAGCTCCAGACGTAGCCTTTATACGTGTCGGTGACATCAAACTCATCAACCCGCCAGTAGTAAGTCTTGGCCAATTTAAGTGTGCCGGGAGTATAGTTTGCAGTTCCCTGTGGGAGTCCGCCAGCGGCGTTGTCCACCTCGTCAAAATTGTCGCCAAAGTACACGGTGTGCAATTTTGCCCCGAAACCTGGCGTCCAGCTAAGCATTACAGCCGGGCTTACCAGCTCGGCACCATCAGCCGGGTCTGGATTGTACGCAGTTTTAGGAGGAATACCAAAGCTCCAGACAGGACCCTTCCAGGGACTGTTCGGCTCTGTGTCATTGACCTCGTCGATTCTCCAATAGTAAGTTGTGCCTGGAACAAGGCCGTCCGGAAAAGGAAATCCAGGAAATCCGACAACAATAAAAGTCGCGACCTGGTTGCCCACGAATGCCTCAGGTGCGCCGTCATTTACATCGTCAAAATTATCGCCGATATACACATCATGCGAGACCGCACGCCCCCCCGGCTTCCAGGAAAGGTTCGCCCAAGTGTCCTCAAGCATGTCACCATCAGCCGGTTTAGGTATCGAAACGTATAGCCATGGCTCACCCGCCCCCGGTACAAGCACAGCCGTACCCCACAAACTGGGATCGTGTGGGGTAGTAGTCTCCGTAAACCATTGGAACTGCGTGTCCTCAGCACCACCGTCGTCATCGTCGTCAATCATTACGTTAATCCCGATTAGCTGATCTTCTTGCGGTATGTCACCTGTCATAGTCGACCACGGCATCCTGGCTTCAACGAGAAACCCGGAATCGGTTGTGGCCACTCCATATTCCACGCCCTGAAGACTTCGCGGCGAATTATACCATTCGACAGGTGCTTCAACCTGTCCGAAGTTCCACCGAAAATTGTACTGATAGTCATTATCATCAGTAGAGGCCCCTTTGGCGTTGTCCCCGTCAACATAAATCTCAACACGGTCATCGAGCCATCCCTGGGTCGGGTCTGAATCCTGCACCAAAGCTTCATCATTGACATTGACCAGTACGTACAAGTATTCCTCGTCCCAAAGCGCCCACCAGCTGGCAGAGCAATCTTCGGGCGAGGTGGGTTCTTCTCCAGTGAATAAGGTCATGACCTGTTCTGTCGAAAGTAACCATACATCATCCATAACACCATCGAGAATCGGCTTTGGATATCCCACGGACGGAATCTCGATATCGGCCTCAGCCGCGGACACGTAACCGGCCAGGCCCAGAACCAAAGCAAAAGAAATTAGATAAATCAATTTCCTGCACATAATAGTCCTCCTTCAAAAAGTTAATATAAAACAATTATAAATTATGTTTTGGCCATACACCAAAATCCCGACCTCTCGAGATTGTTTTCAACAGGCATCAAAAACCTCATCTATGAGAATTGCCACTCACACAGCTTAAGGTTCTTGTTATTCCGTCAGCGGGGGATACAGACGAATATCATCGAAGTACATCGTACCTGAACCACCGGCTACCGGATTGTTCCTGTTACCAAGACCAAGGGCAATCGTATTGACATTGGTAAGGTTCACGCCCTGGTCTGCAAACGCCTGCAAATCGATATTCCATTCTGTCCACTCTTCTGTCTGAGCCGCATTAGGATTATCATTAGTAACTATCGCATTGCCGTTGAGAGCAACGTACAAAGTCTCAGCAGCATTATCCGAATTGCCCCTGAACCAGATCGTCAGTGTGTTGACACCTTTCTCAGTCCAGTCACGCGGGTAAGTCAATGTCAAAGTTGCCTCAGAGTACCCAACACTGTTGTCGTAGAAGAGCGGCATCGACTGGTTGCCGCTGTGAACGATAGTTTGCTCTGCAAAAGGAGGAGTGTCATAACCAACTAAAGAACCGTTTGTCGGGTCGTCGTATCCGTCTATCCACGCATTAAATATCCTGTTGCTATCGGGGTCGGCGGGGTCAAGGTCATTGTAGGACTCAAAATCGTCCACAATAAGGAAGTTAGCTGTCGTAAAGCTCCAGAGATTGCCTGTCCACGGACTATCGGGATTGACGTTATTGACCTCATCAATACGCCAATAGTAAGTGGTATCCCACTCAAGCTTTCCGGGATCATAGCTTTCGGAGCCAAGGGTCTTAGTGCCTTTGTATTCAGGCGAAGCTGTATCGGCATTGCGCACGGCCTCTTCGTCGGTGCCGAAATAGACTTCATGCGAAGCGGCGTAGTCTCCCGGCGACCAGCTAAGAATCTGAATCTGCTTTACATTCACAGCGCCGTTAGACGGTTTCGAGCGGCTGGCTCTGACAGGCAGCGATAATGCTCCCTGTGGAACGAAGTCCTTCGGCGTGCGGGGACTCGACCAGCGCAATTCAGCAACGGCAACACCTTCGTTATCATAATACTCCATTACAATGCTGTACGTCTGGCTGGCAACGAGGTCGATATTACCGCTATTTTCGGTGTTTTCGTGGTCAGTCCAGTTGTTAACAAGCTGTTGGCCATCCACCCATAAACGCACACCGTCATTGCTGTTGGTGTAGAATGTGTAGGTCTCGGTAAATGCAGCCTCCACTTCGCCGGTCCATCTGACCGAGAAATTATCCTCACCGACAGCCTCATCCGGCGCGCCGTCCCAGTTAAAGCTGATTTGAGGGTCAATACGAGTCATCGCAAGATTTAATAAGTTCCTGCCCTTGAAGTAGTCTGCCCGCACACCTCCACCGGGACCTGCTGTCGTAAAGCTCCATACATCACCTTTATAGGTGGTTACTGCATCGAACTCATCGACCCGCCAATAGTAAGTCTTACCCAACTCAAGCGGGCCGGGAGTATAGGTTGTGATTCCCTGTGGAAGCCCTCCGGCGGCATTGTTGACATCGTCAAAGGTGTCACCGAAATATATGGTGTGCAATTTTGCACCGTAACCCCTCGTCCAGCTAAGCTGTACATCCGGGCCTATGAATTTAGCGCCATCAACGGGCTCGGGTTCATAGGCTATTTTGGGAGGAACCAAAAAGCTCCAGACATCGCCCTTCCAGGGACTATTCGGATTGGTGTCATTGACCTCGTCAATCCGCCAGTAATATGTTGTGCCCGGGACCAGGCCATCCGGATAAGCGAATCCGGGAAAGCCTGCAACCAAAAACGTCGCGTCCTGGTTACCCTGAAATGCGCTTTCGGCGCCATCTTTCACATCGTCGAAATTGTCACTGAAGTACACATCATGCGAGACGGCAAAAGGTCCCGGCAACCAGCCAAGATTCACCCATGTATCCGGATGGAGACCACCATCAGCCGGAATGGGTCCCCAGGCATAGGGCCATGGCTCGGCTTCCATAATGGCCTGAATCTCTTCCTGTGACATCGGCCGGTCGTAGATACGGACGTCGTCCATCGCGCCCAATAATAGCCGTTTGTCACCACCAGCTCTCTCATGGTCAAGGATCCCCAAGGCTATCCCAAATGTATCACCGGGATTGAACTCACTGGTATCGGCTACTGAATCCACCAGCTCCCCATTGATGTATAGCGCTATCGTGTCCACCGACTTGACCATCGCCGCATGATACCACGCACCGTCGTCGTATGTGGTGCTGGTATAGATATTGGTGCCCCCCCCGACACCCAACGGATACCGATGAAGATAGCGAAGGGAACCGGATGTCTGGACCTCCAGCAGGATGCCATGCACCACGCCGGGCGCATAGGCTGATAAGACATCTCTCGGGGTTCCTTCACCGCCGTCAACTCTTAACCATATAGTGATCGTATACACCGGAATGTTAAAGTCTCCATCGATGAAAACGTATTCCCATGCGTCCAAGGATCCATCGAACAAGAGAATGCCTCCATGTTGACTTTCCTGTCCCCACGAGACGTTGCCGGTTAACACCGCATCGACGCTTTTACCGGTGAGGTCTTTGGCGACTGTGCCGGAACCATCATCGAACGTCCACCAGCCGACAAGGCCTGGGTCAATATTCTGGGCTGTGCTCGTTCCAACTAAGCACAACACCAAAACAAAATAAATTAGACAAATCATTTTTTTAGACATAATAGTCCTCCTTCACCACGTCCCATTTTCGATGGGCGGGGTCCAAAAAATAAATATAGGAAGTTAATTGAAATGTAACAATATCTTCACTGCAAAACACAAAGCTCCCATTTCAACTCCGTGTCTCGCATAATACACAATAACTCCTCCTCTATCGGAAAACATCAAGAATTTTGCCTGTTCGCCGCGTTGCGTCGTAGCGGGCTGGATGCCCTCAAAGTCACAGATGCCTACCCATTCGACCCTTCGGCTGTGCTCAGGGTAGGATCTGCGCAGGCATAAGCTTCACTAATGCTATCTATACCAAATTATCTACCTTCCCGTCAAGGGAAATCTCCGGATTATGCATCGGCAGGCGTTTTTGATAAGATTGTGCAGAAATACGGCAAGAACAAGGGGATACGGCTTATTTTGAGCATATATTTCAATCAGTCGGAGACGTTTTTTTAAGAAAGGGCATTTAGGTGACGACATCCACTGCATTATCGTTAGAGAGAAGTCAGCTCTATCCTCCGTTTTCTATCTTTGGGTGCAGGACTACCGGCCGGTAGTTACAAAACGAAGATGGCTGCCGGGCAATTGTTCGTCATGTGATGCAACGGTCAGATACGCTATCAGAAGAATTACGATGGGAATAACCAACCAAATCAGCCAATATTTCTTACCGAGCCTCCAATAAGAATCGGACGGGGTTAATTGTTGTTCGGTATGCGGTTCGGATGTGCCGGGGCCGCCTTCGCAAAGCAGCTTCGGCGTGCCAGGCAAACTCAATACGAGCAGTGAACAAATCGCCCCAGTGAGCCAGAAAGTCACATGCACAAAAAATACTCCTTTATTAGTCATCACGGGAAACGCCTGCATAAAGGCACCGGCAATAGCAACCCAAAGAATAATTAGGAACAAAAGCTGACCTCGTCCGAATGCACTGGACGGCGCCAAAGGCAATACCTGACGATGGTACCGAATGATTGCTACCAATACTATTGCCGAGAGCATAAGCCCAACCAGAAGAAACCACCATTCCGTCCGGAGGCCAAAAAAGTGTTCAGGGATGTTGTCGCCCTTTGCCCAATTGCGAACATTCTTGAAGAGGTTGCTCCAGGTCATAACCAGGAGAAGAAATAATAATGCCACGATATTCATCTTGCCCTCGCCCTTTGCATAAGGGCGGGGCTTGCCGCCATTGTCATCTTCCCCGCCGCCCCGACTCGCGTCGGAAGACGCGGGGGCAGGCGTGGCTGATGCAAGCTTTGGTCTTACATATCGCAGAAAGGCCAAACCTATGCCAAGCCCCATGACGAGTCCAAATAGCTGCTCCATCCATTTCCAGTAATCCAGGCCCTGCAGTGCCTGGTAATGACGGATTAGTCCCCACTGTGCCCGTCCGAGCATGTTGACAAAATCGCCCAGGGCAAAGCCGATGCCGCCGATGAAAAAGCCGTAAAGGGCCAGCTTCAAGGCGGCCCTATCATCCTGGCGTATCAGATAAACCACCAACGCAATGTACAGCCCAACGCAACCCGACCAGTTGTCGCTACGCGGCGGAGTCATATGCAGACCAAGAAGCCCGGTTAAAAGTGCATAGCCCACCCACCAACCACCTGCGATCACAATGATTAATCCACACGCCGTTCGGCTGCGGGGGACAGCAAGTGCGTATATACCGGCCACGACTAAAGCTGAGAGAGCTGCGAACCAGTCAGTATCATTCAGATACCATTTCTCAACCATCCAAACGGTCAATCCGCTCAGGTCCATTATCAGCCAGGTAATCCACAGCACTACCAGGGGGCCGGCAAACCGTTCCAGATACGACCTCGGTTTAGTTACGCTCAGCGCGAGTACAGCCGAGCCGATGCCGGCCCAGAGCCCTCCAATCACGAACAGCGAAGCATACCCATATACAACATCCGGCAACGAGGAACTTGCTGTGTAGCCGGTAATCAGGCCGTAACTCATTTGCCCTCCGAACGCCCAGCCTACCGCCCCGCACATTGCCATAATGCTCGAGCGCCGCCACCAGTCAGGCCGACCTGAGGCTAAGCAAATTGACAGTCCCAGCAGTGCACCCGGCACCATGGCGCCGGCCTCATGCCCGTAATCGCCCCGGAAGCCCCATCCCACCGACATCGCCAGCGCACACAAAACAATGCCTGCCAGTGTCGAACGTGATATACTCTTTGTCGAATCCATTACTCACCCAGGAAATTTGCAAAGTATTATATAGCGTTCAGGTACAAATGATACCAGCTAATGAAATATTTCGGTTATTAAAAACAATTTGTTAGGGTGTGGCCAATCATTGTCCCCGAACGTAGGGGCTTCTTCGCGAACCGCCCCTACCCGAACCATATATACACAAACCACTTTTAATTTTATTATTGCCTTGCCCTACTCCAACTCGACGCCCCGCGTCGAGCGTATTTAGCCCCGGTCTCTGGCCGGGGGTGCAAACGTAAGGAATGCTTTTGTCCTTTTTACCCACCCCTGTGGTGGGGGGATTTTTTGTCTTTTACCCAACCCTATGGAGGGGACAAAAGGGGCCCCCTACACTTAACTTCACTCAACCGCCGCCGTCCCTCGCCTCAATACCTGTTAGCCCCCAGCACTGTCGGGGGTTTACTCTAATGGGGTCAATGAATGGCTTGAATGTTTGTTGGCAAAATCGTAAAAAAATTCTTGTAGCTGTTTCAAGATGCTATTAAAATGCCTCTGGGAAAAATCTGATAATCTAAATTTTTCAGATGCCGTCCTGAGCGCAGCCGAAGAATTGATGCATCTGTTTGGAGAACTTATGCGAGATACGAAAGAATCTCAATGAAAGGGAAAAATAATTAAGATGTCCCCGGATTTGATTTAATGGGATTGTAGAGTAAGCAGATGGGATTTATATCGATAACTCGGACATGTCGACCAATCAGGTTGGGATTTCTCGTGCGACCTGGGTACCAGGCAGATCTTCGCAGAGCAATTGAGATCAACACGGTTCTGTGGGGCGGCATTTATAATCCATTGATCCCCTTTTACATACAGGCCCCACCCATCTGGAAAGACGAGAGGTTGGGTGGTCCGACTGGAATCGAAATCCTGCGAGGTTACATTGCGACATTCCAGCCGGACTTTATAGTCAAGCCTGAGAATGCCAATATCCCCGAAGGCATTTTCCCTAAGGATCGAACAATCGGTCCGAGCGACGTGCTGTCCCTTCAATATGCGGCGTCCGGAAGCCCAATACGCTTTGGCTTAGACATGATGGACGTCTATGCAGATGCTTACAGAAAGGTCTTCCGTTTCGTACAGCGACATCCCCGAAAAGGTCAGATTCCTAATGTGCGAGGACGTTGTTGGCTTTTAGGCGCATGCCTTTGGGGGCAGTTCCCCGCTGAGGAGAGGCTAGCATACTATAAGCGTGAGTTCGCTGAGGTTTTCGAGGCTGAGCGCAAGACTTACAGTTCCATCGAAACGCTGTTGCCTGGTACTATTACCCCTTTGCCGCTCACGATTCACAAGCTGGAAGAGAGCAGAGGAACACCTGAGCCTTGTGTCTTTGTGCTTGATGAGACGAAACCACTTGATCTGATCGATTTCTGGAACCTGCGAGCTTGTGGTGGTTCCTGCATTCCCTTGCCCACGTCACTAGTGGAAGAATTGACACCTGAGATCAAATATTTTATGAACCGATACTTGCGAAAGAGGGCAGTCAACGAGACCAAGTTATCCTACCCTTGCCTCATGGCCTCACGGAGTTTTGACACAGATGAGCTGAAACAGATTGTGGAGAATCTCTCGCTCAGTAAGAAGCACCGTATTACGCTGGGGAACTATCCAAGACTCTGGGCAAAGCAGGAAGCCTATTGGGACCGGGCTAGTCCTGCTTCATTCCACTGCAAAGAGAAGTATGAGCATGTTGATGTCGATGGAGATTACTTAACATTTGATGCGCTGCATCCTGAATTTGCTGCTAGGTTTGGACGTGGCGGGCCAAGGTGGATAAATGTTATCAATATAAATGAGCATCATCCTGAGAGACTTCCGGCAAATGTGATTCCTGATGATTTGGAACAAGTAGGTCGTGCTCTGGGAACCATTTCTGTGCATAGGCCTTGGACCTGTGATGAAGGAGTTGCTGTTTGCTGTGAGCACAAGGATTGGAGTCATCACTGGGAGTTACCAGAAGCTGGGCGGATCGGGAAGCAGTGGGCTATGGAAAAAGGATACGAACTTGTTCTCTCAGATTCGGGGCGTATACTCCAGAGTATGGTAAATGTTGCAGGAGGTTTATTTAGAGGAAGGTGGTTTGCGAATGAAGGCATTATTCGAGCGCTCGGACGCATGGCCGAAGGAAAAGTTGTACCAGCCGGTGAGTTCCACGGGTTAGTTAGGATAGCTAACGAACAAGAGGATATACTTCACGGTCTAACAGAAAGGCATTTGAAATACTTCCAGGAAAAAGGGATCCTAAGCTTGTGTATGAAGATACAGTGTCCACACTGTGGGCAGTATCCGAGATACACTCTTGAGGAACTTGCTCACAATATCGAATGTCGAAAATGTCTACGTCACTTTGACTTTCCAGTCGCTTCCCCTCCGTCAGGAGGGTGGTGCTATCGATCTATCGGGCCTTTTGCCTCACCCGGATTTGGACAAGGAGCTTATTCTGTCTTCCTAGCCCTGCGGTTCTTGACGGATCAGTTGGATGCCGGAACGACCTGTGTGCCATCATGCAAACTAGTCAAAGACGAGAGAGAGTTGGAGGCTGACTTCATCTGTTTCTGGCACAAGCACTCTTGGCGCGAACGAGGGCGCCACGTAATCTTCGGTGAATGCAAGTGCTTTGGTGATTTTGAGGACAAGGACATCCGACGGATGCAAGAGTTCGCGCGGAAATTCCCTGGTAGCGTCATGGCATTTTGCACTCTTAAGAATTCCCTCAAAAGAAAAGAGCGAATACTGCTGAAGAAGTTTGCCGAGACCGGACGGAGACCAAGACAAGGTCTTTCTTGGCCTGCACCTGTGCTTATCCTTACGGGAAACGAATTATGCGTTATGGAGCCCGGCTCCTTCAATCACCGAAGGCATAGAGACAACGCAACTGGCCTTGCAAGGCGGATGGCGAAAGGAGAGTTTAATATGCTTGATTTGTGCAGCGCTAGCCAACAAGAATATCTTGGGCTTCCGTCAATCTATGAATGGCAGGACAAGTACTACAAAAGTAAATGGAGGAGAAGGAAGCAAAACTAAGGACATCCACCTGTTTAAAATATTTTGATATTGACATAATGTTAGCATAAAATCAGTGGTTCAATCCCTTCGACTGCGGTCTCTTCGGCAGGCTCAGGATGACTAAAAAAAAGCACCTTTTTATTCATTTTTTTGTTGACTTATGTTTGAAAAATGTTAAAATACCTGCATGTTTGCCAAAAGGCAAACATAAACCGCCAGCAGGCGTTAAAATAGGTAAAATATCCACGTTTTTTCAATCAAAAACGCTGATACCTCAGAACAAAAATCAAATTTTTCAAATATTTTTAACTGCCTTACTAACATAGAGTTACGAGCTACGAGCGACGAGGAACGGTTATATTTTCGCATCAAAAGTGCAGGTAGCTCTAATTATAGAGGCCCTACTTTTTTCGCCTCCGGCAAAAAGAAGCCAAATACTAAGAGCTTATGGGGAATTACCAATCACAACCATCGAGAATCTCGGAGCGCAGCGCAGACCCCGCACCAATTGAGCTTAGCTCACGACTAATTGGTGCTGGGCAAGGCATCTCTACATTTGTAGAGAGTCCTCTACAAATCAGCTACTTTTTATGCAAAACAAACCCAATCTTGTCCGCCGCAGGCGGATTGCAAATGAACGTAAACTCACTAATAACAATGAATTATAAAAATTTTATCCCGCTGGCGGGGCAAAAAAACAAACCCAAAACAAAGCCAAAACAAACCCAATCTTGTCCGCCGTAGGCGGATTCCAAAAAGCCAAAATGAACGTAAACTTAAGTTTAACAAAGGATTACAGAAAAAAAGATGATTTCGTAGTCCGAATAAACAAACCCAATCAAACCCAATCTTGTCCGCCGTAGGCGGATTCCGAAATGGCCAAAATGAACGTAAACTCACTTATAACAAAGGATTACAGAAAATACGATGTTTTCGCAGCCCAAAAAACAAACCCAATCAAACCCAATCTTGTCCGCCGTAGGCGGATTGCAAAATGAACTTAAAATCGCTTGCCGGAAAATCCGGCCACAACCATTTGTTAGACGTTCTTAGTTTTTTTAGAAGAACCTGGAGCAAGAAATTGCTAAAATAAATTAGCTTTCTCAAATATGTGAAAGCCTGACAATACATAAAACTATAATCAAAGGGGCTTGAAGATGTCAAAGAACCTAAATCGCCGAGAGTTCTGCAAGAAATCTCTTATTACCTCAGCCGCTGTTACATCGGTCTGCGGTCTTAAAGAGAAAGCTTTATTAGCAGCTCCCGTCAACCGTACCGCTGCACCGACCCGAAAGGGTTCCGCTGCAGGTTTGCCGATGGGCAAAATCGGCAAGGTTAATATAAGCAGGTTGATTATCGGCGGTAATCAATTCAGCGGCTGGTCTCATAGCAGGGATTTGAAGTATCTCCGTGAGTTATTCATGGCATACAGCACGGACGAAAAAATCATGGAGACCCTTCAGACGGCAGAGGAAAACGGGATAAACACAATTATAACAGCATCGTCGGGATACCTTAATAAATACTGGAAGGAAAGAGGCGGTCAGATACAATGGATTGCCCAGGTCCATCCACAATCAAACGACCTGACAAGTGATATAAAAAGGGCCGTTGATAACGGAGCAATCGGTGCATACGTGCAGGGCGGAGTCGGAGAGAGTTTTATCAAAAATGGCCGTGTTGACCTGCTCGGCAAGGCTGTAGAGTTCATCAAAGAAAACGGATTAATCGCAGGGATCGGCGGGCATTCAGTGGAAGTTCCTATTGCGGTCGAAAAGGCACAGATAGACGCTGATTTTTACATGAAAACTCTACATCACGGGAATTATTGGTCCACTACGCCGAAAGAAAACAGGGTAGAATTTAATGTCGATAGTGGTAGTCCCTACGACCATGATAACATTTGGTCCATTACTCCAGAAAGAACTATCGAATTCATGAGGAAGGTGGACAAGCCCTGGATATCTTTCAAGGTTCTGGCAGCCGGTGCTATCCATCCGCGAGAAGGCTTTAAGTATGCTTTTGAAAATGGGGCCGATTTTGTCTGTGCAGGCATGTTTGACTTCCAGATCATAGAAAATGTAATCATTGCCAAAGACATTTTGTCAGACAAAGCGGACAGGCAACGTCCCTGGAAAGCGTGATATCAGTGCGGCTGCTTGTATCGCAGAGGGCATAATCATTTGTCAGGAATTTTATATTCTGCGAGCCAGCGAAGTTTACATTATAAAAGTGATGTCTCCCCCCTTGGTTCCAACTTCGTATATCTCACAGAACTAATTATCGACAGCATTCTCCGGTCGAGGGCACGCATCCACGAACCCAATCGCCTTTTCGATGAATATTTCACCGGTCATCTCACCCAAACACGTTCTGCTAATGTAGTCATAGCGGTCAAAGCTGTTCCAGTCCACCTTTGTCAGAATATAACCAAAAGCATCGTTGGTCAGACCGAAAAGAAAGTTATGCCTGCCGTGCATCTTGCGCTTCAAATAATAACCGATGTTCGGCAAAGCTTCGCCAGGAATCGTGAGTATCTGAGCATCACCGAGGTTCACGACGTTGACTTGCGTAGCTATGGTGCCTCTTTCGTTCAGCTCAAAACCTAAAGGGGACAGCTTTATAATGGAGAGTAGAAGCTTATTTTCTACCGGGAATTCAACGGTTGTGCTGCTGCAAAACAGCGTGGGATTTTTCAGGACCGGGGCATCGGCAACAATACGGAGAGACTCATCCGCGAGAAGATGGCCGATGCGGATACATTCATCCCATGTCTGAATATCCTTGCCATCGGGGCCCCGGCAGTCGGCGGTAACCATGCCTCCTATGGCACTATTCACGAAGATACCGATACCTCCACCCTGCTTCTGAAGGCGGTCATAGAGGGGCCCAACAAAATCCGGGCAGAGGATTCCCTGATTCGGCCCGATTACTTCGGGATGACAGGCATAGTTCACGAGAGTAGCCAAAGGCCTGCCCTCAAGATTAAGGACCTGAATGACATGGCATCGAGGGTCATACAGGTTCTCTGCGTAGTAATTGTATGCTATCTTGCCTCGTGCCCTGCCGGTAGCGATTCTGACATGCGAAGGCTGTAACCGGCGGACAGCCTGGTTGATGGCGTCAGCCAATTTCGTGCAGACACTATTGAGGTATTCAATGTCGGCAGCGGTCTGGCCGTTCTCGTTCGGAAAGCCATAGCAGTCCGGCCCGCTGTGGTTGTGGGTGGCGCCGATGAGGATGTTCTCCGGGGGAATACCAGAAACCTGTTGGCGAACTCTGCTGCAAAGCACGCCGGGAAATCCGAGAAAATCGGTGCTGCAAATTGCAACGCGAGTGTTGTCCTTTTCAAGAACAAGCGCACGCACCGTTAATTCTCCAATCTTCCGGTCAACAGGCTTAGACGGCCCAACACCACCTGAGACAGGCAGCAGAGGAGCAGGTGTAACATCACAGAATTCAATAGCAGCACGGAATGCCGCCGGCGCGGAACTGGTGTAGATAATACAAATAGCAACCATCACTGTGAGCAATGACGGCTTCAGACTATGCCAATTCCTGTTCATATATTATTTCTCCTTTTCACTGGGTTTGTTTTTATCGCCTGAATTTGCTTGCCATTCACCGACAACCCTTTTCGCCGCGTTGCAACCTATTGCAATGAGTCGCAACAGGTAGGTAAGGCTACATTCACCGGCGGTCAACTTCCATTACACATACTCTCCAGAAACTCCTCGTTGGTAGGGTACTTTTTGAGCAATTTGAAGAGAGAGTCCATGGCCCCCCGGGCCCCATAGTTTGACAAAACGCGCCGGAGCGTGGCCAAACCGCCGCTATGGTCCTGGCTGTAGAGTTTGGCTTCCTTTCGAGTGCCGCTGGCCGGAATGTCGATAGCAGGAAAGATTCTCGCCTCGGCCAAGGACCGGTCGAGGACGAGCTCGCTGTTGCCCGTTCCCTTGAACTCTTCGAATATCAACTGGTCCATTCGAGAGCCGGTGTTAATCAGACACGTGGCGACGATAGTGACCGAGCCTCCGTTTTCAATGTTACGTGCCAGTCCGAAAAGACGACGCGGTACCTCCAGTATGCCCGCTTCCAATCCACCGCTCATAGTGTGGCGGCGCGATGCGCCTCGCCGCCTGGTCCTGTTGTTGAACGCTCTTCCCAGCCTTGTGAGACTGTCGATTAACAGGACCACCTCACGCCCGCATTCCAGCTCTGTTTGTACATGGGCGAGCATCAGCTCGGCGAGCTCGGCGTGTTCGTCGGCACTGTGGTCGCTCGGGCTGGCCACCACCTCGGCTCCCTCCACAGCCCTGCGAAAGTGGGTGACTTCCTCCGGTCGCTCATCCACCAACAGCACGATAATACGGCTTTCAGGAGAACAGTGGCAAATCGCCTTGACGGTCTGTTCCAGGAGAATGGTCTTTCCCGCCTTGGGCGGCGAGACAATCAGCTGACGCGTGCCCTTGCCTATCGGCGCGATGAGGTCAACTATGCGCATGCTTTCCTGGCCGCAAGCGCCCAGGTCAAATCGTTCGTGTGGATCGATCGCCACCAAATCGGTAAATCGTGTGCGTTTGCTGAAGGCTTCCGGTTGCATGCCCCCCAGGGACTCGATGGATACCAACCTGGATTTGCCTTTCTTCCGCTCGACCTGACCGGTGACGGCTGCTCCTTCGGCCAGGGCAAAGCGGCGAGTTAGATCGGGGTGGACCATCACTTCGGCCCGGCCCGGCCGATAAGCCCGGTCCGCGGTCCTGATTGCAAACTGCAGTTTGCTGACACATTTTAGTATTCCAGTTGTCTTATCGGCCATCAAAAAGTTCCGTGGGCATTTCTACAGAAACAAATGGTGATTAAACAAACGCTTGTATTATAACATATTGAACCACGTTTGCAACCCTCGCCCAAAGTTTATGCAGGCGGGTTTCAGCTTTTCATTTTCGAACCTGTTATCGTGTTCGCTTACAGTTGAAGCACACAGGGTTTAGCCCGCATATTTCATGCTTCCTATGATGCGGTTTCTTTTGGAAATGTTTTGACTGGCCGTTGAGATAGATAGATTTTTTCTGAGGTGCTCGAACGCGCAAGCTCCTCGATTTCCTATGGCCTCACTGACCGGTTGTATATGCGAACATCATCAATCAGGCCTAATAAGAAGAAACTGAAAACATCTGGCTTTCAGTACACTAACTATTCAGACAATTCAACCGGCGGAACTTCCTCGAACAAATGCTCAGCAAGGACGATCAGGTCCTGGACATCCACGACGCCGTCACCCCAGGGCATCGGACCAATATCACACAATGGCTCATCCGTACCCCAGTAGTCAAGGATAATGCACATGTCTGAGGCGTCGACAATTCCGTCGCCGTTGAGGTCAACAACCGATTCGATTGATACCTGCCATGCGTCAAAATTACCGGACCCACCGGGCCGGTCAGACATAAAGAAGAGCTTTTGTCCGTCGTCCGAGATGCCTGGCCCGACATCGGGTGACGAACTGTTGACCGTCGATCCGAGATTCACAGGTGACTCCCAGGGCTCTGTAACACTTGGCCGCCTCGCTACCCAGAGGTCGTATGAACCACGCCCACCCGGCCGGTTGGAGTGAAAGAAGAGCATTCGGCCATCGGCTGAAATGCTCGGAGCCCGATCTGTAGAGCCGGTGTTGACCGTTGCCCCGAGATTCACAGGGGCATCCCAGGGCTCGGAAAGCGTCGGCCGTGTTGCTACATATAGGTCATCGCCACCATACCCGCCTGGGCGGTTGGAGCTGAAGAAAAGGGTAGAACCATCGGCCGAGGTGCTCGGCCCCACTTCATCGCCGGAACTGTTGACCGTCGCACCGAGGTTCACCGGGGGCCCCCAAGGGTCGGTGACGCTTGAGCGCATCGTTACCCAGAGATCGTGTGAACCCTGCCCTCCGGGTCGGTTGGACTGCAGGAAGAGCATCAGGCCGTCGCCCGAGATGTCCGGCCCCATGTCCCAAGACGAGCCGTTGACAGTTGTACCGAGGTTCACCGGCTCTTCCCACGGATCTTCTGTTGTCGCCCGCGTTGCGAGCCAAAGGTCCCAACCACCGTACCCCCCCGGCCGCATTGAGGCATAGTAGAGCTTCAAACCACCGGCTGAGGTGCACGCCACACCGTCGTTATACGAAGTGTTCACGATTGGCCCGAGATTTGTGGGAGTGCCGAAGGTAAAATCCGCATTCGCAAGTTCCGTAGCAAGGGCCAATATCGAAACCAATACGAGTGAAATTGTTTTTTTCATCTTACCACCCTTTCAAAAATTGTTAATATTTTCCCCCGTTAGAAATTTTTCCTTTTTTGGACACTATTATTTCCTGTTGTAAAACTTCTAACGGGGTTCACGCCGCACACTGTGCGCAGCTTTACCGGCTTAGTTTTTCAGCTTTATTTTGATAGAATTCTACTAATAGAACGCCAATTGGATTTTCTCCTCCAAAAAGCTTGTTGAATACGGACAGTGACATTATAGCACTTTCTTGCTGCTACTCAATATAAAAATAGAATAATTATGTTAAATATACAGAATAGTCACTCGCGGAGAAGTTATTTCGACTTTGGTGAGGACAATCGCTTCGAGCAATTTTAGCTGGCTTTTGGAAGCTGTCAGTATAATATAATAACAGTTTAGTGGCAAATGACCAAAGCAGGAAATTGAAACGAGGTCTTTAGGGCCGTTTTTGAACGCGTGTTGAAATACAGGAGGTGCAGTTGTGAAACGAGCTGTGTTGGTTGGTGCGATAGTGCTCATAGCAACTATCTTGTCCGGGCATTCTGCCGCCCGAAGCCAACAGGAGAAAGCCCGGGCACGGATGAGCGATTTGCGTTTTGGGTCCTACGCCACATCGCGCCAGGTGGAAGAGCTTGCCACCAATGAGGCAGTGCGGACGCGGGCATGGAAAACCATACAGCGTATGGGCATCACGAAGCTTTATATCGAGGTCTATCGCGGCGGCCATGTTGTGTCAGGTGAACATCTTACCTTTATGCGCGACTGGCTCCAGAAGAAAGGCCTCGATGTTGTCGGCGGCATCGCAACTGTTCCCGGCGGCGATTTTGGCGTGCGCCAAAAAGGACCTCTTGGATGGTTCAACTGGCAAAACGAAAAGACCCAACGTGATATCGAGAAAGTTATCCGTATGGCGGCGGGTATCTTCGATACCTTTATCGTTGACGATTTCCTCTGTACAGGCGATGTGAGCGAGGAATCAAAGGCTGCCAAAGGCGAGCGTTCCTGGGGCGAATATCGGCGCGCTCTGCTCACCGAATTAGCTCAATCGGTCTTCGTTGGGCCCGCTAAAGAGGTCAACCCCGCCATCACGATGATAGTCAAATATCCCCAGTGGTACGACCGGTTCCACCTCTTCGGCTATGACACGGATATATTACCCCGGATATTCGACCAAGTCTGGGTCGGCACGGAGACCCGCGGCCGCAACACGCAGCGATTCGGTTTCGTTCAGCCCTACGAGGGATTTGTCAACTACCGCTGGCTCGCGGGCATCTCGGGCGATAAGATCGGCGGCGCATGGTTCGACCACGGCGACTGCGCCGAGTATGACTTCCTCGACCAGGCCTATACGAGCGTCCTGGCCGGGGCGCAGGAGCTGGTCTTCTTCAACTTCGGCAACCTCATGCAAGGCCACCCGGACCACGAAAAGATTATCGCCGAATTCGACCAGCTTGCCGAGCTCGCTGCGTTCGTCCGTGAACATCCTGTCGTTGGCGTCCCTGCCTACAAGCCGCCCAACAGTGACCCTGCCGGCGATATGTATATAATGGATTTTTTAGGCATGTTAGGTATTCCGCTGATACCTGCGCACGAATTTCCTGAAAGCGCGCCGGTCATCTTCCTGCCTGCACAAGCGGCTGCAGATGTAAATCTTTTAGAGCACATCAACAAGGCCCGCGCCAGAGGCGTACACCTTATAGTAACGACAAGTCTGCTGGTTACGTCACCTGACGCCGATGAGCTTGCGCGCATGGTTAAGGTCGGCACAAAAATACAATCAAAGCCGATTCGTGCATCGCTGATGTCCCTCTCAGGCAAAACTCAAAAGCTCGAAAAAACGAATGTGATTATCGACCTGGAATCACCAATAGAAGTTGAAGCCGGCCCCGGAGACATATTGTGCACTTTCGGCAATAAACAGGTCGCTCTTCTTACTGTAAACAAAACGTCGGATGGCAGTATCAGCCTGCTCAATACGCACACCTACAGCCAGGCCGACTTTGATGCAGTAGGCGAGGTTTTGCTCTGTCCCCGGCCATTGGGCCTGATTACTATGCAGGGGCAAGCCCTTTCCGCTCTTCGCAATGTATTCGGCAATCGTTCGATAATAGATAATGACGCTATCACTCTGTCAAAACTCCAGCTCCCGGTTTTTGATGGTCCAGGCTGCGTCACGTTTCATCCTTTCGGCTCTTCGGCCTACGGGAGCTGTGTCATACAAAACTTCAATGATGAAGCGGTGAATGTCACCGTCACCATTCGAATTGGAGAAGGCAGGTCCCATCGATTTGTAGAGGCGTTCACCGGCAAGCCCATTCCTATCCGTACCATCAAGTCCGGGCAGCATATTGCGATGGACTTAGCTATTCCCGCAAGGGGACGCATCTGGGTTCGGCGGGTTGATTGAGATACTACTACCAATACCTGTGTAGTTTCATGTACCGCCAGGCATCGAATCTTCATTAGGGGTGTTCCGCGACCGCCACGAGATGACCTCTGGTACGAAAGAACAAGGTGCCCCGTGAAATTGCAGGTGTCGCCATACAGATTTCGTTCATTTTATTAACGCCTATCAGCTTAAATTCGGGCCCTGCTTCTACAACATATATGTCACCGCTCTCGGCAGTGCAGTAGATTTTTCCTTCTGCCGCAACGGGAGAAGCTGAAACAGCGGCAGAGGAGGAGCTTAGATTTTCACGGTACAGTAATTTACCTGTCCCGGCTTCAATACAGCTTAGTTTGCCTCTATCTGAACAGCAATAGAGATACTCTTTGTATACAATAGGTGTTGGTATGTAGTTTCCATCTCTCTCGTAACTCCAGGCGATATATTTATTGCTTGATTCATTTTCGGCCAGAGAGATATCGCCGGCTGCCGAGACGCGCACAGCATAGATGGGCGACGTGCCTCCGTGTGCATTGGTAATATAGATTAGATTGTGAGCCACGACAGGCGTTGGAATCGGGATGTCACCGCCACCCCTCAATTTCCAGATTTCTTTGCCTGTTTCAATGTCGTACCCGCCGATATGCTTATATCCGTTAACAATGATTTGCGAATGCTCCCCACCCGCGTAAACAGTCGGTGTCCCCCAGGTTGGCACTTCGTCCCTTGCAGTTTTCCATATCTGAGCTCCGTCCTTAAGGTTAAAGGCGGCAATAAAAGAATTCTCCTGCACATCGCACTGGACAATTATCATATTTTTATGGAAGATGGGTGAAGTTCCTCCTCCCCATTGTGCAGCCGGACTGCTGAAAAAACCCCAATCAAGCTTGCCAAGGTCCTTTTTCCATATAAGATTTCCTTCCATATCGTAACAGTACATACCTTCAGAGCCAAAGAACGCAACGACGTAATTTCCGTCCGTACATGGAGTTGAATTTGCATGGCTGGATTTAGGATGCCTTTTTACCTTTGGCTTTCCCATATAAGAGCGTCGATTCCATAGAATTTTGCCATCTTCTCTATCTATACATAAAATGTGCCAGCTAAAAACATTCTCTTCTTTTGCCGACCTGACATCTCCGTACATGCCCACCTTCAAGCTCGATTGGCCCTTGTCCTGAATAGCGGTAGTGATAAAGATGCGGTTGCCCCATACTACCGGACTTGAATGGCCAAGCCCCGGGATATAAGTTTTCCAGCGGATGTTTTCGGAGCGTTCAGCATCCCACTTGACAGGAACGGAATGGCCTTCAGCAATACCGCTCGCTAAGGGACCACGAAACGAAGGCCAGCTCTGCCCGGTGCAGGCTTGCGGCACCTGTACCCGCGTTTTCTGTGCGGACAGCACAGGTGCGGGCATTAGAAAACAGACTGCAAGAAATAAACTGAATATGCAAATGTTGTATGTACTGATTGGGAAGCCGCTTCGAGCGAACCAAAAATGATGTTGTTTTGCTGCTGTATAAAGCATAGTCTTAACTCCTTTTCAATAGCACGTGTAAAAGAACTCATATTATTTCGAATTTCCTTTATATTACTGCTTGTGCTCCGACACGTCAAGCCGAGCAGATTCTTTCTTATCGTTGTTATGCTTGGGCTGTTATCCCGGCTATAGAACATAAAAATTCCAACGCCCTCAAAGTCAGTAGGGGCGGTTCGCGAACCGCCCATACTCAGCCATACCCAAGCGCTGCAAGGTGTCCCTAAAGGACTGCGCTTGAGGATATGCCAGCCATCAAATTAGACGCGGAAATCCGCCGGGCGGACTTCTCCGCAAGGAGTCCTTATGTCTAACAGGCGTTTTACAGAACAGTAATGAGGAGAAATAAAGTTTAAAGAGATACTCCTTGCTTTGACGAAGAAATATTTAAAGAGGCTAAAATTACAGCCTAAAGCGAAGTTGGTCTGGAATTGGTCGACAAGATACACCAAACAGACCCTTCACTTGGCTCAAGGTAAGGATTTTGAGATAATCTCTAAGTACTTGTCACTGCGGGTATTACCGCCAGGGTAGGCCATTTTTGCTTGGTATTTTCAGTAATCATAGGTCGAAGAATCAGCCAGTTTGAGTAATTTGATTCATTTTTAACCACAGAAATATCTATGGCAGAAATCAACAATAAACAAGTTCCTATTACGCTGATACCGCTGGAATATATCAACGTTCTATTCCGGTATCTCTCACAAACGGTTTCGTTACCCGGAGACGTGATCGAAATCGGTGTCTATAAAGGTGGTTCTTTGTACAGAATGGCGAAGTATATCCAACAGCACCACAGCAAGGATTTTAAGGGGAAGAAGGTCATAGGAATTGATACTTTTGAGGGACATCCATATCACAACCCGGAAGTCGATCCGTCCCATCATTTTACCGGTAGGTTCAGCGACGCATCTTTTGAGGAAGTAATCGAAGCACTTGCGCCCCTTCGATTCGTCAAGGTGCTTAAGGGCGAGTGCATGGAGGTATTCACAAAACTGCCTGCTGACCAGCAGTTTTGTTTTGCCCATATAGATGCTGATATCGCACAAAGCGCCGTCGCTTCGATAATGCACATCTTCCCCCGGTTATCTCCTGGGGGCGTGATAGTATTTGACGAATATCAAGGGTATGGTCAAGAAGCTTTCATCAACGAATATTTTGCCGACAAAGAGGTCCGACTGTTACCACGCACCGGGTTGCCAAGCGGGAAAGACTATGGCTTAATCGTTTTGAAAGAATGGTAAAGTCCACCAGCGTTTTCCTCGTGCCGGTGTAATGTTGGGGCTGTGATGGTGTTATTTTTGGGGTCTGAGCTCAGCGGCCTTACGGAGCTTGTCGGTCATGTTGGTTTTTCCCAGGTAAAGTTTGGGCCGGTTCGGCCGAAATGTCCGCCATAAAATGAAAGTTTTAGGCATAAAGAATTCTGCTTGCCCTATGACCGCCAAATTCATGCTGCTCTCCACGAGTTGGGCTTTAAAATAACCTACCACACTCGCGATGGTACATTCGGAATCGAGGAGATGATTGTTGCCAATGGGTGTGATGCATCCGAGTCTTTATAATGAATCAGCACTCTGTTCTGTGTTCCCGGGAATAAGGATTACTCCCCATCCCCGCACTAAAGCCCAGTAGCATAATACCAATTACAGTTAAAAATTGCCGAAAGAATTGAACATAATACTAATTGAAAGGCGCTGGATTCCTGCTTGCGCAGGAATGACAAGAATAGGTAATCGGCAATCAATAAATAGAATTGGTATTATTTTTTATGTTCACTGTTTGTTTTTGTCTGCTCAATTGTCAGCGCAGGCAGGGGCAGTCCAAGCAAGGCATAAAATAGTCCAACCACGGGCAAAATAATAATATCAAAGCCTCCGAGCAGCAGAAATGCTATCAGTATCAGCATTCCAAATCGGGTAAAGTTTCTGTATGCGTTAATAGCCTCCGGAGATTTAAGCCTGGCATAAACCATCTTTGAGCCATCCAGGGGTGGTATGGGGATGAGGTTAAATACAGCCAGGATAATATTAAACAATATAGCCAGCAGTACAAAATTACCAAGGAGCGATGCCGCTTCCAGGCTGAACATTCGGAAAAGCACAGCCAAAATAAGTGCCAGCAGTATATTGGAAAGAGGGCCCGCGGCTGCAACCGCAAAGATTTGCCTTTTAGTCAGGATTGTAAAGTTAACAGGTATGGGTTTTGCCCAGCCGAAATGCACCAGAAGCGGTAGAATTATTGTGCCAAAGAGACTAATATGCGCCAAGGGATTCAGGGTCAACCGTCCCATTCTTTTTGCTGTGTCATCGCCATATCTGTACGCCATCCAGGCATGGGCGTATTCGTGAATAGTCAATGACACAAGAAAAATAGGAAGTACAAATATAAATGTTGAAACTCGACTACTTAACATAATATCTGTTCACCACAAAAAGAAGATAATAATTGTTATCATACACAAGAAGTTACGAAATAGTCAAATTATTTGCCTTCCCGACAAGTTCAATACATCCGACCGGGAATCAGAGGTGCGGCCAGATTTTCCGGCACATCTTCGGATGTCTTTTGAAGTACTAATATAGCTTCATGGTTGCTTTTATTGGGCAAATCTGGTACTAAAAAGGGACGTGAAATTTTGGAGAATACTAAGACTGTTGGATTAAAATCCTCATTGGTTGAACTCAGGAGGTTATTATGTGTGATTGCTGTATGAACAGGAGAGAGTTTGTCGGATTAATTACGGCAAGTATTGCCGGTGGAGTACTTGGCCTTGGCACTTCGTCTTTTGCCAACAGAACAATAGAAGAATGGAACCCAAATAAACCATTTATCGTCACAGGGAAAAAAATAAAAGTCCAGCCTGTTCTTATGTACAGGACGTCCGTACGAAGGGAACAAACCTCCTGGAAATCATGGGGAGGGGTACAAACCGAGCAGGCTGCATCAGAAGAAACACAGAGAATATCAAAAGAGCTGAATTCGTTATCCACCAGGGCTGATTTCCCCCTCGAAATATTGCCTGTGGTTAAGGTCAAGTCCACCGAAGAGGCATTACAGGTCCACAAAAACGATTACGATGTAATCATTGTCTATCCGGCCACCGGTTCGGGTGACATGCTCAGGGCATGTTTTGCCAGGGAAAAAGACAAAGATACCCTAATATTTGTCAGGCATAGTTCCGGCCCGACTTATTACTGGTATGAGGCACTTAGCGTCAGATATCTAAAAACAGATGAAAACGAAGCATCGCAAAACAGCCGCCTCAATCACGGGGGCGTGTATATCTATGATGTCGTTGTTGATGATTATCAGGAACTCCTGTGGAGGCTGCGGGCGCTTTACGGGCTAACGAATTTTATAGGGACGCGGATAGTCACTCTTGGCGGTGCATGGGGCAAGTATTCCCCGGAGGCCCCCGACGTGGCCCGGGAAAAATACAAAATCGAAATCATAGAAGTCAGTTACGACGATTTGGCCCCACGTATTAGAAGCGCCAAAGCAAACAGCAGTCTAATTTCAAAAGCAGAACAATGGACTGAAAAATACCTTTCGCTGCCCGACACCGCTCTTATGACCGAGAAGAAGTTTGTGGTCAACTCTTTTCTGCTACATAGTGTCTTCAGAGACTTAATGCGAGAATATGACGCACCGGCATTCACAATCAGGGCCTGCATGGCCACTATCATGCCAATGGCTGAGACGACCGCCTGTTTGACCCTAAGCCTGCTCAATGATGAGGGAGTGATTGCCTTCTGCGAATCGGATTTTGTTATTATACCCTCGGGGATATTACTGCATTATATATCGGGCAAGCCGGTGTTTCTGCACAACTCGACGTTTCCACATAACGCGGTAGTGACCTGTGCACATTGCACTGCTCCCCGCCGGATGGACGGGACGCACTATGAACCGGCAAAAATCATGACACACTATGAATCCGAGTATGGTGCGGCACCGAAAGTGGAAATACCAAAAGGACAGGAGGTGACATTCATTGACCCCGAATACAGTACAGGCCGGTGGGTCGGATTCAAGGGAATTGTTAAAGGTAATCCGTTTTTGGAAATATGCCGTTCCCAGCAGGATGTCGAAATTCAGGGGGACTGGAGGAAATTGCTCAAAGAAGTTCGGGATTCTCACTGGATGATGGCTTATGGTAACTATCTCAAAGAGGTCGGATACGCAGCGCGAAAAATCGGGATCAAATGGATAGATATTTCAGAAACATAGTAATAGCCTATCTGAATAACTATTCGCTCTCGCCTGTCATTCTGAACGGAGCGTAGCGAAGTGAATCCCGATACATCGGGACTCTTCATTGGCCAGATTCTTCGGCTTCGCCTCAGAATGACAAAGAATGAAGGATTATTCGGATAGGCTCTAAACGTGAAATTCTTCGAGATTCATAATTGTCAATATTCGTATGAAAAATAAAGTAGTACTCTGTAACATGTAATTTACATAGTTGTCATTGCGAGGCCTGCTTTGCAGGCCGCGGCAATCTCATCCGTTATGCCTTAGATCGCTTCGCTTGCAATGACACTCATCATTTGAGTTGTTGCAGGGTAATGAGTTTATTATCTTTAACGCCAGTAAAGAATAGCTATCAATTGAAATCAAAAACGTTCACAAGAAGTGTGACGGCGGTTATTATCTTTGTGGTTATATGTGCCTTGACCGCTTACTTTGCACCGGTTGGCGACCAGGATTCACAAACAGGCATACGGTGGTATAGCATTGTTCCCCCTGTACTGGCGATTTTGCTGGCATTTTTGACACGCCATGTCCTGCTCAGTTTGGGAATTGCTATTATGGCAGGCGGTCTGCTCACTCAGGTTCCACATGCCCCATTGAGCGCTGCCGCCTGGTTCGATGGTCTCAAGACGGCCGGCAGTCTTGTCGTAAAAACTGTATGGCTATACACCGAAAAGGGCGAAATAAACTCGAACCTCCTGATACTTGCATTTATCCCGCCCATCTTCGTGATGATAGAGGTCGTCATCGCATCCGGAGGTTTTAGAGGAATCATCCTCTGGCTCTTGAAGTGGGTAAAGGGCAGAAAGTCCGCACAGCTTGCTACCGGCCTGATGGGCGTGCTGTGCTTCATCGACGACTACACCAACGCCATAATTGTCGGCTCGATGATGCAGCCCATCACCGACCGCTTCCGCGTCAGCAGGGAAAAACTTGCCTTTCTTGTCGATGCCACGAGCGCACCTGTCGCAGGACTTGCAGTCATTAGCACCTGGATTGCCTATGAAGTGGGCATTCTCGGTCAAATCTCAGACAAGCTCGGCATTGATAAGAGCGGATATTCATTGTTCTTTGATGCACTGATTTTTCGCTTCTACTGTTTGTTGATGATTGCTTTTGTCTTTTTGCATATCATTATAGGCCGGGACTTCGGCCCGATGAAAACTGCGGAAGATTCGGCTAAGGCAAAAGGTCACGATGAAAAAGCCCAAGCCAACCCATCCCAAAACACTTCTGATTCGAGTCCACCTGACATCGCTCAGCAATCCTCTCGGGCTATCAATGCCCTTGTGCCACTGGGTGGACTTATTTTGTTTCATATCACCGGGCTTTGGCTCGATGGCGGCGGACCGGCCAGACTCAGGGAAGGTGGTTCGCTCTTTAGCTTGCTTTACTGGCGCGACGTTATTAGTGCCGCCGAGAACACCCACCTGATTCTCGACTACGCAGCATTATTCGGCCTGGCACTGGCTTTGCTCTTCTCGCAGCTCTTCGGGACACTACGTATGCCTGTCATAATTAATTGTTTCAAGCGGGGCATTAGGCGGGCCATGATTCCCTTTGTAATATTGATTCTCGCCTGGTCGCTTAAGAGCTGCTGTGACAGTTTGAAGACCGGAGAGTTTATAACAACAATACTGGCAGGTAGAGTATCACCTCATTGGTTTCCGCCGGCAGTTTTCCTTGTTGCCTCCGTGACCTCATTCGCCACAGGCACAAGCTACGGAACGATGGCCATCCTCATCCCCACTGCCATTCCAGTCGCCTTTGCACTTGACGGGAACAGCTACGGCCTGACCACAATGATAAGCGTCGGCGCAGTCCTCGACGGCGCAATCTTCGGCGACCACTGCTCGCCCATCTCCGACACTACAATTATGAGCTCTATCGCCAGCTCCTGCGACCTCATGCATCACGTCCGCACACAACTGCCCTACAGCCTGTTTGTCGCCGGTCTCGCCTTGCTCTTTGCTTACCTTCCCAGCGCTTTTGGCGTTGCGCCGGGATGGAGCTTTGCCCTGGCGATATTAGTGATGGGCTGCTTTTTTGTTATCCTGTCTCGCAAACAGGCACATTCGCGCTAAGCATAGTGCAGGAGAGTCACCACAATAGCCGCCTTTAGTTCTGGACAGTGGTTTCGTATCGAACACCATCGGGCACCGGCACCGGGACGGCAACAGTGATGCCATGGTCGCCGGCGGTTTTCCGGGACGAATCGACGGCGATGAAGGCTGTGTAGGCCGACATCAGGCCATACTCAAGGGCTACCTGCTTGATTTCCTGAGGAAGGTCCGGGCTATTGTCGTAGGTGGCTTGATTAGCTAAGGTTTCTATTTTTTTACGCGCCCATACGCAGGCGATGCCCTGATGAGCCGCGGCGGAATCGTCGAGGTTGACGGGAATCGCGATTTCCTGTGTCAGGTCGCCGACTTTGCCTGTAACATGAATGGTTGTTTTACTATTGCCTTTGAACCTGCCGGTGATAATTACAGGCCGACCGACAAAAAGGTCACGAATGTGGTCGGGGTACATATCTGTCACCTGCATATTACCCCAGTCGATTGTTACGTCGGTAAGGGCCGGATGGCTGATGCGCTCATAGAACAGGTCAACGACGCCTCCGGCGCTGTCGTCCAGGCCGATATAGGCGACGGCGCCTTTTCCGAGTTTGGCCATCCTGTCGAGCAGGTATCGGTTGACGGACGAGCCGACACCGAAACTGAAGATTCGGCTCGCGCCAAGACGCTGATGAATAGCTGCGAGGATTTCTATCTCGTTGCCGATGTAGCCGTCTGTCATAAAAGAGACCAAACGAAATCTGTGCGGGTCGTGCTTGAAATCCAGAGCGGCCTTTATGCCCTCAATCATCATAGTCCCTCCGCTGCCATGAAGATTTTCAACATATCCTATAGCTTTGCGAATATTGTCCGGCGTCGCGGGAACAGGGTCGGGCCCGAACTGGGATGCGTTATTTGAGAAGCGAATCACCTGGAAGGTGTCGTTCGGCTGAAGTTTTCGAAGAGCGCGTGTCACCGCCTGCTTGGCCTTGGCGATTGGTTTGCCGTTCATACTCCCCGAGCAGTCCAGGACGAATATCATCTCCATCGGGGCACGCTTTAGATACGAAAGGTTCTCCGGCGGATACAGCATCAGCGTGAAGAAACCGCCTCGTTTGTCGTGGTGAGTTACCAGGGCCGACTTTACAGTTTTGCCTGCGACCTTATAGCGAAGGACAAAGTCCTTGTTGGGGATACTGTCGAGACTGCTGAGCTTGACCGTCAGCTTTTCGGGTGCGGCAAAGGTCTTGGTGATAACGTGATTAGTACAGGCCACTTCTTCAATGACCACGCCAGCATCAACGTCAACCGTAACGGCGATATCATGGCCGCTTCGCTCACCGGGTTTTAGGTACTGGACCTCGGTACTCTGTCCGGAGATGCCGTTTTTGCCGCGGGTGACCGCGCCGACGCCGTCGGTATATCCGGGAGGATTAAATCTCGGCCCGACGACCATAGGAAATACAAACTCATACCAGCCGTCCACATAGGCTAAGGTGTTGAAATACTTGATATTGACGTCGATGTTTTTTCCCGGCTCGATGTTGGCGACCTTTTGTGTGAAGATATTTGGCCGCTCCTGTGTAAGAAGTGAAGCGACATACCCCTGTCTCCGGGCTTCCCTGTAGATTTCCTCTGCCTTTTTACGCTCCCGTATAATGCCGCGGATTCGCCGTTCGCCTATTACCATAATAAATTCATTAATGGCCGCATTCTGCGGCAGTGGAAACACATACACCGCCTCTATCTTCTCATCGTACGGATTATGGAACTGCTGCGTAACATCAACAGTGGCGATATAGCCACTGATTTGACCCTTCACGTCGGTGTGCTTTAGCGGCAGTGGTATTTCCTTGTCTTCTTTCGGCAGCTTAGCTAACATCGTCCCGCAGCCGGGAGTGTCCTCTCCTGCTGGAACCGCCTGAGTTTCAGCCCGGGCAATTACCCATATTTCGTCTTCCGTGACACTGAGTAATCCAGCATATATTCGCTCCCCTTCAGAACGCTGAGCCTCTTCCGATAGTCGACCACGTAAAGCATCGCGTCGTGTAAGTCCCCGAAGAAATTGACGCGGCCGCCCCGCAGACGGTGCAACGCGGGAAGAACTACTGGATCGGCCCATGCCGCCACCGTATCGACCCGTAAGGCCGTTAGAACGACTCTCTGGTTTATCGCCCAACACCGGCACCGGACCTCCTACGAATTCATGAAGCCGTGACTCTTCGCTTTTTGATTTAAGGTCGCCCAAAATTTCCTGCTGGCTTTTAGAGCTGGTAATATCTTCATTGCGCATCATTGTATCCAGTTCAGGCATTATCGCAGCAGGAGCTGTTTCTTCCGCTTCCTTTGCTGGCTCCAATTTCGTTCGCAGGTGAACCTCTTCTTTTGCCATCTCCTGTTGTAGCTGAACCATAGTTTGGGGTTCTGGGAACACTTGGACTTCGGTATCAGGCTTATCAGTTACTTCGCCGATTGTTATGCCTCCCTCTTCGCTTGGCTTATCTGCTTCTGTTTGTGAGGATACAGTATCACTTTCTTGTTGGCTGCATCCGAAATAGCCGACCAGGACTATTGCCGTTGCGGCTAAAAGGATTGATGCGATTAGTATTTTCTTTTTCACTTTTATTCTCCTTTTTCGAATGAGATTTTAGCGGGTATTTCTTTCGCATCCACATCGGCGGCGACAGTGAGCTTTAGTTCATAATCAGGCTCGGCCTCGTCGATGATTTGCAGATGGATAGTGGCGATTCGGGTACGCCCTGTGGGTAATTCGCGGCCGGTGTTAAATGCGGCGATGATTATACGGTCATTGGCTAAGGCGGCGGGGTCGTAATAAGGCGCTTCTTTGAATGCTTTGTGCTGTCCTCCCTCTACGCCGACGATTTTAATTTGTCCGGCCGTAGCCTTAAGCTCGAACTGATAAGCGGCCAACGATTTGCTACCGGAATCAAGATAAATATGCAGCGGTGCGAAACGGACTTTTGGCTGAACAGTCGGAATATCCTGCTCTGACTGCTGGGCCAAAACAGGAACGATTATGCTTATGCTCATCAGAATAATTGCGGTAATCTCTTTCATCATAAAACTCCCTTATGTTTATCTAATCGGACAGCGGATAAGGCGACTAAATCAACATCATTACGATCGACAAGACCATCACCGTTAATGTCCCATTCCTGCTTTCGCAGAGCCTGCCCCGTACTTGATACGGGGGACAAGCTTTTGTTGGTACTCTCAGCGGATTCGATGAGGCGAGCTAATTTGAAGGCATCGAGGATGTCCACTCGACCGTTCCGGTCAATATCAACCGCCTGGGTTTTAACAAGGACAGTGCGACTCGTACTTGGTCCGGGCTTTTGCGTTAGATTCAAGCTGAATGCAAAAATAATAACGGCCGCAGCCGCGGCAACCCGCCAGATACTGATATGGCGGAAAATCCTGTCCCGCCAATGTCGCTGTACAAAGCGACGATTGGCCTGGTCCATAATGGCCCTGTCTAATTCGGGTGGCACGGAAAACTGCGGCTTAAAGAGGGTATTTAAATCTTCTGAGAATTTTGGACTAACACTCAAATCCAAATCCTCATCAAAATGTCCTTTTTTTTCAGTCATAATCTTAGCTCCTGTATATTAAGCAAACAAACCGCCCGAAAAGTTCAAAGTTTTTGAGAATTTTTTCCGCCAGGGAAGATTTCTTACTCATTCGAGGAAATAATCTTGTGTGCGGCGGTCCTGGCGGAGCCTCTGTAAGGCGTGATGCAGTCTGGACTTGACCGTGCCTAACGGGATATTGAGGGCTGTGGCTATTTCCTGCAAAGTCATATCATCGACAAATCTCATCAGCAGGACTTCTCGCTGCTCATCGGGTAAAACAGTCAGGACGGCGGCTAATTCCGAACGGCTGCTTTGAGTATCTTTCAATGCCGGTGCAGCTATTTCGCTCAATATTTCTTCATCGGAGGTAAAACGACGGCTTTTGCTGCGGACGGCAATAGAAAGATGCTTGACGACCGGATAAAGAAACGTGGTCATTGAGGCGGTAAGGCTAAAGCCGGGGAATTTGCCAAGCAGGTAGGTAAAGGTCTCCTGGAGGACGTCAAGGGCATCTTGCCGGTTGCCTGTAAATCGCCAGGCTAAACGGTAAACCCAATCCCGATACCGCCGGTAGAGAGCTTCGAAGGCATCCGGATCGCCTTGATTTACCAATTCGATTAGTTCCTGGTCAGAGTCCATAATGAACCCGTTTGGCACTAACTGGTATCTGTTGCGGAAAACAAAAACTGACGATGTCACCCCTGCGAAAGCAGGGGTCCAGGACAAAAAAGCTGGATTCCCGCTGAAGTTTATCCCGCACACGATGCGGGGCGGGAATGACTAATATGGATACATACGTTTCTAACAGGTGTACTGTTTCCGCAACAGTAACTAACTATATAGTTTGCTCGTGTCCAGTTTAGCTCTTTTGGCTGCTGTTTTCAATCTGCTCTTCAAAAATCATTGTCCCACCACTTGTGGAACTTTTTTCAGAACCAGGTTTATTGCGCCCTATGGATATTTTTTAGTTTGCGGATCGCAGATTTGAATTTTGGTCGAAGTTCATAAGGCCCCTGCAGGAGCCGCATCGGGAGTATGAAGCTAACCGCTGTAAACGGCATGTCAGGACGAAATATCCGAATTTAGAAGGAAAATTACTGAACCTTTATCCGCTTATCACGTAAAGACTTACAAGGATATGCAAAAGTTTAATTTCGGCTTTTCGAAGAGAAACCGCCTATTTTCGTTTAAAGTGTGATTGCGCCGCTGCCGATAATAAAAAGAAGATAAAAAACGATTTTTTCTCCCCTCCGGAAAACATCGAGTGGCGATTCGTTGCTCGATGTTTTCTTTTTTACAGGTTTTTTCCGCAGCATTTTTTGTATTTTTTTCCACTGCCACAGGGACAGGGTGCGTTACGGCCGACCTTGGGCTGTTCCAGTCTTATCTGTTTTACTCTCGGCTCGCCCTGTGGTGCCTGGGCGGCGGCCCGCTGTCGCTCGGCCATTGCGAACTGGCCGACCTCATCGTGGCTCGTTGCACTTACGTTCCAGACATTCCTTGCTCTGGCGCCGGCTTCAAGGTGAACCTTGAAGATAATATCCGTAACGCGGTCCTCAATAGTATCGAGCATCTCCTCGAACATTCTTGAACCTTCACGTTTGTATTCGGTCTTGGGGTCTTTCTCCGCCCAGGAGCGCATCCAAATGCTGTTTTTCAGATGGTCCATCGAATAGAGATGGTCCTTCCAGGTACCATCGTAAACCTGGACTAAAACATATTTTTCGAGGTCGCTAAGCTCGGCTCGCAAAAAATCTCTTGCGACTTCAGATAAGTTATCTTTGAGCTCCGGTCCGTCGCCGGCCAGGTCCTCCTCGGTCAAAGAGGCCTGGAATCTTTCGTTGGCCCAGCTCACTAATTCATCTCTGTTCAAGCTGGTAATTTTATCGCCCAGTTCCTCGTCCAATTTGCCGTTGTTAAAGCTTTCGCTTAATTCGAGCAGTTGTTTTTGCAAGAGGCGGGGTTTGGTGTTTTGTATTCGTTCAACAGAAAGGTCAGCGTTATATTTTTTGTTTGCCCAGTCGGCGAGCGCTTCGAACGCATATACGTTAGGACCCTGCGGGCCGTAAACCATATTCATCGCAAATTCAACAGGATATTCAACCTCTCTTTGTTTGTATTTGGCTGCGGTTTTTTCCTCGAGCTGCTGACGGATTTGTGAGGCAGTGAGGTCTGTTAATTCTGCGATGTCCAATTGTACATCAAATTTGGCTCGTGCCCATTCGGCAAACGTGCGGAGGGGGAAATCATCCTTCAGAAATTCGATTAGCTGTGAACAATCTTTTTTGTCGATTTGCTCTGCAGCGGCTGATATCAACTGCTCTTCAATCTCTTCGGGCGACTGGTGTTTAATTTTGCCGGGGCTTAAACTGACCTGAAAGGCACTCATAGCCCATTTACATAATCCGGCGATGTCCCAGGTTTGCGGGTTACTGTAATCTTCCAGGTATTCGCCCATGGAAAGCGATATATTATTGGCGGCGTTATCCTTTGACCGCTGCTTTATTAATGTCTCAATCTCCTGTACGCTGTTGCCAGCAATGTTTGAAAGCTTCAAATCAACGCCGAAGTTGGTTCTCGCCCATTCGCTAATGCACTTAAGCGGGTAGTCCTTACTGAGTATCGTGCTGCAATTCGTTACGATAGTCGAGTCAATCATTTCCTGAATGACTTTTTTGAGCCCTTTTCCGCTCAGGATTTCGCGTCTGCGAGAGTAAAAGATTTTTCGCTGGTAGTCCATTACCTCGTCGTACTCGAGCAGGCTTTTGCGTACCTCGAAGTTTCGTTCTTCCACTTTCTTTTGTGCCTTTTCGATGCCCTTGCTTATCCTCTTGTGGTAGATAGGCTGTCCCTCTTCCCAGCCGATCCATGAGAGCGCCTTGACAGTCCATTCAGGAGCAAAGACTCGCATCAGTTCATCGTCGAAGCTCAGGAAGAACTGGCTGGAGCCGGCGTCCCCCTGTCTGCCGGTTCGTCCCCGGAGCTGATTATCGATTCTTCTGGCCTCGTGCCGTTCAGTGCCGACTACGTGCAGTCCCCCGATTTCGGCTACACCCGGTCCAAGTACAATATCCGTGCCTCTGCCCGCCATATTTGTTGCGATTGTAATATTACCTCGCATTCGGCCGTCCCGGCCTTTGTGCTGCTGGCCGGCTTTGGCAACAATGATTGCTTCTCTTTCGTGGTACTTGGCATTGAGCACCTCGTGTTCGAGGCCGAATCTCTTCGTAAGAGCAGCCGAAAGTGCTTCGTTTTTCTCTACGCTGACCGTACCAACAAGCAGTGGCCGGCCGGAGGAGCTAATATCGTTTATCTCTTCTACTATCGCGTCAAACTTTTCACGCATCGATTTATATATTGCGTCGTCCCGGTCTTCCCGGATGCAGGGCTCGTTGGTGGGTATTACGACGACTTCAAGCTTGTAGATGTTCATAAACTCTTCAGATTCGGTGGTGGCGGTGCCGGTCATTCCCGCTATCTGGTCGTAGAGTTTGAAGAAGTTCTGGAGCGTGATAGTGGCGAGCGTTTGAGTTTCTTCTTTTACGGTAACAGCTTCTTTTGCCTCGACCGCCTGATGGAGCCCATCGGACCACTGCCGTCCCTGCATCAACCGGCCGGTAAATTCGTCAACAATAATGACCTTGCCGTCCATAACGACATAGTCTTTTTCTCGCTCAAAAGTAACGTGGGCACGCAGGCTCTGCTCAAGAAGATGCGGCCATTCCATATTTGAGCCGGTAAAAAATGAACCCACACCGGCTATTTCCTGTGCGGCCCCCACTCCTTCATGTGTAAGATGCACCGCTTTTCTGTCAAATTCAACTTCGTAATATTGAGTGGCCCCTGTCAGCTTAGCCTGGGCGATTTCGTGCTCATCACGGTTTTTCCCGATTGCCTTCTGGGCTTTTTCAATTCGCTCGTTGTCCTTATCTTTTTTTGCATCCGCCAGCTCACCCTGGGCGCTGGCTATGGCCCGCTCGGCAGAATCAATTTGCCTTTTGGTGCGGTCGTAGCTGCTTTGAAGACTGAGCAGCTTTCTTGAGACCTGGTCTGCTTTTTTATATCGGCTGACATCATCAAAGGCAGGGCCTGATATAATCAGCGGCGTCCTGGCTTCGTCAACCAGTATCGAATCAACCTCGTCAATTATGGCATATTGCAGAGACCCCTGTACCATTTGCTCAAGTGACGTTTTCATATTATCGCGAAGATAATCGAAGCCGAATTCGTTGTTTGTGCCGTAATTTATGTCGCAGGCATATTGGCTTTTACGCTCGTCGCCGGCTGTGTCCATATCCGCCTGAATCGCTCCGACAGTCAGGCCCAGAGCCTGATAGACCGGCCCCATCCATTCCGCATCGCGCTTGGCCAAATAATCGTTGACCGTAACTATGTGAACCCTTCTTCCGGTTAAATGTACGAGATATGTCGCCAATGTTGCTACGAGGGTTTTGCCTTCGCCGGTAGCCATTTCAGCGATTTTGCCCTCGTAAAGAACGTTGCCGCCGATAAGCTGAACGTCGAAATGGCGCATCTTGACATTCCGCCTTGCCGCTTCGCGAACAACTGCAAAGACCTCGGGCAGAATATCCTCCGGCCTGGTTCCGGCTTGTATAGCAGCCTTGAACTCGGCAGTTTTCGCCTTTAAGGCCTCGTCGTCGAGCATCTTTGTTTGCTCTTCAAATTCGCCTGCTTCCTGGGCGATTACCGAATAAGCCTTAATCAATCGCTCGTTGCGAGAACCAAAAACCTTTATCAGAATTTTGCTTAGCTTATCAAACATCAATTTAAAGTGTAAAGTGCCTAAAGTGACACTTACGTGTCATCCTGAGGCGAAGCCGAAGAGCCTGCCCTGAGCTTGCCGAAGGGATCTGGCCAACGAAAAAGAGATTCTTCGCTGAGCTTGTCCTTGAGCGCAGCGAAAGGCTCAGAATGACAGCTTTGCTGTCACTTTAGCTCACTTTAGGCACTTTAGCTCATTTTTATTACTTCACTCGTGTTACATACTCGCCGGTACGGGTATCGACACGGATAACCTCGCCGAGTTTGATAAAAGGCGGCACCTGCACAACCAGGCCGGTTTCGAGCGTCGCGGGCTTATTTTGGTTTGTCGCCGTGGCGCCCTTAATCTCAGGCGGTGTGTCGGTAATTTTCAAATCCACTGTGTTGGGCAGAGTCACTATAAGGGGCTTACCCCGATACATAATGACCTGTAGCTGAGTATTCGGCTTGAGATACTTCGGCCCATCACCGAATGCATCATCATCGAGGCTAATCTGGTCGTAGGTGGTAGTATCCATCAGGACATGTTCACTTCCGGATGAATAAAGGTATTCGTACGTTCCTTTGTCCAGATACGCTTCTTCGACGATTTCCTCCGAGCGCAAACGGACATTTTGAATTGAACCGTCGATCAGACTTTTTAGCTTTGTTTGATAGACCGCACCGCCCTTGCCCAGCTTGACGTGCTGATAATCAACAATTGCGTACAATTTGCCGTCGATCTTAACGGTCTGACCTTTTCTCATCTCAGATGCTCTCATTTTTTACTCCAAAAATCAATTATTAATAATCAATCAGTATATCTGGTATTTTGCAAAATTGCCACAAAATGTCAACAAAAGGAAAAATCCAATGTTTGCCCCAACGATTGTGAGACATGTTGGAGCGTCTAATGTATTGTTGCAAGTTCGATGGCTCGAGCCACAACGGACTATGGGCAAAATACTCATCCACACATTTCGGGACAGTTGCAACGCTAATATGGATTTGGTAATCTAATAAAGTCAGAAGTTTTAGCAGGCTATATCATCCGCGCGAATCAATGTCCTCACACTATCAGATTCGCTGATAAGATAGCTGAAATGGCCCGGAGAACTTACAAACTGAAAACTCAAACGGCTGTTTCTTTATTCTATTTCTTGGGCTTGAACAAGCCTTTAACACCATCTATCAGGCCCTTGCCCGCATCTGCTCCCTCTTCCAAAATCTTTACACCTCCTTCGGCCGCGGTCTTTCCCAATTCTAACGTCACGCCCAAAGTTGTTTTCAAAGCGTCTGTCATCTCATCCGGCAAAAGCCCGGCACCCTGTTTTGCCACGCCCGTGGCAATAGCCAAAAGAATTTTACCTGATAACTTAGCCACATCCAGCTTATCATCGCTGCCCAAGTCGGTCATACGAATAGGGTCTAATTTCAGCGTAACGGTATCTGCTTTACCAGGAATAGGTAACAGCTTTGCCCTGACTGTGATATTGGTAAGTTCCAAATTGTCTATGTGAAGCTTTTTAGCGGCTTTCTTTGTTTCGTCTCCAGGCTCTGCCTCCTCTTCTTTAGGAATTGACTTGATAACATCCTGTAGATTGTTACTTGAAACTCCTCTTTGCTCAAGCACAACATTTACGTTATCAAGCATAATTTCTTTTATATTGACGGTATCTTTCAAAAGTGAGCCTGTACTAACGGCAACACGAGCATCACCAACTTCGAGCAGCCTGTCATGTTTATAACCCGGCGGATTATCAATTACGAGATTTTGAAAGCTGATTTTTCCTCCTAAAATTGAAAAGTCCATGTCGTCTATTTTAACGCCGACATTTAACGTTTTGCTTGCAGCAGTTTCAATCCCTGTTTTCAGAAGGCTTTTACCAAAAAGATGAATCAAAACCACAATACAAACAATCAAAACTACAATCGCAAGCAAAACAATACGCAGGATTTTACGTAAACTTTTCATTGTTCTATTCCCCTAAAAATCACTATTTCCAGTTTTATTGCATTGTAATAATCCACACAAGCCCCTACAATCAACTAATCATTGTATATCAATGGGTACAACCGAGCAGCTCTCAAGAGAAGAGAATATATCGTTAAAAGTTGTAGCCGATACCCCAAATGTACTTAACGTCCGTAGCGCCTGTATCAATAGCAGGTGTAGCGTCATAATCAAAGATGACCTTAAAATTTGTGAACATTGTTTCGGTAAAATTAGCGCGAACCTCAGCTGTTGACGTGAGAAAATAATCAGAGAACTGCTCTATGCTGGGATAGTAGGTAAGTTCGTGAATGAACTTGACGTTCTTCATCAACCGCTTGTCAAAATTGTATCCAGCCTGGAAAGATATTTCACTGTTGCTGTCAGTTTGGTTGTCAAACTTTTCATAAAGAGTGGCAAAACCAGCTTCGGTTGAAAAGTTCATATCCTCCGACTCAATCCATTGATAACCGCCACCACTTCCGACTATCACCCTGCGGTCAAGCTCGGCAATAGCATCCTTTTCATACCGGCCATCCAGATATCCATACAGCTTTTTTGTAAAGAAGTAGTCATACTTCGCTTTTGACCGCCACCAATCCTCCGTAGTATTTTTCTCTCCGGTGTCCGGGTCTTTTTGCTGGGCCTTTGCATAATCTGCGCTTAGCTTTGTGCGGTCCTTCTCGGTTCTTTTGCTGAGATTAACACTGGCACTAATGTTATCGGTTGTTGTATTGCCGTGTGTAGAAGTGAGTCCAGCCGAAATATTTCCTGTCCACTTCGGCTCAGGCTTTGGCGGAGGATTTATCGAAGAGATAGCAGTAAGATCAAACTCCTGAGCCTTTACTGTACCTGCTCCTTCGATAGCAAACTTGCCGGGATCTGAGCTCACTATCTTCTGTAACAGAACGTTATCGTCTCTGAGATGAACCGCTATCGGGTCATCAGTACTGAACGTCTTTATCTTGGATATGTCTATGGTTACATCGCCGATAGCATCCGATTTGAAAAGCATCTTGCCTTCCACAAGGTGGGCAATTTTCCCTGTAAGACGGTCTCCATTGGTAAAGATGATCTCGTCGGCATGAATTGTCTGAACAAAGAATACAAGACAGAGGGTCAATCCCAAGATTTGCCATCGCATAATAATCTCCTTTCAAAAAAAACTAATAGAAAAACAACTAAAGCGATCCTTATTCCCTATAGAAATAAGCCTTTCAATTCCTCTAAACGTCTCAGAAACTTTGCCGAGACTCATTCTTAATATGTACATCCCGCTGAGGAAACGGTATCGTTATATCATTCTCGTCGAGAGCGAGCTTTATTTTCGCAGTCATATCGAAATATGCAGCCCAGTAATCCGTCGAATTGACCCATGGACGAACGACAAAATTAACACTGCTGTCGCCGAGCTCAGAGACAGCTACGGTAGGAGCGGGGTCATTGAGAACCCTGTCATCCGAGGCCAGAACACCTTCGATCACTTTTTTAGCCTCTTTCAAGTCAGCTTCATAGGAAACCCCGACTACTAAATTAACGCGCCTTGTTCCATTGGCAGTGTAATTCAAAACATTACCACCTGTTATCTGAGCGTTAGGGATTATCACACGAATATTATCCGGAGTATTGATAATCGTGTTGAAAATCTGAATTTCTTTAACTGTTCCCTTCACCCCTGCTGCTTCGATAAAATCTCCGACCTTAAAGGGGCGGAATATAATCATTAGAAAACCCGAAGCAAAATTAGCAAGCGATCCTTGTAGAGCTAAGCCTATCGCCAAACCCGCCGCACCAACAACCACCGCAAACTGAGTTGTCTCAACTCCCAGAGGTGCCAAAGCAGCCATAACTACAAATACTAACAAAACTATTTGGCTCAGATTCTTGACAAATTTAGCCAATGTCTTGTCAACACGCGATTTGATGAGTGCTTTTTCTATCCATCGAGAGATGATTTTTACCAGCCACCGGCCAATTAGAAAGATTATTAAGGCCCCTATGACCTTAAATCCATATTGGGCTAAATATTCATAGACCTTCTGTAAGATAGCTTCGATATCTATATTCATTGTGATTACCCCTTCAATCTGTGGATACATTCACAGACATTCTTGCTTTTGAGTCGGCACACAAGACAATGCAGGAAAACCTGCTGTAACAACCCCTAGTACTCAAACGATGACAGCAAACACTTATTGATTCCAGCTTATACCTGAAGACCAGACAGGTCACCACCCTGCTCTTTCAGCTTCTGGTAATAGACCTCAAATCGCTCTTTGAGCGCAGATACGGACTTGTTTAGATTGTCAATATCGGCCTTTAGTTCCTTAGCTTCATCACCCATCATTTCTGTGACTGGGATGTCCTTGAGTGTAGCAGTCAGTTTCTCAACCTCGCTGTTCTTGGCCGCGATTGCCTTTTGGTACACCATTGCCATAGCTCTTAATCCATCCGTGTCCATCTTTTCGGCTTCGGCCTTCACCTCACTGATAGGTTTGTTCTCGTCAGCCTTCTTGCCGCATCCCAGGATAGCAAATAGACAAAGTGCAATCAGACAGCAGAGAACAGCATTTCTCACAGTCTTCATTTTTCTGTCCTTTCAAAAATCTTAAATTTCCATATCTCAACTCAAGTGAAATTATATGACTATTGAGCAACTTATCAAGAGGAAATATTAGAGAAATTTCATGCTTTTTAGTGTTTTTACCGACCTTCACCGCACACCAGCCCGTTAGAAGTCCGTACTGAATATAGCACCTTACTTATAACGAGACCAGTAACTAAAATCATTAACTTACTCAAACTGACCGATTTAGGATTGAATATTAATCATAACTGTCTTATTGACAATAACATAGGATGGTTTGTCATTCTGAACGAAGTGAAGAATCTCTTTCTGCACAAGTCCCGATTTATCGGGATTATTCTCATTTGTAGGCCAGATGCTTCGCTTTGCTCAGCATGACAGTAAAAACAGGTCAGTTTGAGTAACTTAACTATATGAGGAAAACATCATGGAACAGGCCCGGAATTACCCTTGTAAGGCACAGTGAGTTTCTTTTTCTCACTACGCACCGCCCAAACCTCGCGTGAATCTATCCTAAAGAGAATCGCCATAATGGTCGATAAAAAAATGAGGAACAGTGCAAAGTGAAAAAAACAGGCAACAGTAATAAAACAATCAAATCCAGGCTGTCGGTATACTATGGGCTCAATCCTCACAAATGGGCCACCAAAATGGAAGTAAGAACTCTTCTTTCAGGAAAGCCCGACCTCGTGCTAAAAACAGACCCCAAAAAAACTTAGAGCTTATCCGAATAACCGGGGCGTTATGAGGCCGAGCGAAAAGTTCGAGGCCAAGGCGGCAGGCCAAAAATGCTCGGAGGCGTGGTTTTCTCCACGTCGAGAACATTTTTTCACCGACAACGCAGGCATCGGGCTTTGCAGCCGGCCGCAATAGAACGGGTTATTTGGATAGGCTCTTGGTAACCTTTGGCCAGGCTGAATTGTCCAGCTTTTTCACATCAGGTTCGCTTTGACCACACCGCGCAATCACCCCGATATGGAACAACTGCTGTCAATTTAGAGCTTATCCGAATAACCGGGGCGTTATGAGGCCGAGCGAAAAGTTCGAGGCCAAGGCGGCAGGCCAAAAATGCTCGGAGGCGTGGTTTTCTCCACGTTGAGAACGTTTTTGGCCGACAACGCAGGCATCGGGCTTTGCAGCCGGCCGCAATAGAGCGGGTTATTGGGATAGGCTCTTAAGAGCCAGGGCTATGGATGAGTTGGTGTATAACCTAATTTCCCCCAACAACCCTTCTGCATCATGTACAGGTCTCTGAAACCCGCGGGCGTTTGCGGCGTCCACCCGACCTGGGGACCAATGTTTTCCTCGTCTCTGGCATGCTTTATCGTATCGGTGCCCCTCCATCTCCAGTGGTCACTGTGTCCATCCGCAAAAGAGAGGGTCGTCCCGTCCCCATGTCGGACCGGAGGGCTGTCAAACCAGTACTCATCTCTATAATAAACAGCATAAGCATCCGGAGTCATATAACCTTCATCGATGAAAACAAGTCTGTAGGCTGGTGCCGGATTATGAATCTCGGTCCTTTTCTTGATGTGTGTATTAGGTACTCCTTGAACCCAGGTATGTTCAACAGCATTCATAGAAAACATTATAGCGTATGTCAGCGCTTCTTCTTTACGCCCCGTCGGGCACCTGTACATTTTGACATCCTTAACATAAGGCCACAAGGCGCCGTCCCTGACGGCGTCCTGCTGTTCATCCCACCCGGTTGCAAGCCGATCGACCCAGGCAACCTCACCTTTGTGTTTGCCCCAGACGGTCTCGGTATTGCTATAGCCTATCGCGCCGTTGACGAGGACATCGTCATTATCATCGGCGTACATAATCCACGCCAATCCCAACTGCTTCAGATTGCTAAGGCAAAGCGCCCGCCTGCCCTGCTCCCTGGCTCTGTGCAATGCCGGTATCAATATTGCCATCAGTACTGCGATGATAGCAATTACCACCAAAAGTTCTATTAATGTAAACCCCGTTAGAAAGCTCCGGTGTTGTTGCCTGACGTCTGTTTCCCCGTGTCTTTCGGGAAATCTTTTATTATCCCCATTAGAAATTTTTATTTCTAACGGAGTAAACCCTTTTCCTTTTCCCATATCAGTTCTCCTGCTCTTTTGAAGATGCCTTTCCAGACCGACAATTTTCACCAGACATGCTGAGTTTCCTTGGTGTATGTCTCTGCCATTATTATAATACACTCAGTTGCAGAAATGCAAGCTATTTTTGTTAATTCAATCCGACAGGGTAAGCCGAGCAGCTACAAGCGTGGTGGGCTCATCAAATCAAAGAGCCGCGTAACCACACAAGCCCCCTTATCAACAAGAGCACAAAGTGATTGACGCCGGTTCACTTATCACCAATCCCAAACTGCTCACTTGCAGGCCCGGCGGAACAAAATTCGAGATAAGCATAAAAAGAGCTTATCCGAATAACCGTCTCGTTATGAGGCCGAGCGAAAAGTTCGAGGCCAAGGCGGCAGGCCAAAAATGCTCGGAGGCGTGGTTTTCTCCACGTTGAGAACGTTTTTGGCCGACAACGCAGGCATCGGACTTTGCAGCCGGACGCAATAGAGCGGGTTATTTGGATAGGCTCTTAGTCAGGGTTATGGATGAGATGGTGTATAACCTAATTTCCCCCAACAACCCTTCTGCATCCTGTACAGGTCCCGGTAACCCGTGGGCGTTTCGGGTGTCCAGTTGCCCTCGTGGCTGCGCTCGACGAGTCTGGCACGCTTTATCGTGTCGATGCCTTTCCACTTCCAATGCTCACTATGTCCGTCCGCAAAAGACAGTGTTGTGCCGTCGCCGTGCCGGACGGGGGCGTCATCCCACCACGCCTCAGTTGTATAATTAACAGCGAAAGCATCCGGCGTCATCCAGCCCTCGTCAATAAAAACGAGTCTGTAAGCAGGTGCAGGATTATGAATTTCGGTCCTTTTCTTGATGTGTGCACCACGTACTCCTTGAACTTCCGTATGAGCAACAGAATTCATTGAGAACATTATTGCGTATGTCAGCGCCTCCCCGGGCCGCCCCGTCGGGCACCTGTACATTTTGACATCCTTAACATAAGGCCACAAGGCGCCGTCCCTGATTGCGTTCTGCTGTTCGTCCCACCCGGTTGCAAGCCGATCGACCCAGGCCACCTCACCTTTGTGTTTGCCCCAGTCGGTCTCGGCATTGCTATAGCCTATCGCGCCGTTGACGAGGACATCGTCGTTATCATCGGCGTACATAATCCACGACATCGTCAACTGCTTCATATTACTAAGGCAAACCGCACGCTTGCCCTGTTCTCTGACACGGTGCAGTGACGGCAGCAATATCGCCATCAGCACTGCGATGATAGCGATTACCACCAAAAGCTCTATCAATGTAAACCCCGTTAGAAAACTCCGGTGTTGTTGCCTGACGTCTGTTTCCCCGTGTCTTTCGGGAAATCTTTTATTAGCCCCCTTAGAAATTTTTATTTCTAACGGGGTAAACCCTTTTCCTTTACCCATATCAACTCTCCTGCTCTTTTGAAGAACTTTTCTCCAAACCGAGAACTTCAACCAGAAATAATGAGTCTCCCTGGTGTGCGTCTCTGCCATTATTATAATACACTAAGTCGCAGAAATGCAAGCTTTTTTCGTTAATTTAATCCGATAGAAGACAATTGCTAAAACGGTCTGTGAAACACTATTTAGTTCTTTTTGCGGAAACAGTATTTGTCATTCCCGCGAAAGGGCTTGTTGAAAAAGTCGAGATTGCTTCGTCGCTGCGCTCCTCGCAATGACACAAAGTGCGTTTTCAGTTCATTGTGAGCGATTTGAAAAATCGCGCGGCAATCTCAAAACGTTCATTTTGAACTTTGGCAACAGACCCGAAAGCGGGAATCCAATTTTTTCGCTCTGGGTCCCTTCTTTGTATGTGTTTAGCCGCTTTTGATTTCTTTGTGGCACGGCCATCTTGGCCGTGTTTTCACGGGCTGGAAGCCCGTGCCACGTCAGGAAACTGCTGATTCAATTGTCTGGCTAAACACATACCCTGCTTTCACAGGGGTGACATCGTCGATTTTCGTTTTCCGCAACAGATACTATTTAAAACTTCTGTGGCGATTGTGTGAGCCACTTTAATATCACTCGAAGTACCGGTCTGGCCGTAATTACCGAAACTTTTTCGGCTAAACAAAACGTCTCTGGGCAGGGAGTTGGCCGAATACAAGACGCCGGAGCAAAATGACCCTCAAAAGGAATCATTCTCAACGGGAGCCGTATCCTCTATCTTTCTCTTCTTGAGGGGCAAGGTCCACAGAAAAATCTTGTGCTCGCTACCGTCCTCATTGGAAGTGAGCTTGACGACCTTGTCCGGCTTGACCCCTTTCATTCGGAAGTCGTGGGAGACAATCCGAGAGCCGGGCTTGAGCTTCTCCAGCTGCGGGATTAGTTTCACATTCAGACTCGGAAGCAGGTAAAGAGTGATTACGTTTGCCTTGCTGAGGTCGAGGGTGAAGATGTCCTTCTGCTCAATTCTAACCATGTGTCCGACCTCGTTCTTCTGCACGTTTTCCAGCGACTCTTCCACACGCTCCGGGTCTATGTCGTAGCCCACGGCCTGGCAGCCGAACCTCTTGGCCGCCGTCACCACGATTCGGCCGTCCCCGCAGCCCAGGTCATAAACCAGGTCATCTTTCTTGACTTCCGCTAACTCCAGCATCTTGTCCACCACATCCTGGGGTGTAGGAACATAGATTACATCTGGTTCGCGGTTGCTCTCGACTTCCTCCAGCGCTTCCTGGAAGCTCGGAGCATCTACGGGAGCGTTAATCGCTGTGTAACTTTGGTTCTCAACTTCCTTCTGTGTTTCCTCGACGCTCGGAGCACCTACAGGAGCGTTAATTGCTGCGTCACTTTGGTTCTCGTTCGCTGGTTGATAGACAATAATGGGATTTGCTTCTTGAGAAGCGCAGCCAGCAAGAATCACAGAGCAACCAAGCAACAAACTAATTAATTTTTTCATTCTGTTTCCCTTCAAAGATTTACTGAAAAATTAACCGGACAAAAATATATACCTCCTAACCCAAAATCAAGGAAAAAGTGGAGGAATATATTTAAATTTCAGAGGTGCTAAGGAAAGAATAGGACAATCAATCGACACGTTTTCTTTCGATAAAGTGCTCTAACAACCACTGGATATCTTCATTGCCGGGTGAAGATGTCGTTATTCCGGAATGAGAAGACGGGTCTTCAGCATTTCTCCTGATGAACTCAAGAGTCCGCCTATCCGCCCATTTGCGCCTGTCCGCATGGCCGTCGGCAAAACCAAAAGTGCTGGATTTGTTGTGGTAGGAGGCCAGAGGGTCGTAGAAGGTCCAGCTACCCGGGTTGGATAAGTAGTTCGTACCGCCGCCAAAAGGCAAATGCCATCCCCCTTCGTTTTCACCATAGCGGCTGCCGTTATGCTCTTCTTCAACAAAGACATAATACTGCGGTGCATCCCTAACATCCTGCATCTTGAGATAGTACTGATACCCGCCGCGAGGAGTGAGATCTTTAGCGCGAAGCGCTCCGAAGGCGTAGGAGATGGAATAGCTGCGAAAACAATCACGTGGAGCTCGCCTGGTACTTCTGCGATTGTCACCCGGACAGTGATAGACGTCCACATCCTTAACGTACTGCCACATCGTTCCCTGCTGTATCCCTCGATAGCGGTCCTCATTCGTGATGTTCTCCGGCGCCGGGTTATAAGATAGATTGCTCCCGGCGGGATTCTTGGGCCGGTGAACCCAAGGGCTATCGTCATCCGCCTCATCATAGCAGGCCCCATTGCACATCAGCACACCGTCGCTGTCGTCGGCATACATAATCCATCCTGCGAGGAGACTCCTGTGGTTACCCAAACAGACCGCACCCGAGGCAATTTCCTTTGCTACCTGGAGCGCCGGCATCAATATAGCCATCAATAATGCTATTATGGCAATCACCACCAGGAGTTCAATAAGTGTGAAGCCCCTTCTTCCGTCCATATCGCACCTGTAGTTTCTTTGAGCAAAGAGTTACCATCCACAAGGAAACGATACACTTTTTGAGCCCAGAAATCAAGTGAAATGTCCCAAACCCTTACTGAGCATTTCAGCCTTCCCTCCTCTCAACCTCACTGCACCAAAGCCGAGTAGCTAATCTATAGCGAGCAACAACTGCGCAGCTAAGTAACAAAACGAACGGGGTTTTTCAGGGGACAGCCAACTCGATTTACTTCTTGAGCAAATGCTTTTCGAACCACGCAACCAGCGAATCGGCGGCACGCTCGCCGTCTTCACCCCGGAAGCCGTGACCGGCACCCTTGATAACCAGCAGCTCACTGGTCACTTTATGTTTCTTGAATTCCGCAAGGATATTCTCGCTGTGCTCGAGCGGTACCAGCTCATCTTTGTCACCGTGAATAAGCAGCGTGGGCGGGTCGTCCTTGGAGACATGCAACAAGGGCGAATAGTCTGCCGCCTTCTCTTCTTCGAAGTTCAGGGCCGGGTAATCGGGCAGCTTGTTGACCCACGAACGGATGTCGGTGGGCGGAAAATAAGCCACCACGGCGGCAACCCGGTCGCTGACGCGAAGAACTTCATCCTTCGAGTTGGGGTCACCATTGTCGGAAGTCGTACCCAACATCAAAGACAAGTGTCCCCCGGCACTGGCACCGGCAACACCCAATCGCTCGGGGTCAACACTGAAATCCTTCGCCCGCAGGCGGATAAAGCGCACGCTGCGGCGTACGTCCTCGACGATCTCCGGAATCACGTACTTCGGACTGCTCCCGTGACGTACGGCAAACACGGTAAAGCCTTTGTCTAACATCGGCTTGAACCAGCTCATGCTCTGTTCCGGCGGACGCCACCTGGAACGCCAGCCGCCGCTGACCATAAACAGAATCCCCACCCCATTGGCCTCCTGTTTGGGCTTGTACACATCGAATGTCATGGCCATGCCGTGCTTATGCCCATAGACAACATCCGGAACAATTTCGACGCCTTCAATGCCATAGGCCTGAGCAGCACAAAGAGCAAAAGCAACTATTATCAAACTTCGGAGCATCCACTTCATATTTAACCTCCCGTTATCTGGCTAACATTTTGATAAGGCCATTCGGCCGGTTTGATTTCTCAGACCGGCCCATTCTATCGTATTACTGTCACAGCCTGCAAGAGTTTTTCCCCGCATTTGCTCGTGTCCGGACACCGCACTCAAGCAGAGCAGCAAGAGCAGATTCCACAAAAGACCGCGAGTATCGAACGACATGATTTTCAATCAAATACGCTGATACTTACTTGAAAAGTAAGCGAGGATAGACGCGGTAAAGGGGCGGTCTCGCGTGTTAAAATAGGTAAAATATCCACAAATTTTCAATCAAATACGCTGATACCTATAAGCAAAAATCAAATTTTCCAAAAAAATTTTAACTGCCTTCAAAACATCGAGTTACGAGAATCGGGAATCAAAAATCCAGGCCTTTTTTCGCATCAAACACGCAGATAGCTCCAATTATAGAGGGCTGCTTTTCAAGTAGCTCTGATTTCGGGCCACCACACCCGTAACTCTTGTTTCGAAAATTCAGGATTTTGAATTTCCATATTGTTTCATATTTAGGATTTCGGACTTCGTGCTTCACACCCATCAAAGGGCTCAGCGATTCAGATTATAATCAACATCCCTTACCGTCTCGAGCGTATATTAGTTCTTCCCGTGCTCTTATATCGGCGGATTCGCTTCGGCTATCCCTTCAGACGCATCTCTTTGACGCAGGGCAAATACGCCATCGTTGACCCCGACGATTATTACTGGCTCAGCAGGCACAAATGGACCACCTCAAGAGTCTATACCAAATTCTACGCCGTCCGCTCCGAGTTGTGCAAGACAAGCGGTAAGCGAAAGTCTATCCGCATGCACCGCGAAGTAGCACATACTCCCGAAGGACTCGAATGCGACCACATAAACAGCAACAGCCTCGATAACCGCAAGGCTAACCTAAGGTTCGCCACTCGCCGGCAGAACTGCTGGAACAGCCGCAAGCGCAAACCCAGAAGCCTCTCGAAGTACAAAGGCGTCTCCTTCAACAAAAGAGGCCAACCCTGGAAGGCAATACTGACTGTCAACGGAAAGAAGATGTATCTCGGCTGCTTCGATAACCAGAAGCAGGCAGCCAGAGCATACGATAAAGCTGCACGCAAATATTATGGTGATTTTGCGGCACTCAATTTCCCCTTACCCCGTTAGAGGCTCAGTCTAAGCTCTCTAATGGGGGCCCAAATAACTTTTACCTTATGTTCTATAGTTTACCCCCGGTGTATGCTTCCTTGCTTTTCTGCCGGGGGTCATTGCGAAGGAGCCGTAGGCGACTGTGGCAATCTCAAAATAATCAATCATCGAGCATCAAGAATCATCAATTAACCATTCACCAATCGCGAGTATCCAGTATCGAGCTTCGAGCATCAAATACCCTTAATTCACTAATTCACCAATTCTCTAATTCTCTAATCCATATATTGCCGTCTTCTTTCTACTTCAAAACAAGAAATTGTCTTGTAGAGTACGTTTATTCATATACAATTATTGTCAAAAGCATATTTTTTGCCGGTTGAAACAGAATGACGGAGAAAAGGTACCGGACACCTTTAATTCTCGTCGTTAAAGGACCAGATGAAACCTAAATTATTCATAAGCTACAGTTCAAAAGATGAAACTATAGTCAGCCAAGTTGCACAAGAGCTCTCTCCTTTTGCTGAGATAAAATACTGGAGTGAGTCAAAAGAACTTGGGCAACCTTCTTGGCAGCAAATCGATAATTGGATTAGCCAATCAGAAGCTACCCTAGTCCTAATAACAGGAAATACAGTTAATCGAGGTCTTTCCGTTGGAAAAGAAGTTGGCATTAGCCGAAGCAAGAATAAAAAGATCATTCCATTTGTTTCAAAAAATGTCCCTGAAAATGAACTTGGATTTTTGGAACAGATTGCCTACGAAAGAATCGATCTAGACGATCCACAGAAATCAATAGAAATAATTGTGAAAAACATCAAGGAACTCTATCAAATAGAAGAGCAAGTTGTTCCTCAACAGCAAATGCAGCCATATGTTAGTCAAGAAAAGGAATCTCTGAAAGCTTTGCTGGCAATAGCCGCCATTGTTGTTGCAGTGCTTGTTCTCAGTAAGGAATAGAAGCTTTAACTAACCAAAACTAGAAAACCAGGGACCGTGTTCCTGTTGAAAAAGTCGATTTGGTCTGCAAAAATAGGTGGGTGCCTATTTTATTCTCATAGTTTTGAAGATTAAATCGTCTTTTAAGAAATTTGATCGAGACTTAACCATGTATAAAGAACATCCAGTATTAGAAAAACCGCATGATGAGAATACGAAAGTATGGCGATATTTAGATTTTACAAAATTTGTATCGCTTATAGATAAAAAAGCGTTATTTTTTTCTATAGCTGACAGCTTAGGTGATCCATTTGAAGGTTCATACTCAAAAGCAAACATAAAACTTCGTCCTACTGTTTACAAGTGCATTCCCAAAAACAGCCTTGACAAGATACAAAAACAAACTGAGGTGCTCTCCAAAGAAATTAGAAAATTCACTGTTATAAACTGTTGGCACATGAATGAGTATGAATCTGCCGCTATGTGGAAATTATATCTAAAGAGTAATGAAGGTGTCGCAATCCAGTTCACTTTCACGCGACTAACGGAAAGCTTGAATAACTACGAAGAAAATGATGTGTTCGTAGGTAAAGTAAACTATATTAACTATGAGACGGAATGGCTACCTGAAGGAAATAGTTTTTATCCTTTTCTGCATAAAAGGAAAAGTTTTGAGCATGAGCGAGAATTGAGGGCGATTATTCAAAAAGTTCCTGTTAGACATGGTCGAGTGGATTGGAGTCAAGAAATATTTGGTATCGGAACGTATGTTGATGTTGACTTAAATATCCTAATCGAAAAAGTACTTCTGTCACCCACTTCCCCAGCTTGGTTTAGTCAATTAGTTAAATCGGTTGTAAAAAAATACAATGTGAAGAAGGAAGTTATACAGTCAAGCCTTGATGATCAACCAGTATATTAGTCAAACTTCAGCTAACGAAACGATGACTGTTTCGATTGCTTTGGGTCTTCATAAACGTACAACACTTCGAGAAATAGGGAGATAATTACTATTTTTTTAAGATTGCCACGCATCGTTTTTTGACGCCCCCTCTCATTTCCGCATCCACCCATCAACCCATCCACGATATACGAAATACGCATCACTAAATACGAGCGATGGGTCACGAATTCATCAATAATCAATAGTCAATCGTCATTAGTCAATTATAACGATGTTTTCGGGGTGTAGTCGCTTCAGGTCGGGGAGTTGGTTTCGGCCGAGCTTGGCGTCAATCAGAACGGAGCTGTTGCAGTATTGCTCATTTAAAAATCTGCCGTACAGGACTTTTGACTTTTTAGTACTTAACGTGGAGTTGTTTTTGTTGTCACGTACGTAAAGCGCGTACGCGCTTTACGTATATGCATTTACTGCTATTGATTGTCATCGAACAACGAACACAAAATATCGAATATCTAACTGAAAATACAAGCCCCCCTTCACAGTTCACCCCGAGCCGAGTTGAAGAAGAAATGATCTTGTTTTAGATTTTTCTTTTTGGGATTCATAATTATAATACGTAATGCGCGTATATATACCCAGGCCTTGCTCCTCAATGAAACTATGTATATTACATCTTGTGTTCACATATGGCAATACGTAAAGCGCGTACGCGCTTTACGTATAATTATATTTTGATATTATGCCCTGCATAATATAGTATTCAACACCTTAGTACTTGCGTTAGTTTCGGTTATAAAATTCTCAATAAAAGTGCAGACTCTTTTGCAAAATTTGATATAATCATCGCACCATGTTTAGCTCAAGACAATGGAACTATATCCAAAAGGGCTTTCACCTAACGCCCCGGCAGACTGAGATCACAAAGTTGGTCTGCGAAGGTCTGAATAACAACCAAATCGCAAAAAAGTGTCATATCACATACAATACGGCGAGAACACATGTAGCCCATATTTGCGCTAAAATAGCTGTCCATGGACGAGCCGAGCTAATTCTTCGTCTAATTAAAGTCATCAAACACGCTTAATAAATCTGCTCCACCTTGGAATAACTCCCGCAAAACACCTAATCAACACTATGTAAATAATTTATGCGTCCATATATGATAATACGTAAAGCGCGTACGCGCTTTACGTATGTGCTTTTTTCTTCCGATTGATTATTAAGGTGAAATAAAAGAATAGGCTATATGGACGAACCACAAGTCGTGAAATAGTTTTCACGATTCACGCCTCTACGATCTCGAGTTTATCGGGTTGGAGGCGTTTCAGGTCTGGCAGCTGGTTTCGGCCGAGCTTGGCGTCAATCAGAACGGAGCTGTCGCAGTATTGCTCATTTAAGATTTGGCCGTGCGCCCGCAGGAAGCTCTGGACCTTGCCGTTCGATTGGCTGCTGGCTACCCGAAGCAAAATTTCAGTGCCTCTGTACCTTGCGGCGACCGCTTCGTTTAATTCCTCCAGGCCGTAGCCGGTCTTGGCTGATATACATACCGCATCGGGATAGAGCGTTTGGAGCATCTCAAGGTCGCCTATTTTTCTGACAACATCGACTTTGTTAAGCACTTCCAAAATCGGTTTTTGGCCGCAGCCAATCTCTTTCAAAACGTTATTTACAGATTCGATTTGCTGCAGCGCATCAGGGCTGGCCACATCTACGATATGCAGTAGCAAATCCGCATTGACGGCCTCTTCGAGTGTTGCCTTGAACGAAGCGACCAATTGATGCGGTAAATTTTTCACAAAACCAACTGTATCGCTCACCAGCACATCAGCGCCTCTTCTCGGCGTCCATTTTCTTGTTCGCGTATCCAGCGTTGCGAAGAGCCTGTCCTCGACAAAGACCCCCGCATCGGTAAGTGTGTTCAGGAGCGTGCTTTTGCCTGCATTGGTATAACCAACGAGACAGATTTTGAACAATCCCCTTCTGGTGTTAATCTCGCGAATCCTTCGCTTGTCGATATTTACAAGCTCGCGTTTTAGTTCGGTGATTCTTTTGCTGACTAATCGCCGGTCGATTTCCAGCTGCTGTTCGCCCGTGCCTCTGGTACCTATACCGCCGATCGCACCGGCAGCGGTCCCTCCGCCCGCCCCCGCTACGCTGTCTAAGTGCGACCACATACGGGCCAATCGGGGATATGTATATTCCAGCTGGGCTAATTCGACCTGGAGTTTGGCCTGTCTGGTTTTTGCCCTCGTGGCGAATATGTCCAAAATCAGCTCGCTGCGGTCGAGGACCTTGACTTTGATAATTTCTTCAAGCTCGCGAATTTGGCCGGGGGAAAGGTCATTATCAAATACCACAACGTCGGCTTTGAATCGCTTAACTCTGCCGGCAAGCTGGTCGGCTTTGCCCTTACCTATGTACGTGGCGGGTTTTATCTTGCGGATTTTCTGCTGAAATCTGTCCACGACAACGGCGCCGGCACTTTCAGCTAAGGCTGTAAGCTCAGCCAAATCGTCCGGCCCACCGGGGGCGCGGAGAACAGCGGCGACCAGAATCGCCCGTTCTTTCCTGACTCTCAGAGTCTGACGAAATTTCTCCAACTACAATATACCTCCAAACTTGTGCCTGCGGAGGCAGGTAATTAACCTTTTATTTTAACATATTTGCCCATATTTCTCAAGAAATCCTGAAAATTTGATAAAATTACAAACTTTTGGGGCGAATATTGGGTTTTTATCGGGCGAAATGACCTTTTTTATACAAAAACCATTAGCTAACATTTTTTGACTTGAAAAAATGCAAAATCTGGTTTAGAGTAATGAAACGAACAATTTTTGACGAATTAAGTATATTGTTGTTTTGTGATTGCTTCTAATACAAGAAGCACGGGAAGGTTTGTTTTTTTATGCTGAAAGTTAAATCGCGGGCAGGCGAATCTGTACAATCAATGATACGACGCTTCAAAAAGCTGTGCGAAAAAGAGGGGCTAATCAGAGATATGAAGAGAATGGCGTATTATGAAAAGCCATCAGAAAAGAACCGCCGACGTATGCGAAAAGCCCAGCGAACTATAAACCAAGGCCCATAAAACATCCTTTCGCGAAAGACTTTTTAGTCACATTCAATCCGAGCTGGTAAACAAACCTTGCTCGGCTTTTATTTCCAGACAAGCTGAAAAACTGCACGTTGCCCTCCTGCCGACAAAGTCATCATTCCTTCGCCCCGTGCTTGCGCAGAAGTTCAACGATTTCTTTATAGCTTTTGTCTTGCGCCTGTTGTAGAGGTGTTTGGCCTTGTATGGTCTTGGCGTTAACATCGGCTCCTTCCTCAACAAGCAGTTCCACTACGTCGTAGTACCCAAAGCTAACCGCAGAGTGTAGGGGGGTCCAGCCGGACGATGTCTTCGCATTGATATTGGCGCCCTTGGTGACAAGCAGTTTCGTCACATTTACGTCGCCCTTACGTGTCGTATAGTGTAGCGGCGTCCGTCCAGATGGCGTCCTTGCATTGACATTGGCTCCCTTGGCAACAAGCAGGGCTACCACATCCTTACGGTCCCACATTGATAAAACCGCAGAGTGCAGAGGTGTTCTCCCGCGTATGTCTCTTGCTTCAAGATTAGCACCCTTGGCAATAAGTACTTCCGCCACAGGTCTATTACCCATAGTACCAGCAGCGTGCAGAGGAGTCCGATTCTCAGCGTCCAGTGTATCGACATCGGCGCCTTCGAGAATAAGCAGCTCAATAACATCTTTGCGTCCAGAAGGCGCCACAATGTGTATCAACATTGGGTCATCTCGAATATTGGCTCCGTTGGCAATAAGTATTTCGACAATATCCTTGTAGCCTTTCTCTGCAGCCTCATGTAACGGCGTCTTGTCACGCCAAATTTTTTTCTAATTAACATCAGCACCTTTGGCGATGAGCAGCTCAGTCAACGTGGAGAAAACCACGCCTCCGAGCATTTTTTGCCTGCCGCCTTGGCCTCGAACTTTTCGCTCGACCTCATATTTTTTGTAAATCCTAAATACTAATCTCTAATTTCTAAACAAATTCAAATAAACAAAGTTCTTAAGGTCAAAAACATCGTGGAAGGCCGGGTCTTCGATATTGGCTCCCAAGGTGTCGGGAGCTCCGCTTATGGGCGGTTTATGTTTGCCTGCTGGCAAACAAAAGGGGATTATAACATTTTTCAAACATAAGTCAAAAAAAACGGCAAAAAAATTAGCCACAGATTACTTGGAGCAGCAGAGCCGCAACCAAAAAGTAATAGAATTTACTCTATAAAAAAGTATAGTAGCACCCCTTATAAACGTTCAAGTTAAAAGAAAGGATGCTACTATGAAACTAATGGA
>Ga0307378_10000635_pt1 | contig 61004 bp, 55 predicted proteins | sample UN1MG_FD_202238 | JGI IMG/M metagenome (GOLD analysis project Ga0307378, IMG submission 202238) | Soil microbial communities from Risofladan, Vaasa, Finland - UN-1 | ecosystem: Environmental > Terrestrial > Soil > Coastal area > Acid sulfate soil | place: Finland: Risofladan, Vaasa | collected... | reverse complement strand
CGCTCCTCGCGGCAGCGGGTCTGGGGGCTGATAGTGCCTCCCATCATGGCTGTGGTGGCGGGCGCGGCCATCGGGCTGATCGCGTGCCGAGGCACGCCGAGCGAATACTGGATTGGCTGGTGGTTCACACAGCTCATGGCTGGCGCGTGGTGCACGATGGGGGTGGCTCTGGCGGCGGTTGTGTACCATTCGATTGAGCGCCAGGGCATCGAGAGTGGCACCCAAGAGGCCACAGGGGATTGACGGGCCGCAGTCAGGGCGACCAACGAGAGCGGCCAGAGCGGGTGGGTTCCGCTCGAGTGCCTTGGAGCTTCTTCGTGAACCGAGCAGGTTTGATGTATTGATCTGAGGCATGCTCTGATGATCACGTAATGTCAAACTTGACATGGCAGACAACCGGTGCTAGACTGTGGTCGCAAGCTCCGAGGGGAGCATCCTAGGATCAATACTTCGTCACCAAGGCTCGCCTTGCATTTCGGGGCGGGCCTTTTCGATGGTGTGCGCTCCTAAGTTCCAGTTCACTGCTGAAGGGTTCGTTTCCTGGGCGATAGGTCGCGCCAGAGGAGTTCGGAGCGTCCGCAGGCGCCCACATGCGGGTTCCTCTAGGTAGGAGGTACGGTCACCATGATTCTCGAAGAGCTGACTGTGCAAAACTTCAGATCTATAAGAAAAGAGACGTTTCGGTTCCAATCTCTGGCCATCTTGATCGGCAAGAACAACTCGGGAAAGTCGAACGTGCTTGAAGCAACGCGCATCCTCCTGGAGGGGACGGGCAAGGATGTGTGTCTGGAGGATTTCTTCGATGAGGGCTGCGACATAGAGATACGCGGTACGTTCTCCGGTGTGCGGGACTACCTACCCCTGTGTGATCAGCAACATCGCACCAAGGTGGAGGCGCGGATCGACCCACAAGACAGAATCGTCCTTCGACGGACGGTCGGAGCGAGTACTCAGAAGCTGGGCAAAATAGAAATACGGGATAACTCCGGGGAGTTCGGCACCCCTACGGGAATCGACGCGGGACTCCGGTCCGTACTCCCCGAGGTTGTGTCCATCATGCCGTTAGATGATCCGTCTGACGAGGCCACGGCGAAGGGAACCAAAGCGCTGGGCAAGCTGTTGAGGCGGATCCTTGAGATGGTGGAGGCGCAGGTGCAGCCGGAACTGGACCGGGCGTACCGACAAGCGAACGCCATGCTGAATGTCGTGGCTGTGGATCAAGAGGGCAGTCGCTTAGAGCAGGATGACCGGGTTCCAGACCTGCGACGGATTGAATCAAAGGTCGCTACGCACCTACAGGATACGTTCCCGCGCGCGACCGTACGCTTGCGGGTGGGACTGCCGGCGCTTGAAGAGATCATGGGTCAAGTTGAGGTGAAGGTCCTCGAGGGAGGCGTGGAGACCGCAATCGAGAGGCAAGGTCACGGCGTGCAGCGGGCGCTATACTTGAGCCTGCTCCAGACTTTGGCCGAGGAGATACGCCGCGGGGATGAGGGTCAGCTCTTCCGCCCCTTCATGCTGATCATGGAAGAGCCCGAGCTCTTCCTGCATCCCTCCGCCCAGGAGAGGATGCGTGATGCACTTGAGGTCATTGCCAGTCGGGCGCAGGTGCTAGTCGCCACGCACTCCCCGCTCGTGGTCTCTCCCAGCTCGCTTCGCCAAGTGATCCTGTTTGACAAGACCGTGTGTCAAGAAACCGGCAAGGAGATGACGAGGTGTAGGGCGGCATTACATGCCACGCCTATCTCTGCCGATGAAAGGGACCTCATCGCCCTGCTCAACCTGCAGCGCAGCTCGCGCATATTCTTCAGCGACAAGGTCATACTAGTCGAGGGCATAAGCGACTGGTACCTCCTTGACGCAATGGCCGAGCGGTTGATTGGCTCTTCGTTGAGCAAGCTCGGAATAGGAGTGGTGGAGGTAGGAGGCAAGGACAAGCTTGTCAGGTTCAAAGGCATTCTCGAGACTCTTGGCCTCGCGGTCCAGGCAGTTGCGGATCTGGACTTCCTATACTCCGGAGCCGGCGACGTCTTGGGCAGTGACCCCGAATACTCGCAGTTCTGCCAGCAACTGAACAATCGTGTAGACGAGCTGTGTCCGGAGAATGACGGCAGCGAACAAGCCAACAGGGTCAGGAAGGCGAAGATGATTGAGCTATGTTGTTCGGAGCTTCGCCCGCAGCGCGACGAGTTGTGCACCCGACTGCGCTCGAACGGCATCTTCATGCTGAAGGAAGGTGAGATGCACGAGTATGCCGGACTGGGGGAGACTTCCAAGGGCCGGTACCTGATTGCTGCCCGTGAGATCTTGGCAGGTGAGCGCGATATTCAGAAGGAGAATGAGATCAGGGAAATCGTAGAGGCACTGGCTCTGCCCCCGGTCGTGGTAGCCGATGGGTCGTACGTGATGGGCGAAGCCTGATGACGCGAGCAGCATAGTCTGACAAGTGCGTTTGATGGCTTGCCAACGATAGGCTTCTTATGTCAGTGCCCTTGCTGATGGAGCAAGAGCCATGCCAGCTGATCATCGTGACCGGCGGGCACAACTTGAGTGCCCCAAGGCGGTACTGGTGCCCAACCCGTACGGGTCAGAACCGCCGGTGCCGGCCGGGAGACAGAGACATTAGGGCGGGGGACGCATGGGCTAAGCCACTGTGCGGGAAGGAGGGCGCGAGATGACCTACAAAGAGAGGGTGCGTGAGAAGATAGCCAGCGGCACAGCTAGACGGGAGGAGAGGAGTCAGCTATGGGAGGAGATCACCAAGGCATATGAGGAGGGGAGCATCGAGCAGGTCGAATCCGCGCTGACGGCCGGAATGGCAGACATCACTTTAGAGTTTAGGCATCTGCTTGAGAAGCTTGAGCACTTGCTGTAGGGGGATGCGATGTTCAATCTCAAGAGTGTGCGAATAGAGGGTTTTCGCGGATTTTCCAGGAACGGAGCGCTCTTCGAGTTCTCAACGCCAGCAGTGCTGCTGTATGGGGACCAACACCAGGGAAAAAGCAGTGTGTTGAACGCCCTCGAATGGTGCTTGTACGGCGACGAGTGCCTTGGAGCGAAATCCGGAATTCGCGAGCGAGTGGGCGGATGGGAGGTCGTGAACCGCCAGGCCTCTTCGGCATCCGTCCAGGTCGTGGTCGAGACAGACAGTGGCCTCGTGACCGTCACGAGGACTGGGGGGAGAGGTAAAGGCAAGAAGGGAAGGCAAACCGAGGTGGCTCTTGCGGACGGCAGGGTTGTCAGGGGCGACGAGGCTGAGCGGGAAATCGCAAGAATGACGCGACTGTCTTTCAAGGATTTCGCTACGGCGGTCTACCAGCATCAAGAGAGCATACGCGCGGTGCTGGTGCAACTGCCGAAAGATCGGAACGAGGCTATAGACCGCTTATTGGGGCTCGGCGACTACAGGAATGTCCTTGATGGTATCGCGAGGGCGAAGCTTGGTGGGATACAGAAAGAATTGGAGACAGAGTACAAGAAGTTCCAGGCGCGTGTGGAGCAGGCCCTTGCGGTCAGGCGGAGTGACCTGGAAGAGAAGAAGCAAGCGGCGCTGGCTAAAGGGCTGAAGGGCAGCCAACTTAGTTCAAAGGGGGCGCTGGAGCTAACGAGGGAGATCGCAAGAGCCCTGGAGGCTTTTGCGTTGGACCTGGGGGTGGCTCATACACCGTCGGCGCTGCCGTCTCGCTGGGAGGAAATCGCCACCTTCGCGGTGGTGGCGGAGCGGGAGCTAGACCGACTCTGGACTCAGGCTCCAGATGTGGCGGAGCAGTCGCAACTGAACCAGCGACGAATCGAGGCTGAGCGCATCAAACTGGAATACGATCGGGCCTCGAAGGAACGCGCTCAGTCCAGATCAGGTCTGAGGGCTTTCGAGACTGAACATGGTAAGCGGCAAAGCATAGCTGAGAGCATAGTGCAGGTCCAGTCTGAGGTCGATGCCGCCAGGGAAGAAGTGCGCAGTCTCGCCCCGCGAGCTGAGCTTGTCAAAGAAGGCATGGCGTTGCTTCGTGCAGTTGATGACCGGGGCCTCGCAGACGTGTGCCCTCTGTGTGGTAGGAGAGTCCCGAATCTTCTGAGACACCTCGAGAAGGAGTGGACCGATAGACTTGAAGCGCAGGTGCGGGCACTTAACTCTGCGGTCGAGGAGCTTCAAGTGAAGAAGACAGAGCTTGAGCGTCTGGCACAAGAGCACAGTGAGCTCCTGCGTGTAGTGCGGGAAGCGGAGGCCGCGCTCGCGAAGGGCAGCCAGAAAGCAGCTAAGTTCCTGGAGAGGACCCTAACGGAGGCGGATGACCCGTCTGCCCTGCTGACCAAACAGATTCAGAAGGTAGACGCGCGTCTCAAGCAGATTGAGTCCGCTCTTTCCGAAAAGCGCGGCAAGCTTGGCGCTATATCCGAGTCGATTTCGCGAGCGGGTCTCGTTGTCGAGATCCTCAAGCTGGAGAACAAGGTCCGCCTCATTGAGAAGATAGCTGACACCAAGGAGTACAATCTTCTGGAATACGTTCGAGACGAGCTGGCCCGCGTCGTCAACGACGTCGATGTTATCGGCACTCTGGTTGGGCATTGTCTCGCCGAGGAAGCGAGGGAGCGAGTGTCGACAGCTGGCAGGGCGATCGACAACCACTTTGGCAAGATTTGTCAGAACCCTGCTGTCACGAGTCTCTGCATTGAAGTCGAGCAGGGCACCAGGAGCGGCGGCAATTCGTATTCCTTCTGCGATCAAGAGGGCCGAGAGTTGAGCCCCGTGTTGAGCCTTGGCGATCTGAATAGCCTGGCGTTGTCCATCTTCTTGGGTATGGTGACCGTGTACTCTCATCCGATTGGGTTCGTCTTGATGGATGACCCCTCACAGAGTCTTGGTACAGATCAGAAACGTCGGTTGGTGGAGGTCATTGAGGCAGTCTGTGACAGCGGCAGGCAGGTTGTGCTGGCAACGATGGATGCGGAGTTCCAGGGTTTCTTGAGAGAGTATCTTGGCAAGGCAAAGAGCGTTTACCAGATTAGCGGTTGGACGGCTGAGTCAGGGCCAAGCGTCTCGGTAGAGGCTTGAGAGCACAGGGCACCATATGGACACTGTAACCCTCGGCCGACTCCGCGAGCTCCGCAAGAAATACGGTGCTGGCGTCTTCGGCAAGATTGCGCAGAGACTGTTGGCTCTCAGCTTCCGCACGATGGGCTACACGCACGTCGTGGAGCGGAGCGTGGAGGGGGTCGACATTGACATTGCAAAAGATGGGGAAGACAAGTTCGCACTGGAGGTCAAGACCACGGGAGCACAGTCCTTCATACTCGATGAGGGCAATGTACACGCTCTTCGCGATCGCGCCATAGACGGTTATCTGCCTGTGATAGCAGTTCTGCGACTCGCGGTCTTTGAGAAGTGGATTCTGGCTCAAGTTCCGCTGGACGAACTGCGTGCGGGCAGGATGCTGGTGGATGTTCTGAGAGCGTACCGGATGACAGACCTCGAGGCTGCGCTGGAGCGATCGTTTAGAGAAGTTGTTGAGGAGCATGCCCCTGGCGCCCTGGAGGGTGGTCTACGGTATCTTTCGGAGCAGCTGGCGAAGGACGGGGTCGAGGTAAGGGACTCGTGAGGGTGCTCTAGCTACTCGTTGAGACTCTGCGAATCGTCCGACTGAATCGTTGTAGGGACAGTGGATTCTGTTTGCGAGATCCCCTGTCGCACCCGTCCACAGGGTTCTCTCGGCCCAACGGCTCAGTGCGGCAGGAACTCCACCAGGATCACCCCCGCCGTCATGCACCCCACGAGCACGGTCGGGACCACAATGACGACCAGCAGGACGATCATCATGATCCAGGTCTGCCGCACGAAACGGCGGATAGCCTGTAGCTCCTCCCGCAGTTCCTTCTCCTCCATCTCCCCCCTCCCCGGTCGTTACGCCAGCGGGCCTGGCCGCCCGCCAAAGGTATTGTAGGGCTGTGGACAGCTGAACGCCAGGGGTGGCGAGGCCTGGTGCGCCTGGTCCGGGCAGGGAACTACAACGGGCAAGCGGGCGTCTGTAGTGTGGAGAATCGAACGAGAAAGGAAACGACACATGAAAGCGAGACACCTGGCCACGCTCACTCTGGCCACGATCATCCTGCTCTCCATCGCCGCCTGCTCCTTGCCCGGCGTGCCCACCACCGACCCCCTGAAGGGGACTTCGTGGCGGCTGGTCATGTTGGGTGCGGGGGGCCTCATCCCTGGCACCCAGATCACCGCTACCTTCAAGGATGGCCAGGTCTCCGGCCGGGCCTGCAACTCCTACGGGGGGTCCTATACCGTGAGTGGGGACAAACTCACCATACGGGAACTCTACCAGATGGAGATGGCCTGCGTGGAGCCCCATGGGATCATGGAGCAGGAGCGGAGGTACCTGGAGACGCTGGGGATGGCGAAGACCATCCGGCTCTCTGGTGGGCAGTTGCAGATCTTCGCTTCGGGTGGCGAGACCCTCACCTTCGTGCCCGCCTCGTAGTCTCCGCCACAGCCAGGTTCTGAGCAGACAAGGCCCGCCCCACGGCGGGCCTTTGTGGTTTGAGATGGACAGGGCGTTGGGCTATAATTGGCCCTGCTCTTGCCCCGGGCACGCGTCCATTCCCCAAATGGCCACGTGAGGCCCGGAAAAACGTCAAGAACAGGGAGGCAACATGAAAGTCTTGGTCTTTGGAGGTTCAGGCGGCATCGGCAGGGCCGTAGCCTACGACCTGGCACAGGATAAAGAGGTCAAAGCCGTGGGCATCGTGGGCAGGCGGAAGGAGGCGCTGGACGAGACCCGGAAGTGGATCGGCAGCGACAAGGTGATACCTCAGCCGATGGATATCCTCAACAGGGACGAGATCAAGAAGCTGATGGGTCTCTATGACGTGGGGATTATCGCCCTGCCCGACAGGAGGACCAGCTACAGCCTGGTCCACAGCGCCGTGGAGGCGGGGCTGAACGTGATAGACATGCTGGAGGAGTATCACCGCCGCCCCGATGCCTACGAGACTGAAGGGCTGATGCTGCCCCAGGGCAAAAGCCTGGATGAGTACGGCGACTGGCTCCACGAGACGGCCATCAAGAACGGCGTGACCTTCGTGGACGGCATGGGCTTCGCCCCTGGTTTGAGCAATGTCACCGTGGGCGAGGGCATGAGGAAGCTGGATGAGGTGGAGACAGCGGTGGCCAGGGTGGGAGGCATTCCCTCCAAGGAGGCGGCCCAGAGGCATCCCCTCAGGTACATGATCACCTGGGCCTTCGAACACGTGCTGCGGGAGTACATGGTCAAGCTCAACGTGGTGAAGGGCGGCGAAGTGGTGGAAGTGCCAGCCCTCATCGATCGCGAGCGGTTCAAGTTCGACAAGTTCGGCGTGAATGAGGAGCTGGAGTGCGCGGTGACGCCAGGCATGCCCAGCTTCATCTTCACCAGGCCGGATTTGAAGGAGTTCGCCGAGAAGACGGTGCGCTGGCCCGGCCACTTCGAGGGAGTAGACACGCTCAAGGAGTGTGGGCTGCTCGGCCTGGACGCCGTGGACTTCGAGGGCCAGAAGATAGTGCCCCGCGAATTACTGCTCTCCCTGATCACGCCCCGGCTCCAACCTGAGGAGGGTGAGACGGATGTCTGTGTGATGTACAACACGCTTACCGGCGTCAAGGGCGGCAAGCAGGTCCGCGTGGACTACTACATGTGGGACGAGGCAGACACGGAGTTGGGCTTCTCCGCCATGCAGAGGGTGACGGGGTTCCCGTGTGCCATCACGGCCAGGTTCCTGGGCCGGGGCCTGATCAAGGAGACGGGTATCGTGGCTCCCGAGGACGCCATCAAGGGAGACGTGTACACTGAGTTCGTGGCCGAACTGGCCAAGCGAAACATCGATATCCTCGAGGAGTGGAGCGAGGTATAGGAGTAGGCAGAGCCACTGTCCTGCGCGCGGTGGTGTGGCCGTTGATTGGGGTGACGGAGCGACCAGGGGACAACCCGTAACCGCACGGCATGCCGTGCGGCTACAGCACGAAGAGGAGCGCGTGAGGATGGTGGCGCCGGACTGAAGTCCAGCGCTACGGGTTGTGAAACCGGCTGAAGCCGGTTCTTGGAATGGGCGCTCGCGGGTGTGGCCAGGCTTTGCGGGTGGCGGTTGACCTCCTCCCCCTGGATGGGAGTGCAAGAGGGGGTGGACCTCAGGCGCGACTGGCTGACGTTTCGCGCCACGAGCCGCAGACCGGAGGAGGGCCGTAGCCGACGAGCGGGGAAGCCGAAGGGCGGCCGGCAGTCGTGGTTACCGGGAGGCTTGCGCCGCGCCCTTTTTCAAACCAACATTGAGGAGGATCGATGACCGGATTCGTACCATTCGAGATGGAACGTATGATGTGCAAATGGGAGAACCTCGTTGACTACAACCTCTCCGAGAGCGGCGTTCATCCCATCAGCGTGGAGGAACTCGTAGAAGACCCTGTAGTCATCAAGCAACTCCTGCGCACCCCCCTAGGCTATCCCCAGGGCAATGGCATTATCGAGCTGCGAGAGAACATCGCCGCTCTCTACCCTGGCGCAACGCCGGAAAATGTCCTGGTAACCGTCGGCGGAGCGGAGGCCAACTTCGTCACCATCCAGACCCTGGTCGCTCCCGGTGAGGAGATGGCGATGATGCTTCCCAACTACATGCAGATCTGGGGTCTAGCCAAGAACTTCGGGATCACGGTCAAGGAGTTCCATCTGCGCGAGGAACGTGGGTGGGCTCCCGATCTGGACGAGCTTGAAGAGGTGGTCTCCGACAACACGAAGCTCATCGCCGTCTGCAACCCGAACAACCCTACGGGATACATCCTCACCGAGGGTGAGATGGAGGCCATCGTGGCGGTCGCTGACAGAGTGGGGGCCTGGCTCCTGTCGGACGAGGTATACACTGGGGCTGAACGCTTGACCGATACTCAGACGCCTTCGTTCTGGGGAAGGTACGACAAGGCGCTATCCATGAACAGTCTCAGCAAGGCCTACGGCCTGCCGGGACTCCGCATCGGCTGGGTGGCAGGCCCTGCCGACACTGTCGATGAAATCGCGGCGCGCCACGAGTACGTGACGATCGGTGCCACCATGCTCTCCAACCACCTGGCGGCTATTGCCCTGTCGCCTGAGGTGCGGCCCCGGCTGATCCAGAGGGGCCGCGATTACGTCCGGCGCGGGTATCCCATCCTGGACTCGTGGCTGGAGAGCCACGAGGGTCTCTTCAGAGTTGTTCCGCCCCAGGCGGCCGCCATCGCCTATGTCCGATACAATATGGACATAAACTCCACCGAACTGGTCCAGCGGTTGATCGACGAGAAGAGCGTGTTCACTGTGCCAGGGGATCAGTTCGGGATGGATTACTATCTCAGGATTAGTCATGGGCTGCCGGAAGACTACCTGAAGGAGGGGTTGGATCGCTTCGGAGAGTTGATCGAGGAGTTGCAGGGCTGAGGTGCGGGCTTGATCACCCTCCCCCGGCCTCCTTCGATGGGCTCAGGACAGGCCTCCCATCGGGGGGAGTCTGGAGGGGCGGATGAGGAAAGGTGGTGAACGCAACAGCGCCGGACTCAAGTCCCGCGCTACGGGTTGTGAAACCGGCCGTAGCCGGTTCTGGGGCTTGTTGGCACTCGCTACCCCTTGGGGTGTCTCAGATCAGCATGCTGAGTAGGCCGAAGGCCGTATCGAAGCGTGGGGGTCGGCGTGATTAAGGACATTGGGAGTCCACCGCGTCCTTCGATACGGTGCCTCGCTTCGTTCGACACCTACTCAGGATGCTGTGTTGAGGCTGCGAGGGGACGGAGAGACCAAGATAGAAGCCGTAGCCACACGGCATGCCGTGTGGCTACACCACGAAGAGGAGCGCGCGGGTATGGTGGCGCCGGACTGAAGTCCCGCGCTACCGGTTGGGTGGATGGGGGGATGGCCTGCGTCGGTGTAACGGGCTGTCAAGTGAGGATTGGCTCACTCAATCTAGGATAGAGGGATGCCCGAGCGTGACGTGACCGAGCGAGACGTGCACCTGGCCAGGGAGAGGATCGTGCCTGTGGCCATCAGAACCCCGCTTCTGCCATCCCGAGGTCTCTCCCAGCGTGTTGCCAGTCCGGTCTACCTAAAGCTGGAGAACCTTCAGGACACGGGTTCGTTCAAAATCCGAGGTGCGGCCAACAAGATGCTCACCTTGGGGCCCGACGAGCGAGAGCGAGGGGTAGTCACCGTCTCCACGGGCAACCACGGCCGCGCAGTGGCCCATGTGGCCAGGCGGCTGGACATGCGGGCGGTGGTTTGCGTGCCCACAGGGACCGCCTACAACAAGCGAGAAGCCATCGAGCGGCTGGGAGCAGAGATAGTCTACGGCGGGGAGACGTACGACGAGAACGAGGAGGCCGCGTTTGAACTCGCCAGGGAGCGCGGCCTGGTCCTGATCAGCCCCGATGACGATCCTTTGATCATCGCTGGACAGGGCACAGTGGGTCTGGAAATCGTGGAGGACCTTCCCGCCGTGAGCACTGTGCTCGTCCCGGTGGGCGGAGGAAGCCTGGTATCGGGAATCGGGCTGGCGTTGAAAGCGGCCGATGGAGGGAAGCGGGTGATAGGGGTCTCCATGGATCGCGCCCCTGTGATGTACCACAGCCTGAAGGCCGGCAAACCCCTGAGGATGGAGGAGGAGGAAACCCTCGCCGATGCGCTCGTGGGCGGCATCGGGGCGGACAACCGGTACAGCTTCCGCCTGGTGCAGGAGCTTATCGATGACTTCGTCCTGGTATCGGAGGACGAGATCGCCTCGGCCATGATCTTTGCTCTGGAGGAGCATCATCTCGTGGTGGAGGGCGGGGGTGCTGTGGGCATCGCCGCCTTGCTCAGCGGTAAGCTGCCGGAGACAAAGGGCAGCGTGGTCGTGGTGGTCAGCGGCGGCAACGTGGACCTGCCCCTGCTTCTGCGGTTGGCAGAGGCCGGATGACAGGTGACCTCAGGCATTTGCTGACCCTGTCGGACCTCAGCACGGATGAGGTCAGGAGTGACGGACCAGGCCGAGAACAAGCTGCACATGCACAAGCGGATAATGGCTTTCCTGATGGCTGATCTGGGCACTGAGCCGCGCGGATGCATGACCAGAGGTATGAGCGATGAAGCCTAGAGAGCGCGTGAGGGCGGCGCTGGAGCATCGAGAGCCGGACCGGGTGCCCTTGTTCGAGGTCTGGATCGACAACGAAGACCTGGTGGCGCAGGTGGGAGGCGGCGATGTTCAGAGGACCTACGTCGAACTAGGATTGGACAACATCGAGATCCCTTACGCGATACCGCCGGGGAGCAATGCCTGGCGTGATGGAGTGGACGAGTGGGGGCGGGTCTGGCAGAAGGGGTGGTACGCCGGAGGGGTGGTGGAGACCGAGGCGGATCTGAAGAAATACAGCCCTCCCCTCGACTACGTGGATCAGCATTTCGACCCTCGGAGAACAGCCGAGGTCATGGAGCGGTACCCCGATCACTGCTTCATCTACGGCTCCCACGTTGCCCCCTTCACCGCGGCGTACCTGGCCATGGGGATGGAGAGGTTCTTCCCAGCCCTGTACACGAGACCGGACTTCGTCCGCAACTTGCTGGAGAACCGCACCGAGTACTGCATAGCCATGTTCCGCAAGGCGACCAGTCTGGGCGCGGAGGTCATCGTTCTGGGCGAGGATGCTGCCCACAGTGGCGGTCCGATGATCTCGCCGGAGATGTGGCGGGAGTTCGTGCTTCCGTTCCACAAGCGCATCGTGGAGGAGGTCCAGGCTCCGGTGTTGTGGCACAGCGACGGAGATATCACGCGCCTGCTCCCCCTGGCTGTGGAGGCGGGATTCGCCGGTGTGCACTCGTTGGAGCCCGATTCCGGGGTGGATCTGGAGCAGGTGAAACGCGACTTCGGGCAGGACCTGGTGCTGGTGGGGAACGTGGAAGCGTCCGTGTTGTGTCACGATGACCTGGAGGCGGTTCGGGAGGAAGTGAGGCGCTGTCTCAGGCAGGGGGCAGCAGGGGGAGGCTACATGTTCTCCACCTGTAGCAGCATCTTCAAGGGGATGAACCTAGAGGCGGTGGTGGAGATGTATCGGTACGCAGGGGAGATGGGCGCGTACTAGGAATTGGCATATCGTCGGAGGCTATGGATGGAGCGGAACATTGTGGCCACGGAGAAGGCACCGCGCGCCGTGGGCCCTTATTCGCAGGCGGTGATCGCCGGGGGATTCGTGTTCACTTCGGGCATGCTCGCCCTGGATCCCCAGACAGGTGATGTGGTGGGCGAGGATATCGGTGCACAGACTCGCCAGGCCCTGAGCAACATGCAGGGAATCCTGGAGGCAGCAGGAAGCTCTCTGGATCGGGTAGTGAAGATCACCGTGTTTCTGACGGACATAGGCGCTTTCTCTCAGATGAACGCCGTCTATGCCGAGTTCTTCCCGGTCGATCCCCCCGCGCGTTCCACTGTGGAGGTCGGCCCGCTGCCCAAGGGAGCATTGATCGAGATAGACGCTATCGCTTTGAGGTAGTACGAGGCTCAAGCAACCCACGAGAAGTGCTGTCCGGGCGTGCACGTGCCCTGTTCGGCCCGAGTGCGGCTGGCGGTGTCACCGCGGAGAGGGCTGTGGGGTGTGCGCTCAAGTGGACTCTGGATCATGGTCTCGATGGACAGCGTACAGGGTCAGGAGGGTGTATGAGAGCGGAAGAGTACATCGCGCTGGAAGACCGGTACAACGCCCACAACTACAAGCCGTTGGACGTGGTCTTGGAGCGGGGCGAGGGGGTCTGGGTGTGGGACGTGGAGGGCAAACGGTATCTGGACTGCCTCAGTTCCTACTCGGCCCTGAACCAGGGCCACAACCACCCTCGCATTCACAAAGCGATGATGGAACAGGCGGCCAAGCTGACCCTGACGGGGCGGGCTTTTCGCAATGACCAGCTGCCCATGCTGGCCCAGGAACTCTGCGAGCTCACTGGGTACGAGATGATGCTGCCCATGAACACCGGCGCGGAGGCGGTGGAGACGGCCCTCAAGGCTGCCCGCAAATGGGGCTACGAGGTGAAAGGTGTCCCCGATGGACAGGCGGAAATCATTACCTGCGAGGGCAATTTCCATGGGCGCACCATCACCATCGTGGGCTTCTCCACGGAGGAGCAATACAGGGAGGGGTTTGGACCCTTCACACCTGGGTTCGTGACCGTTCCCTATGGAGACGCCAAAGCCCTGGAGGAGGCCATCACGCCCCAGACCGTAGCCTTCTTGTTGGAGCCTATCCAGGGCGAGGGCGGCGTCCTGGTTCCACCCGACGGCTATCTGAGGCAGGCCCGGGAGATCTGCGACCGGCACAATGTCCTGCTCATCGCGGACGAGATCCAGACCGGTCTGGGGCGCACTGGGAAGCTCTTCGGTTGTGACTGGGAGGATGTCCGCCCTGACGTGGTTACGGTGGGCAAGGCTCTCGGAGGAGGCTTCTATCCCGTCTCGGCGGCCCTGGCCGACAGGTCTGTTCTGGGGCTGTTCAACCCTGGAGATCACGGCTCAACCTTCGGCGGCAACCCTCTGGGTGCGGCCGTGGCACGCGAAGCGCTGAGAGTGCTGGTGGAGGAGGGGCTCGTCGAGAACGCTCTGGTGCAGGGGCAATACCTGATGGGGCGTTTGCAGCGTGTGGAGAGCGAGCACGTGGCGGAGGTACGCGGCCGCGGCTTGCTGACTGGAGTGGAACTCAATCCTGAGGCAGGGGGAGCGCGTCGCTTCGCCGAGGCCCTCAAAGATCAGGGCCTGCTATGCAAGGAGACGCACGAACACGTCCTCAGGTTTGCACCGCCTCTGGTGATCGCGCGAGAGGAAGTGGATTGGGCTCTGGAGCGCATCGAAGGAGTGCTCACCACCCTGTGAAAGGCAAGCTGAGGTTGCTCAGGGGACCATGAGCTTGAACTACACTGCCGGGAAAGAACTGGTGTCCCTCGTAAGCCCGCACCAGGACCGGATGCTCTCTTTCTGCCAGCGGCTTGTGCGCACCCCGAGCCTCCCAGGCGAGGAAGGCGAAGTGGCCGCGTTGCTGAAAGCCGAGATGGAGTCGCTGGGCTACGACGAGGTGTGGGCCGACGGCTGGGGGAACGTGGTGGGCCGATTGCGCGGCCAGGGCAAGGGACGCTCGGTGATGTTCAACGGCCACCTGGACCACGTTGACCCCGGCAACCCCGATGAATGGCCCCATCCCCCCTACGGTGGCGAGATCCACGATGGTCGGGTGTGTGGGCGTGGCGTCGCTGACATGAAGGGGCCGCTGGCGGCCATGGTCTACGCCGTCGGCGCGCTGGCCCAGGGAGGACCTCGTCCCTCTGGGGATATCTACGTGGCGGGGGTGGTTCAGGAGGAGGTGGGCGGGCTGGGGACCAAGAAGCTGGTCCAGACGGTCACTCCCGACGTGGCAGTGGTGGGAGAGGCCACGAGCAACCAACTGGCCCGTGGCCACCGGGGGAGAATCGAGCTGGTGGTGCGGGTGCGCGGCAAGTCCGTTCACGCCAGCGTGCCCGAGCAAGGCGTGAACCCTCATGCCGTTCTGGCACGCTTCATCCAGCGATTGGAGAGCCTGGAGCTGGCGCACGACGAGACCTTCGGCAGTTCCAGTGTGGCCCCCACGATCTATGTCACCGATCAGCGAAGCAGCAATGTCATCCCTGGGGAGGCGCGCCTCCACCTGGACTGGCGAAACCTGCCCGGTGAAGGACCTGACGAAGTGCTGTCGCAGCTTCAGCCGGTGCTGGAGGGGTGTTTGGCGGAGGTGAAAGGCAGCCAGGGCGAAGTGAATGCACACACACGGGAGGTTAGAACCTATACGGGCCGGACGGAGAGCTTCCCTGAGGTGTTCCCTTCCTATGGTCTGGCGGCTGACCACCCGCTGGTGCGGGAGGGGCAGCGCTTGCTGGAACAGGCATTGTCCCGCCCGGTAGAGGTTATCATCTGGAGGTTCGCGACGGACGGTGGGCATCTCATGCAGGCAGGGGTGCCCACCATCGGCTTCGGCCCGGCTGAGGTCGGGGAGCTGCACACGGTAGGCGAGAGCGTTTCAGTGGAGATGCTCAAAGAGGGGATGCTGGGTTACTTGGCCCTGGCGCATGCCCTGGGCGAAGGAGATATCCGAGGCCAGCCGTAGCAGTCGAGAGCTGCTTCCAAGGGCTGGCCAAGGCATCGTCCCCGCTGCCCCCCGGTCCGGCTCCACAGCACAGCGCATCCCTGTCGAACGTCTTGATCCCATGAGGTCGGAACCTTGTCGTGCCCTGGCGCGTCTGTCTTGTGATAGGACACATCCCATTGGCCAACGTGTCTCACAGCACGGAGGGGGCGAGATGAAGAAGACCTCGATTGCCACATTGACGGCCTTTGCTACCCTGGTGATGACGGTCTTAGCCTGCGGGCTGCCGGTTCCCCAGCCGGTTATCATAGGGCTTTCCCCGCAGGGGCCCCCCGATGCTCCTGCACCCAGCCCAGCACCCCCCCAAGCCACTCCCCTGGTTCTTGCGGCGAGCTACACTAACGCCGCCACCTGTGTCTCTATCTCCTACCCTGAGGAGTGGGAATACGAGGAGTTCTTAGAGCAGGTGATCTTCGCCAGTTCCGCTCGTATCATCAGCGGTGCGGAACTGAAGAGTGGGGCAGCGATGATGTTGACCCGCACTCACCTTGCGGGTTCCCTCACCCTGGAGGACCTGGTGGAGATGACGCTACAGGAGCTGTCCTTCGACAAGATCAAGACCAGCGACCTGAAGTCTCGGACCATCGGCGGGCGCCACGGCATCTTGGTCACTCTGAAGGGCGTGCCCACAGGCGGCGATGTCTCGATGAGAGGTTTCCTGGCTGGCGTTGAGTACGACGGTTGGGGTCACCTCTTCCTGGCAGCCTCGATCCTCGATGAATGGTCAGAGCACGGACCAGTTCTGGAAGAAATGCTGAGCAGCGTCGAATTCCAATGCGTCGAGCGTACCTACACCAGTCCAAAGTGGGGTTTCTCCATCACCTATCCGGAGGGCTGGATCTTCCAGGAGCAGGGAGAGCAGGTGATCTTTGCCACCTCGGAGAGCATCTTCGGCGGGACAGAGTTCGATACCGGCGCGGCGATGCTGGTGATCGGCGGCGAGCTGGAGGATGGAGAGACCTTCGAGGAGATGCTGGAAATGGTCCTGTCGGAACTCTCGTCCGAGGACATCGCGATTGGTGATCGAGAACCGCTCGCGATCGGTGGGCGGGATGGGATGATCATCTCCTTCGAAGGGACTCCAGCCGACGATGTGAGAATCAGGGGGTTCCTGGCGGCCGTTGTAAACAATAGAGTGGGCTATGTGTTCGTCGGCTTCTCCGCCCTGAACGAATGGTGCGACTATGGGCCGGCCCTCCAGACCATGCTGGACAGCGTTCGATTCGGGGAGTAGTGAAAGGACACTCAGCCGCTCTCCCCACAGTATGTGACAGCCTCCTCCACCCCCCGGCTTGACAGTACCTCCCAGTCGTGGCATCTTTCCAGGTGCACACAACTGAACAGACAAGCGCAGCACGGTTTCCGTTTCTACTGCCCGGCAGCGAGCGACCCTGAGGGCTCATCCCCGATTGTGCCCTTCAGGGGCTAGCCGACCTTCAGCAAAGGAGAAGAGCATCATGAGTCGTGGAGCGGAAGTGGTCCACCCCTACATCCCCAACTCGGTGCCCCACGTCAAGCAGCAGATGCTGGAGGAGGTGGGTGCGGAGAGCGTGGACGATTTCTACGAGGACGTGCCCGAGAACCTGCGCCTCAAGGAACCGCTGAACCTGCCGGATCCTTTGCCCTCCGAGTACGCTCTGAAGAGGCACGTGGAACGTATCCTGGGCAGGAACTGGACCTGCGGCGAGTATCTCAATTTCCTGGGGGCAGGCTGCTACCAGCACCACGTGCCGGCCGTCTGCGACGAGGTCAACCAAAGAGGTGAGTTCCTTACCGCGTACGCCGGCGAACCCTACGACGACCACGGCAGGTTCCAGGCCCTCTTCGAGTACGCCAGCATGATGGGCGAGCTTCTCAACATGGAGGTGGTCAACGTCCCCACCTACGATGGTTTCCAGGCGGCCGCGACTGCCCTGCGCATGGCCGGGCGGATCACAGGCCGCCGGGAGGTTTTGGTTCCGCAGATCATCGGGCCGGACAAGCTATCCAAGATCAGGGACTACTGCAAAGCGCAACTGGAAATCAGACCCATAGGCTACGATGCCGAAACCGGGCACCTGGACCTCGATCAACTCAAGATCGCGATAGGGGGCGAGACCGCCGCTGTATACCTGGAGAACCCATCTTACCTGGGCTTCATCGAAACTCAAGGGGAGAAGGTCTCGGAGATCGCTCACCAGCAGGGCGCCATCTGTGTGGTCAGCGTGGATCCTATCTCCCTGGGCGTGCTCACCCCACCGGCGGATTACGGGGCGGACATCGTCTGTGGCGACTTGCAGCCATTGGGGATGCACATGCAGTTCGGCGGGGGACAGGCAGGGTTCATCGCATCCAGGGACGAGGAGAGGTACGTGATGGAGTATCCGTCCCGTCTCTTCGGCATCGCCCCGACACGTGTCGAGGGGGAGTACGGCTTCGGGGACGTGGCCTACGAGCGGACCTCCTTCGCGGTCAGGGAGCAGGGCAAGGAGTGGGTGGGCACAGCTGCGGCCCTGTGGGGCATCACCGCGGGGGTGTACCTGGCCTTGATGGGGCCTCAGGGCATGGTGGAGATTGGGGAAGGGATTCTGCTCAGGACGCGGTACGCGATGGCGGAGCTAAACAAGGTGGAAGGGGTCCGCGCCCCCCTCTTTGAAGCACCACATTTCAAGGAGTTCGTAGTCAACTTCGATGGGACTGGAAAGACGGTGGAGGAGATCAATGATGCTCTGCTGACGCGGGGCATCTTTGGAGGGAAAGACCTCACCGGGGAGTTCCCGGAACTGGGCAACTGCGCCCTGTACTGCGTGACCGAGGTCCACACCAAAGAGGACATAGACACGCTGGTCAGCGCACTGAGGGAGGTGGTGGAATAGCATGGAAGACATCAGGAGGCACAGATACGTCGACGGCAAACCCAGGCTCAGGCGGTTCCATCAAGCCAGGTGGGATGAGCCCATCATCTTCGAGCTGAGCCGGAAGGGACAGCGGGGCATCCTGGTCCCAGAGGTGGAGGAGGAGATCAAGGAGCAGGTCGGCGATGCTCTGGCAGGCCTGCCAGTCTTCCTGCGTAGAAAGCAACCACCAGCGCTTCCCGAGCTGTCCCAGCCCCAGGTGCTGAGGCACTACGTCCGGCTCTCCCAGGAGAACCTGGGCGCCGACCTGAACATCGACGTGGGCCAGGGGACCTGCACGATGAAGTACAGTCCCAAGGTCAACGATCAACTGGCCAGAGCGCCCAAGGTGGCCGACCTTCACCCCTTGCAGGATGAGGACACCGTCCAGGGCATCCTGGAGATCATGTACAGGTTCGAGGATATGCTGAAGGAGATCTCCGGTCTGGACCGCTTCTCCCTTCAGCCGGGCGCTGGCTCGGCGGCCATCTACACCAACGTCTCCATCATCCGGGCGTACCACGAATCGCGCGGCGAGGGGGACCAGCGCGACGAGATCGTCACCACCATCTTCTCTCACCCCTCTAACGCGGCCTGCGCCAAGACCGCGGGCTACAAGGTAATCACGCTCTACCCTGCCGAGGACGGCTATCCCGATCTTGGTGCTTTGAAGGCGGCCGTCTCGGAGAGGACGGCCGGGCTGTTGATCACCAACCCGGAGGACACCGGCATCTTCAATCCCAGGATCGAGGAGTTCGTGAAGGTTGTGCACGAGGCCGGAGGGCTCTGCTCCTACGACCAGGCCAACGCCAACGGGATACTGGGCATCACCAGGGCTGGGGAGGCCCATTTCGACCTCTGTCACTTCAATCTGCACAAGACCTTCTCCTCGCCTCACGGTTGCGGTGGGCCTGCCGTGGGCGCAACGGGGGTGAGGCAAGAGCTGGCCCGGTTCTTGCCGGTTCCTCTTGTTGAGTACGATGGCCACAGGTACCATCTCGATTATGACCTGCCCCACAGTATCGGCAAGATCGGACCCTTCTATGGTGTCGCGCCGGTAGTGATGAGGGCGTACGCCTGGGTGATGAGCCTGGGCGCTGAGGGCTTGCGGGAGGTGGCGGAGATCGCAGTTCTCAACAACAATTACCTGTTGAAGAAGGTGTTGGAGATCCCCGGCGTCAGCGCACCGTATGCCAGAGGGAAGCGTCGTATCGAACAGGTGCGGTATAGCTGGCAGGAGTTGACCGAGGAGACCGGCGTTCATTCCGAAGAGCTTGGCCTTCGTGCGGCGGACTTCGGCGCTCATTACTGGACCAGCCATCACCCCTTCATCGTTCCAGAGCCCTGCACGCTGGAGCCGACAGAGTCATATTCCAGGGAGGAACTCGACGAGTACGCGGCGATCCTCGCTCACGTGGCGGAAGAGGCCCGCACGAATCCTGAACTGGTGAAGACTGCTCCTCACAACAGCACCGTTCACACCATCGACCATGCGCCGCTGGACGATCCGAACCAGTGGGCGATGACCTGGCGGGCATACAAGAGGAAAGTCCAGGAGCGTGCTGAGTAAAGGCATGCAGCAAGGCATGCAGTGACTGTCAGCATTGCCCGTACCTCGCAAGCGGGGTTGGTTGCGGTGCAGGATGGACTGGCCTATGGGGAATCCAAGAACGGAATGGAGAAGAAACGGCTTGGTCTGATCGTCAATCCGGTCGCAGGGCTGGGGGGCAGGGTCGGGCTCAAGGGCAGCGACGGAGCGGACATACAGAGGCGAGCACTCGAGCTAGGTGCGGTGGCAGAATCTCCCAGACGTGCCCAGCTTGCCCTGGAGATGCTGTCCCCTTTGAAGGATCAACTCGAAGTCTTCACCTATCCCGGCGAGATGGGCGAAGATGTAGTCTCCCGGTGCGGGCTAATGGCAACGGTTGTCGGCACCATCACGCCGGGAAAGACCACCGGCGAGGACACCATCCGTGCCGCTGGGGAAATGCGGGGCCTGGGGGTGGAGCTTCTCCTCTTCGCCGGAGGGGATGGCACGGCCAGGGATGTATACGAAGCGGTGGGGCTGACACTGCCGGTCCTGGGGATCCCTGCCGGGGTGAAGATCCATTCCGCAGCCTTCGCCTCGAGCCCCATGGCGGCGGGCGAGCTGGCGGCGTCCTACTTGAGAGGAGGTGTGCCCAGCCTGCGGGAGGCAGAGATAATGGACATCGACGAGGATGCCTTTCGACGTGATGTCCTGTCAGCCAGGCTGTACGGCTACCTGAAGATCCCCTTTCGAAGGGCTTTGGTGCAGGGTGCCAAGTCGGCCAGCGGCCCTGGCGAGGAGGCCGCCCAGCGAGCGATAGCGATGGCGATCGTGGAGCTGATGGAGGATGATTGTGCTTACATCCTGGGGCCGGGAAGCACGACCAGGGCCATCGCCCGGCAGCTAGGGTTGGAGAAGACCCTACTTGGTGTGGATGTGGTCAAGAACAGGGAGATGGTGGCGCGCGACGTGGGCGAGAGCGAGCTACTTCAGCTTGTCAGGAGAGCCAGAGCCAAGATAATCGTCACCCCCATAGGGGGTCAAGGCTACATCTTGGGCAGGGGAAACCAACAGATCAGTCCGCGAGTCATCAGAAAAGTGGGAACGGACAGGATCATCGTGGTCAGCACCCAGGAGAAGATCGACTCTCTGGCTGGGCAGCCCCTACGAGTGGACACGGGCGACGGCGAGCTGGACCGGGCATTGAACGGCTACATCAGGGTGGTTGCCGGTCATGGCGAGCAGATTGTCTACAGGGTGTCGTGCTTTGCAGGCACGTGACAGGACAGCTCACCAACGTAGGCATACCGTCGTCGGCATACTCAGCAGCTGCCATCGACGGATGTCGAAGAGGCGGGAGCAATGAGAGAAGTCTCAACAGTGTGTGCTCGGGACTGCTATGATACGTGCGCGCTGACAGTCACACTCGAAGAGTCAGGCCAGATCCGAGGGATCAAGGGCGATCCGAGGAATCCGTTCACGCAAGGCTTCACCTGTCCTCGAGGCGGGAGGGACCACCATAGGCTCTCTGAGAATAGAGTCGGGACTCCTTGCGTGCGTCGGGGCGACAATCTCGAGCAGACGGACTGGGAGACAGCCCTGAACAAGGTGTCTGAGAAACTGAGAGAGACACTCGACCTGCATGGCGCAGAGTCCGTGTTGTTTCTGGACTATGCGGGGAACACGGGGCTGCTGACCGGAGCTTTCCCGAGTAGACTATGGAACGCCCTTGGTGCCACGCAGACGGACTGGGCTCTTTGCAGCGCATCTGGCCACACAGGACTCGGACTGCACTACGGCGACAGCTACGGCATAGAGCCTATGGAACTCTTCTCCAAAAAGCTCATCGTGTTCTGGGGGTTCAACGCCGCTGTGAGCTCGCCTCACATCTGGTCCCTGGCCAGGAAAGCCCGCAGGACCGAGGGGGCTCAGATTGTGGCCGTCGACCCCAGAGAGAGCCGAACCGCCAGAGATGCCGATCTTTGGGTACAGCCGTGGCCAGGAAGCGACGTTGCCCTGGCCTATGGAGTGATGGACTACTTGATCAAGAAGAAGTACGTTGACCCGGACTTCGTGCGAGAATGGACCCAGGGTTTCGAACAGTTGAAGGAAGAAGCAGCCCAGTGGGACCGGGATCGGGTTTCAAACATCACAGGGATTGGGTGGAACTATATCGAACAGTTGGGAGAGGCCTACGGCAAGCTGAGACCCAGCGCCACGATGATTGGCATTGGACTGCAGAAGAACGACCAGGGCGCCGATCAGGTGCGGGCCGTGTCATTCATTCCAGCGCTGCTCGGCTTGCACCGGGGCTTCTTCTACAGCAACGCCCACAGCTTGTCCATCGATCAACAGCGCATATCCGGCCGGTCGCTCACCGAGAAGGCCCCGCGGATAGTGAAACAGGTTGCCGTGGCCGATCTCGTGAAGCGCGGCGCGTTCAAGTTCATCTACGTCAGTGGTATGAACCCGGCCCTGACACTGCCCAATCAGCATACCTTCCGAGAGGGACTGTCCAAGACAGATGTGTTCACGGTGCTTCACGATTCTCATTGGACCAAGACGGCCCAGTATGCAGATGTCGTCCTTCCCGCGCCGACCTATTTGGAGAAGGAGGACCTGGTCATTCCCTGGAGCCATCGCCATCTCCAATACTCCCACCAAGTTACTCACCCAGTCACCGATTGCCGGAGCGAGATTTGGGTGATGAAAGAAGTTGCTAGGCGGCTGTTTTTGACGGAGGACTGGCTCTTCGAGGACCCCTGGATGGCCGTCGAGGGGGCACTTGAAGATGCCTTCGAGGAAGGCAGTTTCCAGTCCTTGAGATCGGGAGCGATACTCCAGCTCAAGAGGAAGGCACAGAACAGCTATCCAACACCATCCGGCAAGATCGAATTCTACTCCTCCCAGGGTGTGGGAAGGGGAGTGAACGCTCTGCCAACGCAGGCTCCCTTGCGCACCTCGCAGGGTGACTTCGTGCTGCTGACCAGCGCCACGCCCAGATACACCAGCACGCAGTTTCAGGAGGTATATGGTCCGATCCCCGCCGTGGTGGTCATCAACTGGCAGGACGCCAGGGGATTGGGCATCGAAGACGGCGACGTTGTATCGCTCTCTAACGATCGTGGTGAAGTGAAGATGACAGCCATGGTCTCCGACTCCGTTCGTGAGGGGGTAGTGTGGTCACCCAGGCAGTCGGAGGGCCTGGACGGAGAGCCACAGAACTGTCTGATGAGCAGTGAGCCGCAGGAACTTGGTGGTGGACCGAGATTCAATTCCACCACGGTGACGATTTCCAGAGTTTAGCCCGATCTGCCTTATCAGATGGGCAGCACCACGGAGGGGTCTATGGGTAGTCTGACAGGCAGAAGAGCGCTCATCACCGGTGGGGCATCGGGCATAGGCAAGGCCACGGCTATGCTTTTCGCCCGTGAGGGTGCCGCCATCTCGTTGGTGGACCTGGACGAGGAACGAGGGTGGACGGTGGCCCGTGCCGTCCAAGAGGAAGGAGGGCGTGCCGTCTTCGTAGCTGCTGATGTCACGCTTGACTCGGATTGCAGGCGAGCCGTGCAGCAGACTGTAGGTGAGCTAGGTGGACTCGATATCCTGTTCAACAATGCGGGCATCATCCGCAGGGCCACCGTGGCAGAACTTACCGAGGCAGAATGGGACCAGGTGATGGCCGTCAACGTCAAGTCCATCTTTCTGATGTCCAGGTACAGTGTGCCTGTTATGGCCAACGCTGGGGGAGGAGTCATCATCAACACCGCGTCGGGCTGGGGACTAGTGGGAGGGCCGAGGGCAGCGGCCTACTGCGCCTCGAAGGGCGCCGTGGTCTTGCTCACCAAGGCCATGGCTATCGACCACGGCCCACAGAACATCCGCGTAAACTGCATCTGTCCGGGGGATACCGATACCCCCATGCTCAGGGATGAGGCACGCCAGCTGGGTCAATCTGCCGAGCGCTTTCTGACGGAGGCGGCCGACCGGCCACTGGGACGGATCGGCACACCGGACGAGATTGCCCAGGCGGTGCTGTATCTGGCCAGCGATGCCTCGTCCTATGTCACCGGCACGGCCCTGGTGGTGGATGGCGGTGGATCGGCAGGGTGAGGAGGGGACAATGAGAGGCCTTGAAGGCAAGCGGGTGTTGGTCACCGGAGGGGCGATGGGTATTGGTATGGCTACGGCGGCTCGCTTTCTCGAGGAGGGGTCCCTGGTCGCGGTGCTAGATCGAGATGAACGGGCACTCCGTGAAGTCAGGGAGGCCCTGCCGGGGCTGAGTTGTTGCCTCGAGGCCGACGTCTCCAGCCCCTCGGATGTGGCCGGGGCCTTCGGTGAGCTAGACAGGGCCCTCGGAGGCCTTGATGTGCTGATCAACAACGCCGGCATCAGCATCCGTCACCACTTCATGGACATTTCCCCTGCGGAGTGGCGAGAGGTGATCGGTGTCAACCTGGATGGCGTGTTTTTCGTGGCGCAGGAGGCAGCGCGGAGGATGCTGGGGGGAGAGGGCGGCGTCATTCTGAACATGGGCTCGACGAACGCCTTGATGGGCTATCCCTTCTATGCTGACTACAACGCCTCCAAGGCGGGAGTGGTCGAGTTGACCCGTTCCATGGCCCTGGAACTGGCTCCCACGGTGAGGGTCAACGCCGTATGTCCGGGGTTCATTCTGACGCCCATGCAGGAGGCGGAATACACGGTGGAGAAACAGCAGGCGTATGCTAGCCGCATCCCCCTGGGTAGATTGGGCAGGCCGGACGAGGTGGCTGCTTTGTTCGCCTTCCTGGCCTCCGACGAGGCCGGCTTCATCACCGGGCAGTGCTTCGTGATCGACGGCGGAGAGATCGCGGGAGGGCTGGCCAGCAGGCCCTGAACGCCGTAGTGTGCTGTCAGTCTGCCGGCTTGGCTGTCCTCACGTACCCCTTCTCCGTCGCCTCTACCAACCCTCTCTCCAGGAGACGGCGGAGGTGTTTGTGGAGCATGTTCTCCTCCCAGCGACGCAACAGGTCGGGGGCGAAGGGGTAGCTGCTGTAGATCAGGGGCCCCTGGATCATCTCCTCCAGAGTACGCTCCTCGGAGAGGAAGTTGAGGATCCGACTTTCCCTTTGAGCGATGACACCTCCATAGGCGTCCAGCCTCGCGTCTACGTCCTCCGTCACGATGCCCATGTGGGATGACACTATCATGCGAGGCTTCAAGGCGCGCACGCGCTCCAGGGACGCCTCGAAGTCGCCTAGCTCCGAGTCGGGGTGGCCATACCATGGGCCGAAGGGAGAGAGGTCCATGTCGAAGGTGAAGGCGATGCCGCGAGTCGGTTCCAGGAAGCAGTAAGAGTCGCACGTATGTCCGGGGCAATGTAGTGCCAGCAATTCCGTGGATCCGAAACGAAAGCGGTGCCCGTCGTCATAGTGGTCGGTGGGCAGGGCGTCCCGAAAACCCGTCGCCTCGCGTACGTAGTCCCTCCATTGCTGGGCCAACTCCTTCGATTCGGTGAACCTCTCTGACACCAGGTCAATGCGGCCGGTGTAGTCGAAGCTCTGTCGTGGCACCAGCAGAGGCAGGTGGGGAAACACCCAGTTGCCAGGTATGTGGTCAGGGTGGGCATGGGAGTTGATCACCAGGTCCGGAGGGTGATGCTCCTTGAGCCACTCCAGCCGCTCGATGCCGCAACCGGTGTCAATCAGAGCGTTAACTTCGTCTCGGACAAGGATGGAGTGCGAAAAGGGGAACAGCCCGTTGTTCTCCCCGTGGAGGAGGAAGATGTGTGGGGTAATCTCGACTAGCACGCGCCGAGTATAGCGCAGGTGCTTGGCGGTGTCAACGCCTGGATCGTGGCCGGCGCCCGAGGCTTCCCCACGCCGGGCTACTGGTGACCGAAGAGTATGCGGTAGAGCCCGGTGCCATGATGCTTGCTGGGAAGCGGGTTGGCCGGGCTGGGTGGGCGCATCGGTCCGCGCCACCGCAGAGGTAGGCGCTGGGTTGAGGGCCTCAGGACAGGCCCTCAAGACCGACAGTCTCGCCCTCTGCCACGTCCATCTCCACCATCTCACCGGTGATGTTGAAGAGCACTCGCTCGCAGATGTTAAGCACCCGATCGGCGGCCCGTTCCAGGTTATGGACCACCCAGAACAGGCGCGTCGCACGATCACTCGTGCTGTGATCGGATGTGATCAGGGTCAGCAACTCCAAGTGTACTTGATTGTGGAGCCTGTCCACCTCATGCTCTCGCTCAGGCATGGTCCTTGCGAGAGCCGCATCCTTGTTGACGAAAGCCAGGAGGGCGTCGTGCAGCATGTCCCGCACCTTGGCGGCCACCGCGGGGAAGTGAGCGCAGGGATCCAAGAGGGGTTCGTCAGCGATCATCAGGTTGACCTTGGCGATGCCCTTGGCGTAGTCTGCGATTCGTTCCAGTTCGCTGGCGATCTCCACCATGGTGAAGATGGTGCGCAGGTCGCCAGCCAGGGGTTGCTGGGTGGCAATGAGCGTCAGAGCGTCAGCCTCGATGGCGAAACGCCTCTCGTTGATGGCGCGGTCGCCCGCTATCCGTTGGTTCGATGCCTCCCGGTCCTGATGCGTAAGGGCATCAACAGCCTGGACAATGGCCTGCTCGACTGTTTCACCCAGCTGAAGCACCTCACCCTGGAGGCGTTGCAGTTCCCGGTCAAAGCTCTTGCGCGGCATGTCGGTTTTTCCTCACTGTTCGGTGACGAGGGTCTGCCTCGACGGCCACCATTCCTGCCTTGGTGCTAGGAGGAACGATCTCTCTAAGAGCGCGATGTGCATCAGTGTATTCCAGATGAGCAGGGATGTCAAGACACTAGGACAGCGGTGGACCGCAACTTGACAAATGGGACATCCGTGCTATAATAGCAAACATCTTGTGACTGAGATGGAGGTGATTGTCGAACATGCCAGTGCAGTCAGTGGACCGAGCGGTTGCTATCCTGGATGCCCTCAGCGCCGCGAAGGGCTATCTGGGTGTCACCGAGCTCAGCAAGGAACTTGATCTTCACAAGAGCACCGTTCATCGCCTCCTGGTCTCCTTGCAGCGGGGGGGCTTGGTGGAACGCGATCCTGGCACGCGAAAGTACAGGTTGGCGGTGCGGATTATTGAGTTGGCGTACGCGGTGCTGAACAGCCGCGGGCTGCCGCAGGTGGCCCTGCCTTATCTGCACTACCTGGCTGATACCGTGGAGGAGATAACCTATCTGGCGGTGAGGGAGGGAGATAGGATCATCAACGTCCTCCAGGTGCCCGCCCCTCACATGGTCCAGTCAGTGACCTGGCTTGGCGCAGGAATGCTTCACTCTACCGCCGCGGGGAAGGTCTTTCTGGCCCACCTTCCGGATCACGAAGTGGAGTCCTATATCGAAGGAGGTCTGCCTGCCGTCACCGAGAATACGATCACCGACGCCAGCCAATTGAGAGGGGAGTTGCAGCAGATCCGGGAACGCGGTTATTCGACCTCTTGGGGTGGGCAGGAAGAAGGAGTAAACTCCGTAGCGGTGCCCATCTTTACGCAGGGCGGCCAGGTCATGGCAGCTATTGGCGTGGCGGGTCCCTCTTATCGCTTCACGCCTGGCAAGGCGCTGGAAACCCCGGAAATCGTGATGGGAGTGGCCAGGGAGGTGGGGAAGAGGCTCGAACCGCCGACGTTCAAGGTCTTCGTCTAGTGGCGGCGTGACGCAGGCCACTGGTCTCTGCACGGTTGAGATGGGTAATGCACTGTCGTGTAGGTGGTTTGGCGTGAGAGCGTGGGGGCGGAAGAGCCAGAAGAGCACAGCGCGCGCGGGAGGAAGCGAGAGGCGCATCTGATCAACAGTATGGTGTCTCGGGCGGGAAGGCGAACCCTTCCCGCCTTTTGGTTTGCGCATCGTTCAGGTGCGGTGGAGTTCTTGTGACACGGCCGGAAGTCGCGCCGGAGGTTATGCCGTGAGTACGTACGTCTTGATGCGTCTACTGGAGTTGGCGCCCAGCAGATATGACAGGGGCTTGCGTATCCTCACACTGGGCAGGCTGGACGAGGCCTACGATCGTTTGATCTCCCACGTGGAGGCGGGACAGAGAGTTCTGGACATAGGCTGCGGCACAGGGGCTCTGACACTGAGAGCTGCTGCCCGGGGGGCGTTGGTCAAGGGCATTGACGTGAACTCGCAGATGCTGGAGGTGGCCAGACGGAAGGCACGGGACACAGCTTTGATGGACCACGTCGAGTTCTGCGAGATGGGCGTCGTCGAGCTGGACAGTGAAGTGCCCAACTCCTATGACGTGGTGATGAGCGGGCTGTGTTTCTCGGAGCTAACCCCGAACGAAGTGTCCTATGCTCTGGAACAGGCGATGAGGATACTGATGGCAGGAGGTCGCCTGCTCTTGGTCGACGAAGTGTTGCCCCGCAGCTTCCCCAAGCGTCTCCTCAATGCTGCCGTGAGAATGCCGCTGGCCATCGCGGCCTACGTCTGGACTCAGACCACCACCCGTCCGGTGGAAGGCTTGCCCGAAAAGGTCCGGAAAGCGGGCTTCGTCGTGGAGTCAACCAGGCTGACGCACCTGGAGAGTCTCCTGGAGTTGGTCGCCACAAAGCAGGAGAAGGGCGCAAGATGAATTCCCTGAGATACGCCCTGGTGAATGTGGTGGGTACGCTGGTCAGGTTCTTCCCATGGCCCTGCAAGACAGGCTTGATGGAGATAGGGCGACCCGACAGGGAATCGCCCGTGCTGGTGACCTGCAACTTTCGCCTCACGGTGGAGCGGTTGCGCAGGGCGCTAAGGGGCGTTGATGCGTACCTGCTGGTGGCGAATAGCCGTGGCATCAACGTCTGGTGTGCAGCTACCGGTGGATTGCTGACCAATCACGATGTACTGTCTGTTCTCAAGACCAGCGGTATCGAGGACAGAGTGGACCATCGGCAGGTGATACTGCCCCAGCTGGCCGCGACTGGGGTGGAAGGTAGGGCGCTGGAGGAGAAGAGCGGCTGGAAGGTGGTGTGGGGACCTGTCTATGCTGACGATGTCCCGGCCTTCCTGGGCAGCCACTTGGAGAAGGGTACAGAGATGCGCCAGGTGAGGTTTCCCTGGACACAGCGGCTGGAGATGGCGGCTGCCTGGGCGTTGCCCGTTTCGCTATTGTCCGTCCTGATCACGGCTGTAATCTGGCGCCAGGCCCTTGTGCCCGCGGCCTTTGTGGTCTGGGGTCTGACACTGGCCCTGTACATGTGCTTTCCTCTTTATGGGCGCTGGCTGGGCTCCGAGTCCACCAGCAGGTGGGTCTTGCTTGCCGTCTTGGTCGGCTTGTGGAGCGTGGCCGTGCTACTGCTCGCTGGTTACACCTGTGCCGTTACGGGCGGGTCCTTGGGGGAAATCGTAAGATGGGCTGTCCTCACTTTCGTGGTCCTCCTGGTGATGGGTATCGACCTCCTGGGCAGCACGCCTCTCTATAAGAGCGGCTTTCAGGAAGACGGACGGCTCAAGGTGGTCCTGGAGAAGGAGCGGTGCAGGGGAGTCGGCTATTGCGAAGAGGTCTGTCCACGCGGCTGCTATGAGGTGGATCACGCTCAGCACAGCGCTTCCATGCTCGGGGCGCAGAGGTGCGTGCAGTGTGGAGCCTGCGTCGTGCAGTGTCCCTGCGATGCGCTCCACTTTGAGAGCCCGGAGGGAGGCGTCATCGCGCCGGATACAATTCGGAGGTTCAAGCTGAACTTGATGGGGAAGAGGGTGGAGAGATAGGAGGATGGGATGTACAGAGCAGCGGTGATGGTGGCCCCGGGGCGGCCACTGGAGGTGCGCGACTACCCGGAGCCGGAGATGGAGCCGGGGAGCGTGCTTCTTCAGACTATCTTCAGCGAAGTGTGTGGGACAGACGTACACCTGCATCATGGGCGGCTGGCAGGGGTACCGTACCCCATCATTCCCGGGCACGTTAGCGTGGGGCGCATCTCCGCCATGGCGGGGGAAGTGGGGGACGTAGAGGGAGAGGTGTTGCACACCGGCGATGTCGTCGCCTTTCTGGACGTGCACGAGACCTGCGGTAGATGCTGGTACTGCCTGGTGGCGAAGGCCAGCACTCGCTGTCCCAGCCGCCGGGTGTACGGCATCACCTACTCCGCCGATGAAGGACTGCTGGGTGGCTGGAGCGAAGCGATCTATCTCAAGCCTGGCGTGAAGGTCATCAAGCTCCCCCAGGGGTTGACCGCCGAGAGGTACATCGCTGCCGGATGCGGCCTCCCCACCGCCATACACGCGCTGGAGCGCGCCGAGGTGCAGTTGGGCGATGCCGTGGTGGTGCAGGGTTGCGGGCCCGTGGGCCTGAATGCCGCAGTGATGGCCCAACTCTCGGGTGCCACGCAGGTCATCGTGGTGGGGGCGCCCAAGAAGCGGCTGGACCTCGCACGCGCCCTCGGCGCAGATTACACCGTCGACATCCAGGAGCATGGTCCCGACGAGCGGATCTCCTTCGTCCGCGAGTTGACCCACGGTCGCGGCGCTGACGTGACCATCGAAGCCACGGGCAACCCCTCTGCCCTCCCCGAGGGCATGCGTATGACTCGCGACAACGGTCGCTACGTGGTGGTGGGGCAGTACACGGACGCCGGCGACGTGGAGATCAACCCCCACTGGGACATCAACCGGAAACATCTGGAGATTCGAGGCTGCTGGGGCAGCGATTTCAGTCATTTCTACCGAGGCATCCAGGTCTTGGCGAAGCATGGCCACAGGTTCCCCTACGAGGGGTTCATCAGCAAGATATACAGGCTGGAGGAGATGGACCAGGCACTGGCCGATGTGGAGGCGCTCCAGGTGGTGAAGGCGGTCGTGCAGCCTTGAGCCAGGCGCTCTTCGTTTCAGGAAAGCACCCTTGCCATGGGGGAAGCTCTGTGCCTCGTGGGAGAGCGACATCCCTACCCATCCGGGTCCACGATGGGTGATGGTCGGCCTAGTGGGGCGGTGATGTGAGCGCAAGGCGTGCCGTGCCCTTTTGGCTGGCCTTGGCGCCACGCTGCGATTATCACTGAGCCTTGCGCGTGGGGGGTTGTGCAAGTAGAATTCGGCAGGGTAGTAGATGGACCTCTTCGAGTATTCCCTCAGCGATCAATTCAAAAAGGAAGCGCCCCTGGCTGCTCGCATGCGCCCTCGCAGCATCGACGAGATGGTCGGCCAGGAGCATATCCTGGGGCCGGGGAAGCTGCTGCGGCGGGCCATCGAGGCTGACCGCCTCGGGTCGATCATTCTCTGGGGGCCGCCTGGCACAGGGAAGACCTCTCTGGCTTCCGTGATCGCCAACACCACAGAGAGCGCATTCGAGGGTGTGAGCGCCGTGATGGCTGGAGTGAACGAGCTGCGCCAGTTCATAGCCGCGGCCAAGAACCGGCGCGTGATGTCCGGGCGGCGAACCATACTGCTGGTGGATGAGATCCACCACTTCACCAAGACCCAACAGGATGCGCTGCTTCCTCACGTGGAAGACGGTCTTATCACTCTGATAGGCGTTACCACGGAGAACCCCTACTTCGAGGTCATTGGAGCGCTGGTCTCGCGTTCCCGGATCTTCCGGCTGGAGCCTCTGACTGGGGAGGATCTGAGACGTATTGTGGCCAGGGCACTGGAGGACGAGGAGCGGGGCCTGGGCCAGAAGAAGGTGAAACTGGAAGAGGAGGCCCTGGCGCACCTGGTCCGCGTGGCTGGGGGCGATGCGCGAATCGTCCTCAACGCTCTGGAACTTGCGGTGGAGACGACCCGACCCGAGGACGACGGTGTGATTCGAGTCACCCTGGAGGTCGCTGAAGATTCAATTCAACGGCGGGCCGTGCTTTACGACAAGGACGGCGATGCTCACTATGACACTGTCTCGGCCTTCATCAAGAGCTTGCGGGGCTCCGACCCGGACGCCGCGCTGTACTGGCTGGCCAGAATGATTCACGCGGGGGAGGACCCCCGATTCATCGCCCGGCGGATGATCATTTTGGCCTCGGAGGACATCGGCAACGCCGATCCCCAGGCGCTAACGGTGGCGACCTCAGCTGCGCAGGCCCTGGAATGGGTGGGACTGCCGGAAGCCCAGTACAGTCTGGCGCAGGCGGCGATCTACTTGGCCACCGCCCCCAAGAGCAACTCCGCAGGAGGCTACTTCAAAGCCCTGGCCGACGTGGAAGAACAGGTAGTGGGTGAGGTGCCTGACCACCTGAAGGACTCGTCACGCGACGGAGAGGCCCTCGGACACGGCCAGGAGTACAAATACCCTCACGCGTACCCAGGGCACTTCGTGCGCCAGCAGTATCTTCCGGACCGCCTCCAGGGCAAGAAGTACTACGAGCCGTCCGAGGAGGGGTACGAGCGGGAGATTCGCAGGCGCATGGATGATTGGCGCGGAGAGGGCCGGAGCGAACCTGAGTGACTTATCAGACGGTGTATTTGGCGTCCAGGTCAGCCGAGACGACACTTGACAGGTGGTTCGCAATGTGGTATACTATATATTCAATGGGTTGCCCAACTGACGTGCTGAGGTGCACCTGCGACTTGTCGCCGAGTCGATGAAGGGATGGAGGGCTCACCGAGGAGTGGGTCTCTGATTCGTGTCTGCCGCTCACCATGCGCGCATCCTGGGGTCTCAGGTGTTTGGGATGGAGTCAGGGCTTGAGGGTGACAGAAGATGGAAGCTGGAGGACCGCTAGGGCCGCAGCGAGAAGACGAAGTCATCGAGTTCGAGCACCGCGTATCGGAGCCTGAAGCTGCCGCCCAAGGCCCACGACAGGCGGAAGATGTGCCCCAGATGAAACGGGGACTCCCGAGCAGGTCGCCGTTGCTGGACAGGCTTGGGGCCCTGGTGACGATCTTCGATCGCCAGGGTAGGATACGGTGGGTGAACCGCCTCTGCGAGCAGACCACCGGCCTGCCCTTCGAAGAGGTTTGGGGCAGACACATTTGGGAGGTGCTGGTACTTCCGGAAGATGCTGGCATCGTCAGGAATGCGCTGACAGATCTGGGCACCGGCCGGTTCAACAGGGGTTACGAGAGTCAGTTACGTGCCCGAGAGGGAGAATTGAGGATCATTCAGTGGTCAACTGCGCCACTACTGGACGGCGAGGGACCGGTTGAATACCTCATCGGCGTAGGTGTAGATATCACGGAGAGGAAGTTGGCGGAAGAGACGCTCCGCAAGAGCGAGGAGCATTATCGACACCTGGTGGAATCGTCGCCGGACGCGATATATGTGCATCACCGCGGGAAGATCGTGTTTGCCAATCGGGCAGGTGCCACGCTCCTGGGGGCATCAGATCCAGGAGAGGTGATGGGACGATCTGTGCTGGACTTCGTGCACAGTGATGATCGTGCCATGGTCAAGGCGCGTTTGGAGAAGGTGCTCGAGCATGACACGGAGCTGGCCCTCATCGAGCGACGGTTGGTGCGCCTCGACGGGTCGGTGGTGCAGGTCGAGGCTCATTCCATCTTCCCTTTCATGTACCAGGACAAGCCCGCGGTGCAGGTGGTGGCGCGACGTCTGGCAGACACGGCGGAGGCAGAGGTGCGTATTCCCGACCACGATGGTCACAAGTTTGAGACGCTACTGGGCATAACATCAGAGGCGATCATCACCACTGATCTGAGGGGGCGGATCAACGAGGCCTCGCAGCGCGCCGCCGAGCTATTCGGTTTTGACGTAACTGACCCCCTGCTGGGCAAGAGCGCCTTCGAGCTAGTCTTGCCTGAGGATCACGAGGAGTTCATCCGAAATCTTCAGAGGACCTTCAGAGCAGGTGCCGTGGGTGGCATCGAGCTTACCCTCTTGAGGCAGGATGGTAGTCAGTTCCGCGCCGGCCTGGAGATGGCCCTGCTGAGGGGTGACGAGGGGAGACCTCGGGGTTTCATTGCCACGGCAAACGATCTCACGCGCGCTCAGGCACAGCCGGAAGCCCTGGAAGAGCCCCATCGTGAGGGGTCCGAGTCCTCCGCACTGCTGGAAGCTTCTCGCGCTGTGCTGGTGTATCGGGACTTCGAGCCGGCGGCGCGTGCCATCTTCGATGCCTGCAAGAACCTCATCGGCGCTGACGCAGGGTACGTGGGCTTGATGAACGAGGATGGGAGCAGGGACAACGTCTTCTTCGCTACTCCGGAGGACCTCTCCTGGACGTGGATACTTACCACTTCCAGGCCGCTGAGGGAGCTGAGGGCAGAGGTGTACCTCACTGGGAAGGCGATGTTTCTCAACGGTTTGACCTCCGCCAGGGGCTCGCGGATGGTCATGGAAGAGTACGCCCTGGTTGAGAACGTGCTCTTCGCGCCGCTGAGGGTTGAGGACAACGCCGTAGGCCTGCTGGCCCTGGCCAACAAGAAAGGGGGTTTTGTCGAGGAGGATGCCCGTATGGCATCTGCATTCGGCGAACTGGCCTCGGTGTCACTGGAGAGCAGTCGCGCCCTGGAGGCCCTGGAGCTGAGCGAGGGAAGGTTCCGTTCAGTCGCCGAGGCGACGGGGGATGCCATCGTCACCTTCGATAGTGAAGAGCACATCGTCTACTGGAATCCTGGTGCGGAGGCCATCTTCGGCTTCGCCGCCGAGGAGATGATGGGCAAGCGGCTGACCCTGGTATCCCCAGGAGATCTTCGCGAGGCGTTCAAGAACGCCGTCAACGAAGTCGAATCTGGCGGATCGTCCAGCAGCCTAGCTCAACCTGTGGAGATGATCGGCCGTCGAAAGGATGGAAACACCTTCCCCTTGGAGCTCTCCTTCGCCGGCTGGAATACCCGCCGGGGCGTTTTTCTCACCAGCATCATCAGGGATATCACCGAGCGCAAGCTCGCAGAGCACGATCTGAGGCTGCTCGCCGATCACGATCATCTGACCGGCTTGCCCAACCGGTCGCTCTTCCGTGATCATCTGATCCAGGCTCTGGCAGCCGCCAATCGCTTCCCCCAGAGACTGGCGGTGATGACGATCGATGTGGATCATTTCAGGGGCATCAATCACCGTTTGGGATCCCAGGCTGGAGACCAACTGTTGCAGGCCCTCGGCGATCGTCTCACGGGTCTGGTGCGTACGGCAGACACGGTGGCGCGGTCGGGCGACGATGAGTTCGTGCTGCTGCTGTTGGGCATCGAAGCGCCTGAGCACACCGACAGGGTGGCAGAGCGGATCATGCGGGCGCTGAAGGAGCCCTTCTACTTGAGCGGTCACGAGACCCGTGTCACGGTGAGCATGGGTGTTGCAGTCTACCCCGAGGATGGCGAGGACGTCGACACGCTGATCAGGTGTGCCGATCTGGCCATGTGCCAGGCCAAGGAGGAGGGGCGGGACGGCTACAGGCGTTGCTTGCCCGCTACGGTGAGCGAGGAGGATTTCCAGCCGTAGACCACCTGGGTCCCTAATCGGACGAGGGGCTATGGCGCCGTTCACGCGGCAAGCCTGACATCGCCTCGGTCACACGGTTCTTGTGTGGGCCGGGGCGGTTTTGTGTCTGGGGGCGAAGCCCAGAGCAAGGGAGAGTGTGGAAAAAGCCCCTCACGCCATGATAACGGGAATACCTACACACTGCTGGCCGAAATCTGAGAGATAGGCGAACAGAGTTCTTCATTCTGCCGCGAATAGCCTGCATTGCGCACAATCCGGCTAGCTTAGATTTGGGGGCGCGTCTTTCAACACGCTCCTGGTATGTGCTTGGATTCTTGGAAAGGAGAGCTTTGCTCTCTGGATTCCTGGCACAGGTACGCAGCGGCCGGGTGACTAATCCAGAGACTATCTACTGGTCCTATTCCCCCTCTGAGCAGGGTGTCTGGTGTCAACAGGCGGAGGCATGGGATGTGTTCAGCGAACGAGCCTGGAGCGCGTCAGAGCCAGACCTGATTGTCAGGAGCGTTGCCGAGACGAGGGCCACCTTGCAGGCGAGGCAGTGGCGCACGCCCTCCTTCAGGTTGGCGAACAGAACATGCCCGTCGTGTGTGGCGCGCTGCACGACCAGTCGCGGCCTCGCCTTCTACCACCTTTCACCAGCAGAGTGAAGAGGTACTTTTTTCCTATTGCCATTGGCACAGAATGCAGGTAGACTGGGAGCAGTGCCTCGTCAGCCAAGCCGACCGCGCCGTTAAGGTTTGAGAGGCTGGTTTGTGTGGCCACCGGGAGGGAGGTGATGCGGAGCCGACCATTCCGCAGGAAAGAGGCGGAACCCCGCTGTGGCATGTGGATGACGGTGCCTCAGGTAGAAGTGACAGGCTTGATTTGAACCACTAATGCGGGGGAGTGAAAGATGAAGAAGCCGGTCTACGTACTGATTGCCGTATCCCTTGTTCTTGTCCTGTTGCCCACTGCGGCCACCGCCCTGTTGGCAACCGACACAATGGGGTGCCCTGAGCGATATTGGAAGCAGCCCCGTAACTGGGACTCCTGGGTAGACTATCAGCCCACAGACAGCTACTCCGATGTGTTTGAAGTGGCTGGCGGCGACAAGACTTTGCTCGAGGCCTTGAAGAAAGGTGGGGGTGGCGAGAAAGCGCTTGGTCGCCAAGCGGTGGCGGCGCTACTTAACGCGTCCAACCCGGGCGTCGGCTACTTCTGCACCGTGGACGACGTTATCGCCACCGTGCGGGATGCCTACGATTCGGGTGACTTTGAGAAGGCCAAGAATTATTTTGAGGAGCAGAACGAGCTGGACTGTCCGCTGGGGCGAGGGGTTGCTGAATCGCCGACGCCGACCATAGGGGTTGAGTAGCCCCCCTGACGCCTCTTCGCGAAGGGGCGCTGAGGTCAGAGAAGAGCTGGATGCGGCTACTCTGCGTCGGTCGCTTATGAGACGCTGATCAGCGAACCGGGTTCAGAGGGTCGTAGCCAGGCGACCTTTATGGGTCGTCGCGTCCTATGACAGGTTCCGAGTGTGGTTGTCCGGACCTGTCGAGGAATCCGATCCGATGCCAGTCGACGCAGGACGGATCGTGATCGTCGGGTAGGGTGGCGACTGGCATTTCGACGGGCCAAACGAGATCAGAATCTCCCAAGCGCTCGGGGCTGAAGTGCTCCGAGCGTTTTCATTGTCCTTCAGCGACAAGCTATCGTGCCCACTTGGTTTGTTGAGCCTGTCTCTCCTGAGCGTTGACGGTCCTGCTGGGCTCTGGTAAAATCCCTTTGTCGGCTGTGGCCACGTCGTGCTAGGCCGTGGGGAGAAGGGTGCTGATGGATCCGGAGAATGCAGTACGGCGCGATGCTCCCAAGATAGCCGAGGCTGTGAGAGTTGCAGGGGACCGTGCTCGCAACGAAGCGGAGCTGCGCACGGCGATCACTCGCATCATCGGCGACTTCACCGAGCAACTCGACCTCGACCTGGATCTCCGCGAGGAATACACCCTCATCAACGGCCGGGCGGATGCCGTCTACAACCGCTTCGTCGTCGAGTATGAACCTCCCGGATCGCTGAGAGACGGGAACCGTTACCAGTCCAACCAGCACGCGCTTGGCCAGGTGAAGCAGTACCTGGAAGAGTTGAGCCAGGTGGAGCGGCATCGCCTCAAGCGTCTGGCCGGGGTGGCTACCGACGGCCACTACTTCATCTTCGTGCGCTTCCGGGAAGGGCACTGGCACGTGGACGACGCCCTACCGGTGACGGCCTCTTCCACGGAGCGCTTGCTGCGCTATCTCAGCTCCCTCAGCACCGAGCTGGCCCTCAGTCCTGAGAATCTCTTGAGGGACTTCGGCGGAGGCACTGCCGTCGCCGCGGCCTGCGTGGGGACCCTCTACTATGCCCTTTCTGGGGCTGAGCTGCCGAAGGTCCGAACCCTCTTCGAGCAGTGGCAACTCCAGTTCAGCGAGGTCTGCGGCTGGGAGAGGCAATCCTCCCGGTTGGACATACCTGTTCTGGCCTCCGATTTTGGTGTGCATGAAGCAGAGCCCGATCCATTGAGCCTATTCTTCGTCATCCACACCTACTACGCCACGTTCATCAAACTACTGGCGGTGCAGATCGCCTCATACTATGCTTTCCCCATGCTGGGGACCGGACTTCAACAGGTGGCGACCTACTCGTCGGAGAAGTTGCTCGCCTACCTGGAGAAGATGGAGCGGGGCGGCGTTTTCGCCGACTTCGGCGTCAGCAACTTCCTGGAGGGAGACTTCTTCGGCTGGTACCTGGACCTGTGGGGCGAGGAGATAGACCAGGCCATCCGGCAGGTGATCACGCAGCTCGCGCTCTACTCGCTGGTCACGTTGGACGTGGACCCCGAGGAGACGCGGGACCTGTTGAAAAAGCTATACCAGAACCTGATGCCCAGGAAGCTGCGCCACGCCTTGGGAGAGTACTACACCCCCGACTGGCTGGCGGAGCGGCTGCTGAACCAACTCTGTGGCCCTCCGAAGAAGGGCGCGCTGGCTACTATCGACCCCGCGAAGCGTTTGCTGGACCCGGCCTGCGGATCGGGAACGTTCCTGGTTCTGGCCATCCGGCGGATGCGCACCTGGGCCGAGGAACGGATGATGCCGGAGCACGAGGCCCTGGAGAAGATCCTTGCCAACGTGGTGGGTTTCGACCTCAACCCTCTGGCGGTGATCTCGGCGCGGACCAACTACCTGCTGGCCCTGGGCGAGCTGATCCAGCACCGGCGGGGGGAGATCAGCATCCCGGTCTATCTGGCCGACTCCATCATGACCCCCAGCAGCGGAGAGACGCTCTTCGACCAGAACAGCTACACTTTCAACACCGCTGTGGGCAAGTTCTCCGTGCCCAGGGTATTGGTCGAAGCGCAGTCCATAGATCGCCTTGCTGCTCTGCTCGAAGAGTCTGTGGACGTGGGACTGTCGGCGGACCAGTTCGAGCGCCGGGCCTCAGAGGCCTTCCCACCCCTCCAGGAGGACGAGGGGCAACTGGGTGTAGCCAGGGGCTTGTACGAGCGGTTGCAGGAACTCAACGCGCAGGGGATCAACGGTATCTGGGCCAGGGTGATCAAGAACGCCTTTGCCCCGCTCTTTCAGGGGCGGTTCGACTACGTGATGGGCAATCCGCCCTGGGTGAACTGGGAGAGCCTGCCGGAGGAGTATCGCGCGAGGACGGTTGCTCTGTGGCACCACCACGGCCTGTTCCCCCACAGCGGCATGGAGGCTATCCTGGGCAAGGGCAAGAAGGACATCTCTATGCTGATGACCTATGTGGCCATGGATGACTACCTCAAGGATCGTGGTCGCTTGGGTTTCCTCATCACGCAGAGCGTGTTCAAGACCTCAGGAGCGGGACAGGGCTTTCGCCGCTTTCGTCTTGGCAGTGGGACGCCCATCCGCGTCGTCGCAGTGGACGACATGGCCAAGCTCAAGCCGTTCGAGGGGGCGAGCAACCGCACTGCTATCATAGTCCTCGAGCGCGGGCTGCCGACGAAGTATCCAGTCAAGTCCTACTCACTCTGGTACAAACCGGGCGGTGGTGCCGTCATACCGGAGGAAGTCTCGCTCGAGCAGGTGCGCAGCGACAGCATTGCCACGTATCGCGAGTTCCGCGCCGAGCCCGTCAACAGCGAGGATCTGACGTCACCGTGGATGACTGGACGGCCGCAGGCCCTCGGGGCCGTCGCGAAGATCCTTGGCAGATCCGACTACCAGGCTAAGGCCGGTGCTTGCACATGGCTGAATGGCGTCTACTGGCTGCGAGTAGTGGGACGTCGGCCGGATGGTCTGCTCGTCGTGACCAACGTCACAGAGGGAGTGAAGGTGAAGATCTCGCAGGTGCAGGCAGCGATCGAGACCGATCTCGTGTACCCGCTTCTTCGAGGTCGCGACGTCGTTCGGTGGGGGGCAGATCCTTCTGGGCACATCCTAATGGTGCAGGACCCTCAGAAACGCCGCGGTTATGATGTCGATTGGCTTAGGTTGCAGTATCCCCGCACCTATGGCTATTTGAAGGGGTTCGAAGATGAGCTGCGCCGCAGGTCCGGCTACCGGCGGTACTTCCGGGCGAGCGACCCTTTCTACTCGATTTTCGACGTCGCCGAGTACACCTTTGCGCCCTGGAAGGTGGTGTGGCGGGGGCAGGTGGCACCCACTCTCATCGCTGCCGTCGTAGATCTTCGCGAGGGCAGATGCATAGTTCCCGATCAGACAGTCTACTTCGCGGCAGTAGATTCTGCCGAAGAGGGTCACTACCTGTGTTCCCTCCTCAACAGCTTGCCCGTCCGGGGCCACTATAGGATGCGGGGATACAAGCACGTGTCTATGACCTTTGTTCAGGGTATCCAGATCCCGAAGTACGATGTGTCAAGCTCATCTCAGAGACGGCTGGCGGCTCTGTCACAGGCTGCTCACGAAGCCACGGCCGCCGGGGACACGGCTCGCGTGAAGGAGATCGAGGAGAAGATAGACCTGCTGGCGGCGGAGTTGTGGGGTCTCACACCCCAGGAGCTGGAGGACATCAAACGCAGCCTGGAGGAGTTGTCGTAGGCTCGCCGCCGACCGGTTGCGCCTTGTCGGGGCTGCAGTGAGCAAGAAACCAAGGGGGCAAGCATGTGGAAGGAGTTCAAGGAGTTCGCACTTCGAGGAAACGTGGTGGACATGGCGGTGGGGATCATCATCGGCGCGGCCTTCGGGACCATCGTCAAGTCGCTGGTGGATGACGTGACCATGCCGCCCATCGGGCTGCTGCTGGGCGGGGTGGACTTCGCCAACTTCTTCGTCCTCCTCAAGGCAGGCGCACCCGGGGCGCCATACGCGTCGCTGGCCGATGCGCGGGCCGCAGGCGCGGTGACCATCAACTATGGGGTGTTCCTCAACGCCGTGATTAGCTTCCTGGTGGTGGCCTTGGTGATCTTCTTCCTGATGCGGATGATGAACCGGATGCGCCGAGAAGAGAAGGAGCCCTCCGAGGCCACGACGAAGGAGTGCCCGTTCTGCCTGTCCACCATCCCCGTCAAGGCCAGCCGTTGCGCGTTCTGCACGTCGCAGTTGGCAAAGGCCGGCTGAGGCTGGTTGGGAGAGTGTGGTTCACCACGTTGGAATGTATGTAGCCGCACGGCATGCCGTGCGGCTACTGAACGTGCTTCAGCACGTTTGGTGTTGTGCGTAGCGTGGGGTTTCAACCCGACGTGGGGAGGACTGGATTGTTTGTAGCCGCCCGGCATGCCGTGCGGCTACAGGGATCGTCTTGGACGTCGCCCGAGTGGCGACCACCCAGACGAACGTGCTTGAGCACGTGTGACGTTTCTGGTGGCGTGGGGTTTCAACCCCATGAGAGGGCGTGGTGTACACGGTCGCGCCGGACTGAAGTCCCGCGCTACATGAGGGAAACAGGCCGAGGATGGCGCCATGAAGTACAAACCAGCGGGTTCGGGGGAGATCCTTGAGGAGCAAGACTACAGCAAGACCGTCATCTTTTCCTCTGGCGATTTTGAGGAAGAGGGTCATCTCTTGCAGGTGGTCACGGTGCCGCCGCGCACCAAGCAGCGCCTGCACTTTCACCGAGAGCAGACGGAGGTCTTCTACGTGCTAGAGGGCCAGGCCGCCATCGAGCTCGCAGGAGAGGAGCTCCTGGCACGGCCTGGAGATGCGTTCGTTTGCGGCTCCGGAGATCATCACAGCCTCTGGAATCGGTCGGACGCGGAATTCCGGTTGCTGGTGTTCAAGATCAGTCTTCCCGAAGAGGACGACACCGTCTGGATGGTGTGAGCCGATCACTGAAGGCTGGCGGGGAGACCGCGCACTGCGCCGGAGAATCTGAGACGGTTCCAGTGTCGGGCCCTGAGAGTGAGGAGTCTGGTCTGAGGGGAGGGGGGTGTGGACAGAATCATCAAGCAAGCTGGACGTCTGCGCTGCGATGTGCACCGTGCGTTCGAGATGTTCACGGTCAATGAGCTTGTTCAATCGTGGTTGGCTCCCCTGGCCGAGATCGAGCCGCACCAGGGTGGCAAGTACGAGCTGTTCTGGGATCTGGAGAACAGAGAGCAAGATAGCACCATCGGTTGCAGGGTGACGGCCATCGCGCAAGATAGGTTCCTGTGCTTCGAGTGGAAGGGGCCCAGACAGTACCGGCACTTCATGAACGATGCTGATCCCTTGACCCACGTCGTGGTCTTCTTTGTTCCCAGCACGGAGGCTTCAGAGGCCGGGACTGAGGTGTTTGTCATCCATTCTGGCTGGAGAAGTTCGGGGGAGTGGGAAGAGGCCAGGCAATGGTTCGACCGGGCCTGGAGGGTGGCTTTGGAGCAGCTTGAACATCGGGTGAACCCCGGTTCACCTGAGGAGAAAGAAGTTGGTCAATGATCGTATCTACAACGCCGACCATTGAGGGGAAGAGAATGGCCCAGTATCTTGGCCTGGTGTCTGGGGAGGCGATTCTGGGAGCGAACATTTTCAAAGACCTCTTCGCGGGCATCCGGGATATCGTCGGAGGCAGGTCTGGGGCCTACGAGGAGGAACTGCGCAAGGCCAAACAGATCGCCATCGACGAGATGGTGGAGCAGGCCAGGGTCCTGGGTGCTAACGCCGTAGTAGGTGTCGACCTGGACTACGAGACCATTGGCATCGGTTCCGGAGGCAACATGCTGATGGTCAGCGCCAGCGGGACGGCGGTGGTGGTGGAATCGTAGCCCCGTGCCCAGGTGTTTTCCCTACACTCGTGGCCATCGTGGGCCATGGAAGGAGGTCCAGTAGGGTGGAGAAGTACGACCTCATAGTCATAGGCTCGGGCGCCGGAATGAACGTGGCATCCAAGGCTGTGCAGGCCGGCATGAAGGTTGCCGTGGTCGAACATGGCCTGATGGGAGGAACCTGCCTGAACACAGGATGTATCCCTTCCAAGATCCTCCTCTATCCTGCGGACGTGATACGGGAACTGGAGGAAGCCACCAAGATTGGTGTGGATGCCGCCGTAACCAGAGTGGACTTTCCCCTCATCATGCGGCGCATGCGCTCCTTCGTCACGGTGGACAGGGAACAGATGGAGGAAGGCGCGTCCCTGGTGGATGCTCTCACGGTATATCGTGATAGCGGTGAGTTCGTGGGCGACTACCAGCTCCAGGTGGGAGAGGAGACGATCACCGCGGGCAAGATAGTGATCGCCTCCGGCGCGAGGGCCCTGGTGCCGCCCATCGAGGGGCTTGAAGAGACGGGATACATCGATCACGTCTCGGTGCTCGACCTCGAGGGTTTGCCCCAGAGCCTGATCATCATCGGCGGCGGATACATCGCCTGCGAGTACGGTCACTTCTTCTCGGCCCTGGGGACCAAGGTGAACATCCTGGAGATGATGCCGCGTTTGCTGCTCGGGGAGGACCCTGAGATATCGGAGGTGGTGCAGAGGCGCTTCTCCAGGTATGCAGACATTCACACCGGCCACAAGGTGGTGAGGGTGACCCAGAAGGGCGATCTCAAGGCCGTGACAGCGGTAGACGGCGAGAGCGGCGAGGAGCGTGAGTTTGCCGCCCAGGAGGTCCTGCTGGCGGCGGGCGTCCGTTCCAACGCTGACCTGTTGAAGCCGGAGCGCACTGGGGTGGAGACCGACGAACGCGGCTGGATCAAGGTGGATCCCTTCCTCCAGACCACCAAGCCCAGCATCTGGGCGCTGGGTGATGCCACGGGCAGGTATATGTTCAGGCACACAGCCAACTACGAGGCCGAGATGGTGTGGCTCAATGCCTTCACCGACCACGGGCACCAGGTCGATTACCACGCCGTGCCCCACGCCGTGTACGGTTATCCGCAGGTAGGGGCGGCGGGTCTGACGGAGCAGCAGGCCAAGGACGCCGGCCACGAGATCCTCGTGGGCAGGGCCCGCTACATGGACGTTACCAAGGGGTATGCTATGGGTGAGGAGAACGGCCTGGCCAAAGTGGTCGTGGAACAGGGGACCGGCAAGATACTGGGTTGTCACATCGTAGGTCCTCACGCGGCGATTCTGGTGCAGCAGATCGTGTACCTGATGAATGCGGGGGAGCAGGACTACATGCCCCTGGCCGACTCGCAGGTTATCCACCCGTCCCTCAGCGAGGTGGTGATCAACGCCTTTGCCAATATGGCGCCGCCGGGCCACGTTCACACGCACTAGACGAGGGCAGCAGGGCAGAACTCGCTCGCAGTTGAGGGTGTCGGGGGCCGGGTCCCCGCCCAGGGTACCTTGGCGTTGACCCTCCCGGAGGTTCCGAACCTCCGGGAGGGTGTCGTGGCGGAGGCTGCTAGGCCTTCCCGCGTTTCAGTCTGGCCAACAGTTGGTGGGCGGGGAGGCTGTTGGCCACGTTGGTTGGCTCAGCCCAGCCCCGGCGGGCGGTGGCGACCCCAAACCTCATCACGGCCAGGCCCTCGGCGTGATGGGCGTCGCTACCCAGCGCCAGCAGAACACCGGCCTCGATCGCCATGCGGGCCAGTTCCCCGTCCAGATCCAACCGGTTGGGCTGGGCGTTGACCTCCAGCATCGTTCCTGTCCTGGCCGCTTCTTCCACGATGCGCTCGAAGTCCAGGGCCACGCTCTCCCTCTGACCCAACAGGCGCCCCGTGGGATGGGCGATGATGTCTACGTGAGGGTTGCGCAAGGCGGCGACTATACGGCTCGTCATCAACTTCTTTTCCTGGCGCAGGCTAAGATGCACCGAGGCTACCACCAGGTCGAACTGTGCCAGTACGTCGTCGGGAAGGTCCAGGGAGCCATCGCCCCTGATCTCCAGTTCGACCCCCGATAGGACGCGGAACGGGGCCAACCTCTCGTTGAGAGCGAGAATCTCCCGCCTTTGCCGCTGGAAGTCCTCGGCGCTCAATCCCCCGGCCACCCCCAACCCCTGGCTGTGATCGGTGATCAGGATGTACTCATAGCCGCGCGCCCTCGCTGCCAGAGCCATCTCCTCGATGGTGCTGGCGCCGTCGCTGTAGGTAGTGTGCGTGTGCAGATCGCCTTTGAGGTCTGCCTCGCTCATCAGGTGGGGAAGCCGGCCCTCTTGCGCCGCTTCCAGTTCTCCCCTGGCCTCTCGCAGCTCAGGAGGGATCCACTCCAGGCCCAGAGTGCCGTATACCTCCTCTTCCGTGGCGCACGAGGTGATGGTGCCATCCTCGTGTTGGAAGCCGTATTCGCTCAGGCTGAGACCCTGCCGGCGGGCCAGGCCACGGAGATCGGCGTTGTGGTCCTTGGAGCCGGTGAAGTGCTGGAGCAGAGATCCGTAGTGGGCTTCCTCCAGCACCATCAGGTCCACCTGGAGGCCACTGTCGAGATACACGGTGGCTTTGGTGTCACCGTGAGAGCGCACTTCGGAGACCTGGGGGAGAGAAACGAAGAAGTCCACAACTTCCTGAGGTCTGGCCGACGCGGCGAGGATGTCGATGTCGCCCACGGTGGGTGCGCAGCGGCGCAGGCTTCCCGCGGGCGTCACGCTGTGTGCCGCTGGGCAGTGTTGCAGCGCGGCCACCATCTCCTCGGACACGGGCAGCGCGGTGGCCAGGAGGTAGCGGCCGGAGATGCGGTGCAGCATCTGGATGCCTTCCAGAATGCGCTCCTCTGACTTGGCGCCCAGCCCCTTGAGGTTGCGGAGTTTGTGCTGGCGTGCCGCCGTCTCCACGTCGGGGATGCTGACCAAGCCCAGCTCATGGTACAGGAGACTCGCCGTCCTGGGGCCCACCCCGGGGATGCCCAGAAGAGAGAGCACGCCGTCGGGGATCTCGCTCTTGAGGCGCTCGTAGAACCCCAACTCCCCGGTGCGAAGCAACTCGTCCACCTTGCCGGCGATGGCCTTGCCCACGCCGGGTATCTCCTCCAGGCGTCCTTCCTCCCACAAGGCGGCCAAATCTTCTGGGTGCTGTGCGATGGCCTCCGCGGCTCGACGATAGGCGCGTACTCGATACCAATCCTCGCCTTTGATGTCCAACAAGTCGGCGATGTTGGAGAAAACCTGCGCTATCGCGGAGTTGTCCATGGGGTGGTCATGCATGCACAGTCTCCCGCATAGCGACGTCAGGCCATCGAAATCAGAAGCCTCCTGCGCATCATTATACCACAAGTGCTGAGGGCCTCGTGGCGGCGAAGGAGGCTGCTGCGTCCTGCGATGAGGGATGGGGCGCGAAGGGCAGGGGGGCGCGTGAAACTGTTGTCAGCCGGAATGGCGCACCCTCGCCCTGGAGTGGCCTTCGAGGCTCGTGTGGCAGATGGATAGCCAAAAAACGGCAAAGTGTGGTATAATGGACATGGCGCGTGCTTCCCAGGCATTACGGTGGGAGAGAGGAGGACGACGGTGGAAGATAAGATAGGCATCCAACAGTGGATGGTGCTGGCGTTTCTGTTCTACCTGGACATAGTGGTCTTGGGCTGCCTCTTCCTCATCGCCATGAACAAGATCTACCTCTTGCCCTAGGACGACCTGCCTTCCCGCGAACCCACCTCAATACCTCTTGGGCTCCTCGTAGAAGATAGGTGGTGCTTCTCCTCGTCGTTTCCTGGCGTATTGGACCGTAAACTCCGCCCCCAGCAGGATGATGACCCCGCTGATGTACGACCAGAGCAACATGGCGATGACTGCCCCCAGCGATCCGTAGACCAGGTTGTAGGTGGCAAAGCTCGTGATGTAGACGGTGAAGCCCTGCTTCGCGACCTCCCAGGCGAAGCTGGTCATCAGGGCGCACGGGAGAGCCTCGACCAACGACACTCTGGTGGAGGGAAGCACCGCGTACAAGAAGGTCAGGAGTAGCACTGTGGAGACGTAGGGTAGTATCCGCGAGCCCAACTCCAGGACCGGGGTCCCGGTGACGTGTGTCTGTTCAAGCAGGGCCCTGGACAGGCGCAGGGCCACCTCGATGACGGTGGTGGAGAGCAGGGAGAAGGAGAAGAGGAAGGCGACGAGCAGCACAAGTCCGGCGGCCAGGGCCCTCTCGGCCCAGGCCGGACGGGGTCGCTCCAGGTCCCACGCCCTGTTGATGGCCCGGCTGAGGCTGCCGAAGACACCGGAAGCGGCCCAGATGAAGCCGATGAGGCCGATCACGCTGGCGGTGCCCCGCAACTGGAGCACGCGCTCGATGTTCCTCTGAACCAGTTCCACCGCTGCGGGCAGATAGGTGCCGACCGCGGCGATGGCTGCCTCGCGTGCCTGCTCTGAGTTCAAGACGAAGCTGCCCAACGAGACGAGCAGCAAGGTGAGGGGAAACACTGAGAAAAGCGTGTAGTAGGCGATAGCCGCGGCGTTGGCATTGCCCTGGTGGTTGACAAACCCCTTGTAGGTACGCTCGCCTACTCCCAGCCAACCGTTGCTCTTGCCATCAAGGTGGACCCAGACACGCACCACCTTGAGCCTGGTCTCCCAGACGATGTCGTTCCAGCGGCGGAGGGCCAGGGATATTCTGTGCAATGGTCATTCCTCTCCACGCGCCAGGCATTCTAGGGCATAGGCGGGTCAAAGTCAAAGAGTGGGCAGGCCGGTGGAGTCAGTCCGTGCGGTGAGGGTGGCGGATGGAAGTGCCGCTATCCGGCCGACCGGTGTCCGGCCAGGTACAGTCCGGGCAACTCCACCGGTAGCCGGCCCCTCGGGACCTCCATCCCGAAGAGCACCTGGGCCAGGGCCGCCATGGAGACAGGGGCGCGGCCATAGGTAGCCAGATAGGTGGAGACCTCGGGGTAGCTCAAGAGATCATACGGTGAGTCGAGGGCCACAGCTATCACCGGCCTCTCCCGCCGCACAGCCTCCACAAGCTGGGCTTGTTCAGGCCACTGCATCACATTGCGGGTGCCGATGACCACCAGGTCCGCGCCCTCCCAGAGGACTGCGGCCTTGACGAAGTCCGCTGATGTGGGTCTCTCGCTCACCTCGAGAAGCGTTGCATGCGGGGCATATTCCAATATGGCCTGGCCAAGACGCGCTCCTCCTCTGGGGTAGATGACCAGTATCGACGTATTGGAGGTGAGGGGCAACAAGCTGCCCTCGTCCTTTACCAAGGTGATGGAGTCCAGGGCGACCTGTCGGGCCGCCGCCTGATGCTCTGGGCTTCCTACTGTATCCAGGTCGGCGCGCAGCTCCTCTGGCTGCCAATCCAGAAGGCCTCGTATGGCCTTCACCTGGAGTATGCGGCGCACAGAGTCGTCGACGCGGCTCATAGGGATGGTGCCTTGCTTCACCAGGTCCAGCAGCCTCTCGTAGGCTGCCCGCTGCTCCGATGGCGGATGGCCTGGGTCGTGGCCGAAGAGAAGCAGGTCTGCGCCGGCCTGGAAGGCCAGGGCGGCGGCGGTAGAAAGGTCGTACTGGTTGGTGAGCGCCTTCATGCCCAGAGAGTCGGTAGCGATGAGCCCCTGGAAGCCCATCTGCTCCCTCAGAAGACCCTGGAGGATTTCGGGCGAGAGGGTGGCCGGTCGGCCTGGCTGGGGATCCAGTGCAGGTACCTGGACATGCGCGGTCATGATGCAGTCCACGCCAGCCGAAATGGCTGCCTCAAAAGGTGGCAATTCCACAGCCTCGAGGCGCTCCAAGTCGTGGTCAATGAGCGGCAGATCGAGATGGGAGTCCACGCTGGTGTCACCGTGGCCGGGGAAGTGTTTGGCGGTGGTCACTATGCCGTTGGTCTGGTAGGCCTCTATCATGGCCACACCCAGCCGAGATACCAGGTCCGGTGAGGATCCCAAGGACCGGATGCCGATGACGGGGTTGGTAGGGTTGCTGTTGACGTCCAAGACGGGAGCCAGATTCATGTTGATGCCCAGCGCCTTCATCTCCGTGGCCATGATTTGAGCCATCCACTGGGCGTCCTCGACGGAGTTGGTCGCTCCCAGGGCCATATTGCTGGGAAAGACGGTGGCTCCCGGCGGGAGGCGCCAGATAGGCCACCCCTCCTGGTCAGCGGCCACGAGGAGGGGAACGTGCGGCTCGTTCGCCACCGCTGCCTGCTGCGCATCGAAGATGAGGGCCGCGAGGTCCGCCAGGGTGTTGAGATTATGGGGGAAGATGATGATCCCTCCGATGTGGCACTCTGCGATCATCCTCTCCAGGTCCGGGGACAGGCTGGTGCCGTCAAAGTAGAGCACGAAGAGCTGGCCCACCTTCTGCTCGGTGGTCATGCGAGATAGGATCTCTTCAACTTGACTCTCTTCTGAGGGCGTCGTGGCCGTGGGATGGGGCGTGGGAGAAGCCGTGAGCGTGCTGGTGGGCGGCTGTTCGGTGGGAGACCAAGATGTGCCTGAAGACGAGCAGGCCACCAAGTTGAATAGTCCGACCGCGCACAGAACACAGACGCGTCGGACTGTGTGCGGAATCAGACGGTTTCGTGTGCTGTTTACTTCCACTCGACGAGCTTTAAGTCGCCCCAGGCCGCCCAGTTGTAGCTTGGGTCCCCCATGCAGTTGGTACGCAGTTCTACGGCCAGGGTCCGCATGTGCGGCATGATTGGCTCCTTGCAGTCAATAGACACCCATCCGTAGTCGTCCCTCTCGTGTTGCAGTATTGTGCGCCCATCGACCCGGACTTCGAACCTCACCCTGTTTCCAATATTGTGGCGGAATTCACTTACCTTCACCTGCTGGTCTTCATCAATAAACTGCTCTAGGATGCCGTAGCTGCCCTGGAGCTTCAGCTTGGTCACGGAGTGGTCGATACCCGCCACACAGAACCGTACCGTCGTGTCATCCTGCGTGCCTGGAGGGTGTTCGAAGATTGCCTCAGGCAGGATTGTGTGCGACTTAGCGTTTCGCACTTTCCGGACCACCGATCCTGGGCCCTCGTGACGCACGGTGCTTTCATCCTCCAGATGTTCGATGAAATGGTATTTCCACGGTTGTCTGGGCTCCACGCGCCGGAGCAGCGTGCACCGCAAGAGATAGACCATGAAAATGAGCGGGACAACGGACAACTCCACCACCAACAGGTCCCCGTAGAACGTGGCCGCCGCGAGCAACGAGACGGTAATCAGCAGAAGTAAACCGGACCATAGATAACCGGACGGGATGCGCCACCCCTTTCCAAGCCAGCCCTTTCGCAGAAAGAATGCCAGTGCGCCGAAACTGGCTAGCAGGAGAGCCGAGACTACGACGCCGATGCAGAAGTACGCGAAAGGCATCTTGTCCGCCGCGAAGAGGGTTGCGCACACGGCCACGAGGCCACAGGCCAGCGTCGCGCCCACACCCATCACCGCGACCACTGTTGAGCCGTCAGCTGCGTGCCCGGTATTGTTCATGCCGAGATCACCTCCGTACAGAGTGTTGAAGCGCTGGGTGCCAAGGCTGTATGTCTGTTTCGGCACTATTATACCAACAGCGCCCTGTTGCCCCCAACCCCTGTTGCGGAGGGCGCCCTGTGACTAAGTTGGAGCAGGCACGGCGGGGCTGAGGGCGGGGGCATGGGGGTCGGCATGGCGCCGGTGGGTGTGGCGGCCGGAGGGACCTCCGCACACGCCGTGCAGACCAGCAGCGCAACGATGGCCAGGCTCCTGCTGAGCAGGCGTGTGCAGCTGGACATAGTGGCCATGGTGTGCTGTCGCGTCGGCACGTGGCAGATGGGCCAGGTTGCACCATGTGAGTAGCACGGGACAGCGGGATTGTATCATGTACCCAGTCGTTTGACTCAAGCGGGGCCGCATCTGCTTCGGCGGGTCAGGGCACCATACGAAACCTTTGGCAAGGCACATCTTTCTGGTATACTTGAAGTAGAGGACCGGTAGTCGAGCACGTATGATGGGTCAACGCAAGACGTCCAGCCGAGAGAGAGAGCTCCTGCTGCGGTTCGTGTTACCGTTTCTGATCACAGGGGTGCTCATCGGTCCTGCCTGGGGACCTGCATGGGGGGCCCATTGGACGCGGATCCCTGAACCTACCTCCGAGGCGAGCTTAGAGGGACAGGAGTCGCCGGTTCCCGGCGGGTTGGGGCTGGTGCCGTCGGGCCCGGACAAGCTGAGCCTGGTGCGGTTGCCTGCTAGCGTGGCTGAGGGCGCAGGCGCTGTACTGCCCACTGCTGTCGATCTGACCAGTCCCTCTCTCCTGCTAGCGGGCCAGCCCTCCGCGGCAGGTGTGCCGCCCGTGCGTGATCAGGGGGAGACCAAGACATGTACCGGTTGGGCCGCCGGCTACTACTACAAGACTTACCAGGAGTGGCTGGAGCATCAGTGGTCCCTTGGCGGCGTGGACAAATACGATCACATCTTCAGCCCCAGCTTCGTGTACAACCAGATCACCGGCGGTTCAGATGTGGAGTGCGATGACGGGGCCGAGATAGGTGACGCACTGGAGCTGATCGTCAACCAGGGAGACCTGCCCTGGAATCAGTTCCCGTGGAATCCCCTTGGTCCGGATTGCAGCGTCCAGCCCACCGAGCCGCAGAAGACGGCCGCACTGGAGTATGACGGCATCAACTTTGGGGCCTTCTTCATCACTATCGGCGGCGGTCCCCCGGTTGGCCCGCTGCAGAATCGCGATGTGACGCCCCTCAAGCAGTGGGTGGCCGACAACGATCCCTTCGTCCTGGGCTTCCCTGTCTACTCGGAGTTCGACAACTACGACTGTTTTCAGGTGGTCGGGCCTCCAGCGAACCCCAGCACCTACCGCGACCTGCATGCCGTGGCCGTCGTTGGCTACGACGACACTTGGGCGGGCGTGGGCGGGTTCAAGATCGTCAACTCCTGGGGGGCCGATTGGGGCTGCTACGGCTATGCCTGGCTCTCCTACGAGTTCGTGCAGAAATACGCCTGGGAGGCCTGGTGGATGACCAGCAACCGCCCACCGTGGATCGAGCCCCACGTGCCCGATCGGTACAGTCCCACCATCGGCGGCACGATTATGATGGACCTGACCCCCTACGAGAACGATCGAGACGATATCCCGATCGATCTGAAGTGGGAGGTGGATGGAGCGCAGCACTGCACGGTTGAGGGCGAGGGCTCTGCAAACGACGTGCTTTTCTTCCACCCGTCACCCAGCAACTACACTGGCTACGACGAAATCACCCTCATCCTGCGCGACTCCGAAGGCGCGGAGGACACACAGCAACTCACCCTGGGCTGGTTCGATCTCGACATCGAAACTTACCTTCCCCTGGCCCTTCGCTACTGACCCTGCTGATCGCAGCCGCATCGCCTCGGGTGTCAGCGCGTGGCACTGACTACTCGTATTGTCTCAGGAAATTGATGGCTGCTGCGCGGTCGTTGAAGGACCCGTCGATAGTGTTGCCATTCGTCCACCGCACGTAGACCTCGAACTTCGTGAACGTGACGGTATCGTCGATGACCAAGTCATGCCGCCGGATTGCGGCGATGGCATCGCTGGGGGAGGCGAAAACCATCTCTTTGCCGAACAGTGGCAGTACTCGAATTCGGTCTATCTTGGCCAACAGTGCGGTCTTGATGCTGTTCACGAACGTGTCATACTCGGGCTTGATTGACTCCAGCACAGCCGTCTTCACGTCCTCACTGTCCGCATTGGAGAGCGCCTCGTAGCCTTTGAGTATCTGAACTTTGAACTCGTTCGTTGCGTTCTCTGGATAGACGAGGCTCAGGCCTTTGGTTGCGAAGGCACGAACGACTAACTCAAACGGTACGTAGAGGATAACTATGCCGTGCGACCGGAGCTGGTTCAGTGCGCCATCCGTGAACTCGCCGCCGAGGATGGCACCAAGGAAGCGACAGCTGTCACGGTACGTCTCTCCGAGGTGGACGAGTGCACCTTCTATCTCCCCCGCCTTGTTTCTGGAGTGCTTAGTGTATCGTCTGTATGCAAGCTCGATGAACGCGGCTGGGACGCCCTTCACATCATACGACCCATCCTTCTCATAAACGTAGTCCAAGTCGTGGGGATTGCCTCGACTGTCGTACCAGGTTACTTTGCGCTTCTTGCCCCTGACGGTGGCTCTCAAGCCTTGCCTATCGCAGTAGAGGCCAAGCTCTCCAGCTAAGGCGATGAGTCTAGGCCGAAAGAGGTCCTCGAAGAAATTACCTATCCGTTGCCCGAGTTTGTGTCCCGGCGATGTGACGTTCGGCACCGTCACCCCTCCACCCAGAGACGCCCCTCGCGTAGGGGGATATTGTGCTTTCTCTCGATGTTCCACTTGACGTTTCTGTCCCTGGTCTTTTCAAAGCGGTAAGAGTTGAATCCGGCCGCAAGTGCGAGCTCCCCCAGCCATCTCTCGACCGGGATGTGGACGCCGTAGGGAGCAGAGTCGCCAACCACAAAGCAGACTGTTGCGCCAGGTTTGCACACCCTGCGTAGTGAGGTCCATACCCGGGCGAGGTCTGAGAAGTAGGCGGCAACCATTGTGTGATAGTTCTTTCTTCCGCGGCGCTGCAGCCTGCGCTTCTCAAGCTCGCGACAGGCACTGGATAGTTCCTCGATGATAGGGGTAAGACCTTCTTCGACAAGCAGGGTCGGTAGGTCAAGACGATCGGCGCTAACATGCTGCGAGCAGGAGCGCACAAGGTGCCGCCTGACAGCGGTCTGCAGGTCTCCCCAGCCTCTGACTTCCCCAAAGAATGACATCTCGAGTCGCGTGGCATCTGCGTAGTCGTAGTTGTTGGCATACGGCGGTGATGTAAGGACCAGGTCGATGGTGCTGTCTTGAATCGCTGAGCAGGTCCTGGCGTCGTCCTGGACAATGGCTCCAGTGTGTTCTCGGACGACTGACTGGAAGTAGTGCATGTCCTCGCTCATAATGGCCACCTGGGCGGCAAGAGCCTCGAACGGAGCCACTGGGTGCTTCTTGCGCTTGTTTGGTAGCACGTATTGCCAGGGCGCGGTGCCCGCGGCGGCTGTGGGCCGGAGGATTGCTGTGAGCGCGAGCCAGGTGAGTTCGGACACCGCGGTGTGGTCGTTGCAGCGAAGCCAGGCCGTCTTCAATCTGTCGAGTTGGGCTAGGGAAGCCTCGGAGTAACAGTTCCGTATCAGTCTCGGATAGTCTTCAATGTCGGGGCTAGCGCGACGGGCGAAGTCCAGAACGTCGCCTGCAAGTCGTCTGAAAGACCCGATGCTCTCGTGCCAGGACAGCTTCGCCGTCGCAATCCTGGCAACGAAGGGATGGGCCTCGATTCCGGCGGACTTGACCCCGCAAGCTTCTCCGGCCAAGACAGTGGTACCGGACCCAACGAATGGGTCGAGGAGAGTGAGGGTGCCAGGCGAGCGAGCGTTGCTGAGGACCTGACTGACCCACTGGGCCGAGAAGCCCGCGGAGTACCTGAACCAACGGTGTATTGGCAGGCGCATGTTGTCAACGAACGTGGAGGTGGTATCGCTGGGTTTTGTGTTGGCGCCCTCTTGGTCCAGAAACGAAGATTGGACGAGTTCGGTGTTCATGGTTATTAGGCAGTGTACGCGAGGTTACGGGAGTTCGTCAACTGCGGCTGGGGTGCGGGGTGGTGGCTGGCGCGACGGGGCGAGGCAAGACGACCGCCCGGTGATGCCGTCCGCGCTGCGGTCCCTCTTCCCAACCCCCATCGACAGGGTCGGAGACTTCTGCTACAATGTCCCTGAATTCTCTTTGGCAGTCCAGTGATCGTCGAGATGCACTGTCCACGCCCGTGGAGTGAGCATGTTGCTCCAGGAACTTGTCTCAGCTCTGCCTACCGAAGTCGACTCCAGCCTGCCCGAGGTTGGGGTGGAGGGCCTGGCTTGCGACTCCCGCCAGGTCAAGCGTGGGGACCTCTTCGTGGCCTATAAGGGCGTGGAGACGGACGGCCACCAATACATACCTTTGGCCATCGAGGCCGGGGCTGTGGCCCTGGTGGTGGAGGACGAGCGGTATCTGACCTCACCCTCGGGCGATAGTTGGCCCGTCCCCACGGTCCTCGTTCCTGACGGGAGGGAGGCGCTGGCTCGTCTCGCCGCGGCCTTCCATGGCTTTCCCGGGAGAAAACTGCGCGTGATCGGCGTGACAGGGACCGATGGCAAGACCACCACCGTGAACCTCATCTGGTCGGTGCTCAAAGAGGCTGGTCACGCGGCAGGGTTGATCAGCAGTGTCAACGCCGTCATCGGAGAAGAGCAGTACGATACCGGGCTCCATACCACAACGCCAGACGCGCTGGAGATCCAGGGATATCTGGCTCAGATGGTGGAGGCGGGAGCCGAATACGCTGTGCTGGAGACCACATCTCATGGGTTGGCCCAGCACCGGGTCACGGCCTGCGACTTCGACGTGGCGGTAGTGACCAACATCACCCGCGAACACCTGGACTTCCACGGCACCTTCGAGGAGTACCGCGAAGCGAAGGCGGGGCTCTTTCGCGGCTTGGCCGGTTCGTTCCACAAGCCAGGGGTGCCCAAGGTTGCCGTGCTCAACGTGGACGATCCCTCCAGCTTCGAATACCTGCGAGACATCTCGGCCGACGAACAGCTCACCTATGGAGTTGATCTGGCAGCAGACGTCAGGGCTGTGGATGTCGATCTCTTGGCACACGGGACGCGATTCACCGCCGTTACGGCCCAGGGTGAGTTCCCTGCGGAAACAAGGTTGCCGGGCCAGTTCAACGTCTACAATGCCCTGGCCGCTATCGCTGTATCTCTATCCCAGGGGATGGCAGTCAAGGACATCCAACAAGGCATTTGGGCGGTGGATCGAGTCGTTGGCCGCATGGAGCGAGTAGATGTGGGCCAGCCTTTTCAGGTGATGATCGACTTCGCCCACACTCCCAACTCGCTGCGCAGCGCACTGAGGGCAGCCAGAGGGATGGCGGCGGGCCGGATCACCGTAGTCTTCGGCTGTGCGGGATTGCGCGACCGGGAGAAACGGCCCGTGATGGGGGAGATAGCTGGGGAACTGGCGGACCGCACCGTGGTCACGGCCGAGGACCCCCGCACCGAGGACTTGGGCCAGATCATGGAGCAGATCGCTGCCGGATGCGAGAAGGCAGGTCGATCAGAAGGTATCGATTACTGGCGCATCGGCGACCGCAGCGAGGCCATTCGGTTCGCGGTGGACATGGCAGAAGATGGCGATCTGGTGCTGGTCACCGGGAAAGGGCACGAGAAGTCGATGTGCTTCGGCACCACGGAGTACCCGTGGAGCGACCACCGGGCGGTCGAGGAGGCGCTTTGGGACCGGCTCGCCCGGGAAGGTGGTCCTTAGTCATCGTAGACCTGGCGAATGCCGTGGTGTGATGGCCTGGCGGGCCCGACAAGGCCGGAAGGCAGGGCCACAGAGCTAGACCACCGGGGCGCTGGCATGCCCGAAACAAGGAGTGAGGACGATGCCATTGCTGATGATGAAGTCTATTCTGACCAGCGTGGTGCTTCTCCTGGCCGTAGGAGAGGCGATCAGCGGGATGCGGCTGAGGGGCTACTTTAAACGTGTTCGCCTGCCACTGAAGCGCGTTCGGCTGTGGCACCGGGTGGGCGGAGACGTAACCCTGGCGCTCACCACAGTCGTGGGCCTCATCTGTGTGCGCAATATTGGTCCCCATTTTTACACCCTCCACGTCACCGGGCATGCTGCGCTGGGTGCCCTGGCCGGGCTGGCCATGGCCGTGAAGGTGGTGATGGCCCGAAGGTACCACAGGCCGCTCAGAGAGGCCCTCAGGATCGGTGCGGTGGCAGGGTTCTCCGTGTTGGGCACCTTCGTGTTAAGTTCCCTGTGGTATTTTCTCTTCGAGCTGTGAAAGGAGCCTGCTGTGGAGAAGAAAGGTCTGCTCTGTCTGGCTCTTGCGGCTGCTGTGGTGGTACTAGCCTTGCTGGCCTCCTGCGGCCGCGATCATGGCCCGACAGCGGAGATCCCGGCAAGGGAGTTGTGGACTTATCGATACTGGGTACTTTCACGGCCAGTGCTTTGTGGTATTTCGCTCTAGTGTGGTAGAAGGAGGCGGTTGTGAGCAGCAGGGCGGTAGTCTTCTCAGTCATTCTCTTTGGTCTGGCGCTGGTGCTTCTGGTTGTGGCCTGCGGAGGCGGAGGGGAAGAACCTCCAACTCCCCCAACGGTGGAGATGACGCCGGGAGGGGGAGAGGCTTCGGCTGCACCTAGCGGCGATGAACTGCTCCAGGAGCGGTGTACAGTGTGCCATGACCTCGGCCGCGTTGAGGCGGCCAGCAATACTCTGGACGAGTGGGAGCACGAGGTGGAGCACATGAGAGAGCTGGGCGCGCAGCTGACCGACGCCGAGGCCCAGACTCTCGTGGAATACCTGGCGGAGACCTACGGGCCTTAGGTTCAGGGTTCCTTACCCCTAGCGGGCGGCGGAGTGAGGAGAGCTGGGCGCCTTAGCAGGGCATCACTATCTCAGTAGTGACCACGAACTGCTTTCACAGCCAGGGACGAAAACGGGCATAGTTCGAGCAGCGGGGGCGGTATCCGTGTCATGCTGAGCGAAGCCAAGAATGACAGGGTAAGACCAGAGTGCCGCCTTCTTCGAAGGAGTCGCATAGTTGGCTCCTGTGTGGAAGAGCGCTGGCGTTTGTGTTCTGACCGAGACCACGACTTTCAGGTTCACGGCTGGGGGAGCCAGCAGGCCGGACATCGCTCCCTGGCGTTGGTGCGCAGGCATATGTGATCTCGTGGAGCGTCGGACATGGGAGACGTGAGACCCTGGCATGAAGAGGATACCTTCTGGGAGACGGTCGGACCCGTGCTCTTCACGGCGCGACGCTGGGAGGATGCTCCTCGTGAGGTGGAGGCGATGGTGACTCTCTTAGGACTCTCTCCCGGCGCCAGGGTGCTGGATCTTTGCTGCGGGGTGGGCCGGCACTCCCTCGAGTTCGCCAGGAGTGGCTTCCAGGTGACGGGCGTGGACCGAACAGCGACCTACCTCCATGAGGCGCGCAGACGGGCAGCAGAGGAAGATCTGCAGGTGGAGTTTCTCCAGGAAGACATGAGGACCTTTGTCCGACCAGGGGCCTTCGACGTGGCGATCAACTACTTCACCTCCTTCGGGTACTTCGAAAGCGAGGAAAATGACCGCCGGGTGCTGGCCAACGCCCATCGGTCTCTGACGGCTAGCGGTGTTCTACTCATGGAGATGATGGGCAAGGAGATCCTGGCTCGCGTCTTTAGCGAACGCGGCTGGCGGGAAGAAGACGGAATGCTCATCCTGGAAGAGAGGAAACTTGCCTCTGACTGGGGTACCATCCACAATCGATGGATCATCCTCGACGACGGTGACAGGCGTGAGGTAGCGCTGACTACAAGACTGTACTCCGCGGCTGAGCTCAGCAGGCTGTTGAAGGAAGGTGGTTTCGCCGTCGTTGATGTCTATGGGGACCTGAGCGGCGCTCCCTACGACATGGAGGCCAAGAGGCTGGTGGTTGTTGCACACAAGGGTGAGCAGCCATGAGGAGAGCGGAGAGGGAGATCAAGGATAGGGGCACTGCAGAAGAGATACTGCGGAGAGCCACGGTATGCAGACTCGCTGTCTGCGACGGCAACGTCCCCTACGTTGTCCCACTGAGCTTTGGCTACAGCGATAATCGCCTCTACTTTCATTCTGCCCGCGAGGGCAGGAAGATCGAGACCATCCAAGCCAACCCCAAGGTCTGCTTCGAGGTGGATGTCGATCATGAGCTTGTGCCGGGGGAAATACCCTGTGGGTGGACCGTCAGGTACCGCAGTGTCATTGGGTTCGGACAGGCGCGCCTGCTGGAGGACGTGGCACAGAAGAAAAGGGCCCTCGACATCATCCTCGGGCACTATGGGCGAGGACCCTTCGAGTATCCCGAAGGAGCTATCGACGAGGTTGCTGTCGTCGAGATTGAAATCGAGAGTCTGACCGGCAAACAGTCGGGGTACTAGCGCTGGCCCAAATGCCCCGGTGGAGGCACCCACCGATGCGGAGGAGAATGATGAGGGCGAGGTTCTTCTCCGGATGGCGACGGCGGCTGTCCCGTTCGCCTTAGCGTATGTATGGCCAACGGCCTAGTGTGTCCCCCAAGTATGTGCCTAGCCTGCCGAAGCACACACCGGTGGAATCGCCTCGCCCCCTCTACCCCCATGTTACCGGACGAGGATTAAAACCCCATAAAAGAACAGTTAAGAAACTCTTAAAGAGACGACGCGTCGTGGGCTGTCTCAGGGAGCGTTTCGCAGGGCGCGCGAGTGTTTTCGACGATGCCTACTGGGGTCGTCCAACGCCCTCCAGAAAGTGATGAGGGAACATGCTGCTGAGGGCCTGGTGGTAGACCGCGAATGCCGACGCCGGGACCACTCCTGCCGGCGCCACAGCGTACTGCGGAGTTTTGCGCACCAGGAGGTGTCCCAGGGCCTCGGGACGATGAAAAACGCGCAGTCGAGATTCTTCTCCTGGTCTTCGAGTACGAAGAGGCTTGTAGTGAGGGCTTCGGCGCTATGGGGGAGTCATCACAGGGCAGCAGAAGATGCGAAAACGCCACCCAGCCGGGTGCCGTGGAAGGAAGTGCCTGCGCAGGGTTGGACGCCGATGTGGACGGCGGCCCCGCACATTGAATCGGGCGAGCAACCAGCGTTGCGCTCGCCCGCGGTTTTGCCTGGGAAGGCAGCGCTCTGGAAAAGGGATGAGAGATGGTCGAGGGTCGCGCCTGGCACGAGCAGGGGTCCTTCTGGGAGACGGCGGGTCCCGTACGCTTCGCTGAACGGCGGTGGGAGTGCGCCCCACGGGAGGCCAAGGCAATGATGGCCTTGCTTGCCCTCGCCCCTGGGGCGAGGGTGCTCGATCTGTGTTGCGGCGTGGGCCAGCACTCCCTGGAGTTCGCGCGGCGTGGCTTTCAAGCCACGGGCGTGGACAGGACGGCTTCCTATCTGGAGGAGGTACAGAGACGGGCCACAGAGGAGGGGCTTGGAGATAGAGTTCGTCCAGGCTGACATGAGTACGTTTCGGAGGCGAGAGGCCTTCGACGCGATCATCAACTACTTCACCTCCTTAGGGTACTTCGAAAGCGACGATGATGACCGCCGGGTGCTGGCCAACGCCCATCGGTCTCTGAGGGCTGGCGGTGTGCTGTTGATGGACATGATGGGCAAGGAGATCCTGGCCCGCGTCTTCACGGAGCGGGACTGGCGAGAGGAAGACGGTATGCTCATCCTGGAGGAGAGGAAGCTGGCCCCGGACTGGAGCTCCCTGGACAACCGGCGGATCATCATCGAGGACGGGGACAGGCGAGAGGTGACACTGGCCGTTAGACAGTACTCCGCGGCTGAGCTCAGCAGGCTGTTGAAGGATTCTGGTTTCGACCGGGTGGACGTCTACGGGGATCTGAGCGGCGCTCCGTACGACAGGCAAGCCAAGAGGCTGGTGGCCGTGGCCCCCAAAGGTGAGCAGCCGTGAGGAGAGCGGAGAGGGAGATCAAGGACAAGAGCACGGTAGAAGAGATATTGCGGAGAGCTACCGTATGTAGACTTGCTGTCTGCGACGGAGACATCCCCTACGTCGTCCCTTTGCACTTCGGCTACGAGAGCAACGGCCTCTACTTCCACTCTGCGCCGGAGGGCAGGAAGATGGAGACCATCAAAGCCAACCCGAACGTCTGCTTCGAAGTGGATGTCGATCAGGACGTGACAAGGACGGACACCCCCTGCAACTGGGAGATGAAATATCGTAGCGTCATCGGTTTCGGGAAAGCCCATATCGTTGATGACCCTCAGGAGAAACGAAGGGCGTTGAAGATGATCGTGGAACCCTATTCAGGCGATCCCTGTGTGAATCCTGAGAGTGCCCTTAGAGATGTGGCCGTAGTCAAGATTCAAATAGAGAGCATGACTGGAGAGAAATCCAGGATACTGATAAGCCGGTGCGACGCTGGGAACTCAACTCTTGTTCCTGGATAGCTCAGTCAACTTCATCTCTGCACCGAAAGATGCTACAATGTAGCTCAGCGAGTTGACGGCTTCCCAGAAGTGAGAAGATGAGACAAAAGGCCCTTGGTCTTGTCCTGATTCTGCTCCTATTAGCGGCCTTTCGCCCCTCCTCAACTGGGGCTACGCCTCCTCCCCCTCCGCTGAAGGGCGCAGCCCCCGAGCTGGAGTCCGAGGGGCAACCCTCAACCCCCATTGCTCCTGAGATTCTGCGTCGAATCGAGCCTGCCCTTCTCAAGCAGATGGCAGAGGGAGAGGAGAAGACAGTCTCCTTCCTTGTTTACCTCACAGAAGAGGCTGATCTTGTTGCCGCGACAGAAGACCGGGTGAGCGCTTCGGAGCGCCGGCAAGCGGTCATCACAGCGCTTCAGGCCGCGGCCGAAAGGTCACAAGGCGAGGCTAGAGCCTATCTGGCCGGACAGCAGGCACGTGGCAATGTGAGGCGGTACACCCCCTACTGGATCTTCAACGGTCTGGCTGTCGAGGGTGATCGCGAGACTCTGCTCGCCTTGGCGAGCCGCCCGGAGGTGAAAGTCATTCGCGCCGACCGCAAGCTATACTTAGAGGAGTCCGCCGACGGGCCACAGCGAGGTGCCGCGGTGGAGTGGAACATCGCCAAGATCCGGGCCGACCTGGTCTGGCAGACTCTGGATATAGACGGCACCGGTGTTGTAGTAGCCAATATGGACTCCGGGGTAGATTGGCAGCATCCGGCCCTTCAGACCAAATATCGAGGCTACGACCCCCACGGTCTGTACAAGCACTTTGGCAACTGGTACTGCGCCACAGACGAAGGCTATA
>Ga0307378_10000633_pt1 | contig 61074 bp, 65 predicted proteins | sample UN1MG_FD_202238 | JGI IMG/M metagenome (GOLD analysis project Ga0307378, IMG submission 202238) | Soil microbial communities from Risofladan, Vaasa, Finland - UN-1 | ecosystem: Environmental > Terrestrial > Soil > Coastal area > Acid sulfate soil | place: Finland: Risofladan, Vaasa | collected... | reverse complement strand
CTATGTCATTTCAATTTGCTGTTGAAGGAGATCTCAGTAATCCTTGCTCCTTTCGTACAAACGTAGGAGGCCTAGTGATGGAAACTTCCTTTTGGTTGAGGTTATTATAGGATAAAGGCGCTTGTAGATCAATGGAAAGGCATCTCAGGCCCGTACGTATAATAATCTTAGGCCAGATGAACGGGGCAAGTCTCCGTATGACTCTTGCTCAATAACCTTCCCACTGCTCGACGGGGTTTCTTATGCGAATAAGGCACCTCCCAGCATTCAATAACCCTAGCTAAGGGCTAAAGGCTAATTTAGCTACTAGCTGATCGCAATTAAGAAAAGGTACAAGGCTTAAGGCTCAACGAGAATGTGAGGCATCACGCAAGAGGAAGATCAGCTGGTAGACAGGCGAAGGAGCGTTCCGCACGGGACGTAACTTGACGAGCGTTTCACTTGAGGATCATCCCGCCCGCGGCAGGATTTGAGGTACAAGGCGAATCAGCATAAATAGGAGCGCTTCGCTTAAGGAGCGCCCCGTTGTACTGGGACTTGAGGACCGCTTCCGCTTGAGGAGCGTCCCATCGCAATGGGACTTGAGGCGCAGAACAGGCAGAGCATCTAAAAGAGCGTAAAACAACAGCACGAGCCTGGCGCATGAAAGTATTTCAGCCGTGGGTAATGTATTGGGAAAATTGGGGAAAGTCAATACCAAACTCTGTGTAATGAAAATATGGAGGGAAATTAGGTAGAAATACCTATGAAACAGACAGCTGAAAGCTCCCCAGTGAAATATGCTCCGCCCCAGTCGAATAGAAAAAGTATTCTACGGGGTAAACATTTCACGGGGCAAGCATGGCTGAAAGCTGATAGGCAAAAAACACGAGGCATAGGGGATAGTGGCAAAGGCGAGAGGGGCAAAGGACTCTGTGAGCTTCCTGCTTTTGGCAAGATTTGAGGGCCGTTTCACTTGAGGGCCGTGAAGAGGGGACATCCTGTCGTGCAGAGCGTGCTTAAAACCCACCTCAGATCTCGGCACCTTCTCACCTTGAAATAACTGCGATGTCAGGATCACCCATTTTTCCTATACTCTCCTGATATCACAGCTCAGAAACGGACAGGCCTTCGATTCAGAGAAATGAAGTTGCATACAATATATTGAATATGGCCTTTTCCATTCAAAACCTTCAGCTTCTTCTCGAAAAGCAGAAAGCCGAAAAAACTTGTGCTTCCGAGTTGTAACCTTCACTGAGGATTTGCGATTCAAATATGGTAGGAACGGGCATCAAGGGAAGTCTTCTACTTCAGTTAGAAATGTTAACACAGCATAGGGGCCTTCAATCGCCTTTGGTCGGGTCTTCGTGTAGCACTACTCTCCGTCGGGTCCTTCAACAGGCTTGTTGCGATAGGGATAGTTTTTTAGCAGAATATCTTCTCGTTTATGGGGGTTGGGGATGCTTTTTGAGGTATCAACCCAATCCTCCCAGCGGAAATTCTGAATGATTTTTGCCTGAAAACTTTCCTCGAGGGGCCTCTTCTGGATATCGTTGATGTGCCGCCATTGGAAATAGCGCATCAAATCGACCTGATAGGGGGTGGGTTTGCCACCAGCTGCCTTCACAATTTTTTTGAGTTTCTTCACTTCTTCCATATCAACTTCGGGCTTCCAGTTGATTTCTCCTGGAAGCACGACCGGCTCCCCTGGAATGTTATTGATCCCCTTCTTCCAGGTTGCGAGAACGGCCTGATCGGTATCCTCTCGATAGAGAACGATGGCATGCCCATATCGCTTGTCCTTGAAATAACCAAGGTTGCCGTACTGAATTCGAGCGCCGGTTAAGAAGGCGACACAATCCGTCCAACAGGGGGATGTGCCGGCAACACCCCAGAGCACGCTCCTGTCGATGATTCCATCCGGGAAGAGGGTATTGAAGGCTAACCTGCAGCAACAGGCAGCATTAGAGATGCCCTCACAGTCATGACCATGAAACTTGATGATATCCTTGATTGTTACCGCATAAGTATAGGGATAATATCGCCCCCGTGTACCTTTCGTTGCGAGGATTTCAAATACAGGTGTGTACGGCATAGCGACCATGGAGGCATACCAGGTAGGAGTCAGATCGGGTTTATCAACGCCGGTTTCTATGAAGATATTTTTCCCCTGCACATAGGCGGGTTCCCCACACCATCCCGAAACAGAAACGAACAGCACTGCTACAACAACCATCCAAAAAGCTTTTTTCATCTTTCCCTCCTTATCTACGTTGAAATTGCGTGAATACAGGTTATAATCTCTCGGAAACCGACTGCCATTACAGAAAGGAAGTGAAATAGGGTTCAAACCTTGACTATTAACTAAGGCCTAATGAGCCATTCTCAATAGTCTGGGTTTGGCCTGAGTCCCACCAACCTTATGTTACCTATTACACCATGAGGCCCGTTGGGCCTAGCAAATTAGGTCATAGCTGAGAGCTCACAGAAAACAGCTAAAGGCATAAGGTTCAAGGCGAATGTGAGGCGTAACGCAAGAGGAAGATCAGCTAGTGGCCACCACAAGGATCGTTCCGCACGGGGCGCAACTTGACAAGCGTTTCACTTGAGGATCATCCCGCCCGCGGCAGGATTTGAAGTGCAAGGCGATTTAGCTTACAGGAATCATAAAGCATTGTTTCAGCCGTGCGTAATGTATTGAAAAGATTCTGGAAAGTGAATACCAAACTCTGTGCGGAGAATATACTACGACAAATTAGGTAGTAATACCTATGAAGCAAGCAATTTCGTGAGCACTCACTTGAGGACCGCTTTCGCTTGAGGAGCGTCTCCCAAGGCGAGACTTGAGGGGGAAGGGAATGGAGGGCAAAGGGGATGCTGAGTGGGAAAAATTTGAAGAGGGGACATCCTGTCTTGCAGAGCGTGCTTACAATCAACCTTAGATCTCGGCACCTTCTCACCTTGAGATTACTGCTATTAAAATGTGCCAATTTAAAGGCCTCGAGAAGTCTTGAAATAAGACTTTCAGATCTTAAGCATCACCGATCATCTTGACCAGAAAAAGGCAGGGCCATTGTCGGCCCTGCCTTTTTCCGGTGCAAGGTAATCCAATTCTGTACTGTAGACCGTTTTCTTGCGGCTCATTCGTCTGGCCTGCGGGACGTTATGTTTGCACCGCCCGGTCTGCCTTGAAGGTAACCTTGTACCAGCTCTCACTGGTAGCCATTTCCAGCGGCCATTCATAGGCACTGGCAGTGCCGGGGTGATGCTCAGATTAGGCCGGTATCCGGCTCGGAGTAAATCGAGTGTCCTTTTACCTCCCGGATAGCTTCAGAACCAGGATTTGTTGTGCGCCCTATTGGAAAATTATCCGTTCATTTTGGAAATCGCTGGAAAAAGCGGGCAGACCTGAAATCGGCTACTAGTTCTGTTGGATTGGCAGAGAAAAGAAAGCCTCTCAACATGTTGAGAGGCATTTGTTTCGCAGAACTGCCCACGTGGGTTTTTCAGAAAACGTATCCAATGCTTACGCCTATCCCATCAAGGAGGATGGAGTTATCGGTGTCTTCCAGCTTCGTCCATGTAGCCCGGTAGACCGCCTTAACAAGAAAATGATTAGTAACATCCCATCGAAACCCAGCACCCACATTATAAGAAAAATCCGTCTCGTCAAAAATAGTTGTCCTGTAACCGCCGCGCCAAGTACCACTGAAATTAATAAATCCAACGCCGCCGGTTATCAATGGTGTGAAACGGCTTTTCAAGATATTGTAATCCAGGTTGAAATCCATACCAAGTAAATCGGTGTCAGCCGTAAGGGTTGGACCAGCGCCACTCCCTATGATATCTGTGGAGCCGAAGAATAGGTCCCAGTTGAAGTTAAAATGTTTACCATTAAGACCCATCCCAATTCCGAACACAGTTGTGTCATCTAATTCGAGCTTAATTCCCAAGCCGGTGGTTGTGTCCCCGCTCATATTTTGGCCGAGCACAAAGATTTCTCCCTTGCCAGCTCGGGTCCACTCTTGCGCTATGGCGGCAGTTGAAATGATTAAAGGAAGTACGCCAAGAAATACAGTAATTAGTACTCGTATTTTGGTTATTCTTTTTTCCATTTTCCGCCTCCTTTCCTAGATCAAATTGGAAGTTGCTTGGTATGTTGAAGCCCTATTGATTATGGTTTACTGTTTTTTCATCAGGGAAAAGATTCAGTCTTAAGAAGAGTCAAATCCCATTTTGGCACCTGGATTGTCTCGTTGTAATGCTTGAACGCATTTCTACAGGGAGCAAAGCTCGCTTCAGAACGAACGCAAGCGCTTTGAAGGCTTACGGTTCCGGCTCTCTGACCAACTGCTTCGGCTTACGGTAGCGTAACTTCTTAGAGGCGTTGCTTTATCGCTTGAAGTATCTGCTGCGACTTCGCTTCATCACCAAACACTCCGACGCGGATCTTTAATTCAGTGCTGTTGTCGGAGATTTTTTTGAGAGCGATCCTGATTTTCTTAACCTCGACACCCCGTGCATTGAGCTCGGCATTGAAGACGTCCTTGTGCCGGTCTGTAATGGCAAATCCCAGATCACCCATGGCTGTTTGGGTGGCACCCCAAGCCCGATCTAGAGAAACTTTTTCTGTTGATTTGAGTTCTCCGCCCACATAAGCAACGGTGCCTGCACCGACTCCGACGCCTGCAGCAGCCCCTATTATGACTGGCGGACACCCGGTATTAACCAATAAACTCAATCCCAGTACCGACAAGAGCAGTAACTGTTTGTAATTCATAGTCTTTTCTCCTCATGATTCGCCGATGGCACTTTTTTGTAACAGAGGCTCATATCCCAGAATTAACAGGTTTATTCACTGCGTGCCATTTTCTCAAGCGCATCTTCTTATTCGGCACAAGCATAGGCCAGAGGAAGTCAAAGGTCAAGGGAAGGGATACGTATAGGAGGGGCCGGCCTCTGTTTGACTCTTACCTTGCCGCATGCCAGGACCTGACACCATTTCCATCACAATATGCGGGGGATCAGGGAAGGGCACGGCGGGATTTGAGGAGCGCTGCGCTTGAGGTGGAAGGCCCATTAGCTCATAGCTGATGGGTGTAATGCTTTTTAGATTCAAATCCTTTGACAGGCAACGGCTTGTGCGTATAAATGAAGTCAATACGCACTGAGGCAAACCAAAGGAGGTGCGTCGCGAGACAAAGGAGGTACGATGGAAAAAAAAGTTGTGTATTTCGAGCAAAAGGGTCCTGAAAACACCCAAGAAGTCTTGAATATCGTCAAATCGAGGATCAAGGAAGGTGATATTAAAAAAATCGTTCTGGCCTCCACCAGGGGAGAAACGGCAAAGGCTGCCGTGGATGTCTTTGCCGATGCGGGACTCACATTGGTGGTTGTCCCATGGCAATATGGATTTAAGGAAGTCAACAAGTTCCCCCGAGAACTTGTCGCAGAGATAGAAGGTAAAGGGCATTCGGTTCATTTTGGCACCATGCTTTTTCACACCACGGAATTGTATGGCTCAAACACCCCCCAGGTGATCGCCAATTTCCTGAGAACCTTTAGTCAAGGGATGAAGGTCTGTTTTGAAATCGCCATGATGGCAACGGACGGCGGCAAAGTAGACATAGGAGAGAAAATCCTGGTTATTGCCGGATCAGGCCAGGGGTCGGATACGGCGGTAGTGATGACTGCGTTTTCTTCCAACAGGTTTAAAGAGATCAAAGTGCAGGAAATCCTGTGCAAGCCGCTGGTCGGATGAAAGCGGTTTGCCCCCTGGCGGGGAGAGGCCTGCCAAAGCAGGACGTGAGGAGCATCCCGCGACGCGGGATTTGAGGACCGCTACGCCAAAGGAGCGTTTCACTTGAGGATCACTTCGTTTGAGGCGGGAGGCCGATTAGCCCATTGCGGATGGGACGTGCAAGGCAGGCGGCAAAAGAGTCTGGAGGGATTCACCACTAACCGATAACATCCGTTTTTTGAGCCAGCTTATTCCACGAGACGTTAACGGTCTTCCTTGCTATCATCGGGGATGCTTTTGTACCGTTCCGCTTGGCGGTCTGCTATCTTTTCGATGTCTTTTTTCGATTTATGGTATTGTTTGACAGCCCGGTTCCCGGTAATCTCATCTACCGCTTTTTCGCCGCTATCGCATCCCCAGATCATACCTAGACTGACTAACGCGAGTATAAACGCCATGGAAAAGCGATACCGATTCCAATGTTTCATTTTTTAGAGGTCTCCTTACATGGTGGTTTTTAAGCCGTATGAACGGGGAACACCTTCAATAATTCATATTGTTTTATCGGTAAGTCTTTTGGAATTCTTTAGGAACCCCTCCGTGGGAGGATGAGTTGAGAGGGAAGGGGAAACGTGCGCTGCGCTTGCGGGGGGCTGACTTACCGAGTAATCGCAGACATTACGTAAAAGGCGATGTAAAAGGCCAAAAGCGCTAGGAAGTTAAGGTGCTCGTTATTTCTAACTAACAGGCGAAACCGAAAGAATAGGGTATCCTTTTTTTCACAGGCTCCAAGCCTTGGTATAACTCTATTGACCTGATTGCAATAGTTCAGATATGGCTCGCCAAAGATCTCTTGCAGGTGTCTTTCTTCTCTTTTGACCCTATTTGCCACGTAATAGGAAAAGGCGCCCACATAGATCACTATAATGTAGATGTTCTTTACCAGAAGTAGTGCACCTAAGATGACAAAAAACCTCCCCAGGTACATGGGATTTCTTACCAGGCAGTAAGGCCCCCTGATGGTGAGTACCACGTTCTTTTCCAGCGAACCGGAGGACCACATCTGTATTAGCTCTCCAAAAAGAGAAATGACCACTGCCGGAATATACATCTCCGGCCGGCCATAGATGAACAACAGAATGACGAGGGCAACTCCCAAGGGAATTCTGATCTTTTCAAGGGCCCTTCTCAGCTTAGCGTGCGTGAAAAGCTTGTTTAAGAGCTCCATGTAGTGCCTATATCCCTTGTTCTGTGTATGATTGCCGGACATAGTGGAATTGAGAACGTGCTCCTTCGTGAGCCAAAGATCTTATGCTGCATCAGAGCAGTCTGCATATCTAAGTGTTTCGCCATCCATTATGAGGATGCCCCGCTCTTCAGAGCGGGGAGGCTTCACTGCTTGTAAATAGTATTCGACGGATATTTGCAGAAAAGAACAGGGCAGTTTCGGGCTTGCCCTTGAACGGAACAGTTCTCAATGACCTAGGGGTCTTCCGGGTTTGTCTCCGCCCTTTTTTGTTTTCAGAGACTTTTCTCACAGTAGTCGCAGTAGAATAACTTCTCGCCCTTCTCCACATGGGCAGCAGTAATAATGTCCTCTTGTTTGAGGTCTCTCCAATCCTCGTCTCCCATGCAGTCTCTGCATTTGATGCTGTTGTCGCTCTGATAAATTCCCACCAGATCGTCCATTTCATGAGCCCTCATGTTTTTCACCTGCCTTTCACGGGCCGCTACCGTGGCAGCCTATCTCGTGTAGATCTTTCTATTTGACGGAGTCTGCAACCCCAGGACTTTTACTCTCCTTCGCCAGAATACCCCGTCCTTTAGGACGGGGAGGCTTCACTCTGCAATGTGTGTGTGTCTTTGAGAATTCTTCTGCTTTCATACCCCTTTCTATGTTAGTTCACCGCTCGGGTGAGGAAAAATGAGAGAAGGCACTGAGAGAAGGAAAAAAGGCTTCAACGGGCGTTCTCTCGCTCGGAACGTCGTCGAACTCGAAAGGGTACCTGATAGTCTTTGGTATCCCAGCAGAGCGGACAACGTTCCTTTAGAAACCTGGCGGGCAAAATTTGAGGAGTTTCTCCATGGGAAAGGTAGTTACATTTCAGTTATCATTTGGCTACTTTCTAGTCTAGTGTTTCCAAGGCCTTAAGTTCAATAGGGGAATCTACTCAAAAAAATGTCACTCATTTAGGGTTCGGGGTGGATTTTTGGGTGTGTTCATTTCCGTAAACACCGGGCATAAAGGCAGTGTGCCCCCCCCGGATAAGCAAATCGCAAGATGAATATCATCATGAGATCATATAATGATTTCCGAGGGGGATGTCCGTTAAGACTTCATCAGATACGAATGCCTTTTCTTAGAAACGTCGCCTGCTGCCTCGCCGGTCGTCTGAGCGAGGACGCGCCTCATTGACATTGAGGGCTCGTCCCTTCAGCTCCTTGCCGTTCAGGCCGTCGATCGCTGATTGGGCTTGAACCTTGGCTGGCATCTCTACGAACCCAAAGCCCCTTGACTGGCCGCTGTACCTGTCTTTAATAAGATTGACGGATTCAACTTCCCCGAAGGCCTCAAAAGCCTCCTTCAAATCCTCTTCTGTGATATCGAACGACAGATTACCTACGTAGATGTTCATCAAGAACCTCCATTTATTATTGTTAGTGTTTATACCGGAAATATCGCCTGGCGATCGCAGCAGAAAGGAAGCCTTTGCAAATCGAAAACCCGGGCGAGCCTGCCTGCGGAAAAAACCTTTTATCCTGTGTTAAGCGAAGCGTCGAGCCTAACGAGCAAACTACCAACCAGTTATCCCTTCTTTGGAGTTTCGGCCAGGAATCTCTCCACGTTTGCCTTTCCCTTTAGTTCCTCAATATAGAGATCTACCTGTTTTTCGACCTGTTGCTGCTTCAGATATTCTTGAAGCTTGACTTTGATCTCCTCATACCCGATCAAGGTCTCAGGCCTTTTTTCGATGACCGTAATAAGATGGTATCCGAAAGCAGTTTCCACAATATCGCTTACCTGACCGGGCGGTAGAGCAAAGGCCACTTCTTCAGGGGGTTTAACCAACTGCCTCCGCCCGAGATAGCCCAGATCTCCACCCCGGGAGCCACTCGGGCATTGGGAGAACTCCCTGGCAAGGGCCGCGAAATCTTCACCTTTGTTCAACTTCTTCTGAATGTCTTCGATTTTTTCCGGGCTGCAGCTTTCTGCGCCTCATCTGCACTGCCATCAACGGAGATCAAAATGTGGCTGGCGCGGACCTGCTCGGGTCGCCTGAACGCCTGCAGGTGACTGTCATAGTATGCCTTGCTCTCCTTGTCGGTAATCGTAACCTTTTGAACAAACTGTTTGGTGATGAGCTGTTGAATGGCCAGGTCCCGTTTAATCTGTAATTTCATGCCGGTTTCAGAGAAATTGAGCTTGCTCAGTGCATTTCTGAAGCCGGTTTCATGGGGAAATCGTTTTTTCAGGAGCTCGTATTGTTCGGTGATTGTGATCTCCTCAATTTTGATCCCTCTATTTTGGCTTTCCTGATAAAGCAGCTCACGGTTGATAAGATTTTCAAAGACTTCCTGTATAAGTGCCAAGAGCTCGGAATCGCCGGGAGAACGCCCCCTGCCGGCAAAACGTCGCTGCGCGAGCTCTACTTCTCTATCAAAATCAGCCTGGGTGATCGCTGTCTCGTTAACCGCTGCAACCTTGCCTGATGCGGCCTGGCTTCCTGTTAACAAGGGCGAGGCAGCCCACGTAATGCTCATGGCCACAACGATCGCCCAAAACCATGTTTTAGGTCTTCTCTGGATCAAGGATTTTTCCTTTATCGACAAACCGAAATGTCCGTACCGCCTGCATCCCCTATCACGGGGTATGCTGGTTTTCCCTCAAGGCTTATCTCTATAGTACTACCAGTGCTCACGGATTGGCGCATCGGGCTCTCGATTAACTATTTCCAAAATCATCGGGATCCAGGCTTTCCAGGATCTCTTTCCAGTACTTTCCCCGTTTGGATTTGTCCGCTGCTTCGCCTTCCGATACTCCCTGTTTAGATTTTTGAATAACCTCTTCTGCCACAAAGATGGGGGCATTGACCCGCAAAGAGAGCGCAAGAGCATCGCTCGGCCTGGCATCAACTGAGATTTGTCTCCCGTCGTAGTTGACATAGATCAAGGCGTAGTAGGTGTTGTCTTTCAGGTCGCAAACCTCCACCTTATTTATTTTAAGATCCAGTAACTCCATGATGTTTTTGAGCAGATCATGAGTCATTGGTCTGGACAATTTGATGCCCTCTAACTCAGTGGCGATGGCGTTAGCTTCAAGGAGTCCTATCCAAATAAGGAGTGTTCGCTTACCGTGAGTCTCCTTCAGGACAACAATCGGCCCTTCAGTTACCGGATCAAGGGTCAATCCGGATACGGTCATGGGTATAAACATTATCGTGCCTCCTCATGCTGTCGCTGTTGTCTGGTTATCCAGTCAATTCCTGTTCCGATGTAAATCTCCATGGTTGAGAGTCCTTGGTAGTCCTCGCAATTGCCGTCTCATGCCAGGGCAAGGGGTTTCAAGTTTTCTTCCGGACGGAATGCGCCTCAGCGGGTTCGAAGACGAATGGACGGTTGGGACAGGCAGCTCTCAATAGGAGGAGCGCCTACCACCTCTCCTGTCTCTACCTCGATCTTCCGAGCGAGGGCGCGCCTCGCTGACCCTGATTGCCCGTCCCTTCAATACCTTGCCGCTCAGGCCGTTGATTGCAGACTGGGCTTCATCTTGTTCGGGCATCTCTACAAATCCAAATCCTCGCGATCCGCCACTCCACCTGTCTTTTGCAATATTTACAGACGCAACTTGCCCGAAGCTCGCAAAGGCCTCTTGTAAATCCTCTTCGGTGACCTCATACGACAAATTACCGACATAGATGTTCATTGAGACCTCCTCCTCAATGGAAAAAATGTGTCGGCTATTCGGTGTTATTTCTCTGGCAAGGAATATGTGTTTGAGCCCGGGTCTTACTCCCGGGGGAAAAGCATTCCGTGCCGGTCGACTCAAATCCGATGCTTGTTCGATCGGGACTATGGTATGAAAGAAACTGTTCGGCAGCTATAGCCTGATTCTTATCCTGAACTCATAGTGCAAAAACCCAATCGCAATGTTTGAGCCTGATGCATCGAAATGAGGCACCGGGCAGTACATCAGATCCCGCTCGCCAGGTATCAATCGAAAACCCCGTTACGGGTACACCGGCCTGCTTTAAACATAGGGTTCAAAAGAATTGAAAACCTGGTTTTCGCTTCCCAAAAAGTCATCCCGTTCCATGAAGATTTCTGAGGAATATGCGGAGCCCATTGCGCGGGTTATAGAAAACGGGAAATAGTTACAATGACGGAGAACTGGAAGCCGGCAGTCACAGCACAGCCGGTTTTTACGGGCATTCAATTGGAAGTGAAGGAATGGTTTTTCCGGAACCCGTTTGATGAGGGTCCTCTGAATCGGATGAGGGATTGCAGAAGGGCCTAGCCGAATGACGGTGGCATTAGCTGGATGGCACCCAGCCCAGCGCGAGAGCAGTGAGCGAACATTCATTAACACCAACAGCAAGTACCTAGGATACAATAAGAAAGAACGGTAAAATTACAGATCTTTTTGTAGGTTCTCACTTTATACTAATCATGAAATAAAGCAAGCTTTTTTATTTCCTCGACATTTTTTCCCTCTGTTTTTCTTTAAATCAAATGAGCAAAGCTCTGCATCACCTGGTTATCGTGGTGGCGTCACATTTGCTCATCGCCGGCAATACATGGAACAATTAAAGAACGGCGCTTTCCTTGCAATCACATGCCGAGAGCTTAACCCTCTGGCCATCGATATCGATCGTCGTCTTGGAATAGGTTAGTTTCTTTATGATCTTACCGTCTTGAAAATGAAGGACGTCCACCCCCCGGCGCCTTTCGTGTTTTCCCTGATATCCTTTTTCGAGGGACGGCCAGTCGAGTTGCCATCGATACAGGGCCTTCTGCTCAGCCTCGTCGATAAAGGTCTCTTCCTCGGTGAATCGAAATCCACCATGATTCTCAAACCACTCGGTCCACGCCTTACGGAGGACCTCCTTTCCTTCTGCCTTACCGCCGGTCCAGTTCTCAAACAGAACGTCATCGTGAAATAGTCCCATGACTCCTTCGAGATCATGGTTGTCCCACGCCTGATTCCATTTTCTGAGGGCCAGCCTCATTTCATCTCTTGTGAATTTCATATCCTCCTCTTTATGGTATGAAAATCCGAATGAAGAAACCATTGTAGAGCGTGCAAGCTCCTACGTAACTTCCACCCCCACCCTAAACCTCCCCCTTCAAAGGGGGAGGGCAGGGGTGGGGGACGAAGCGCCGGGGTGAGTTGCTAAGCAGCGATTGCCGAGAATATTGATAAAGGGTTCCTTTCAGGCCGAGATCAGCCCGTATTCAGTATTTCAACAACGCGATCCCGGTATTCCCGGCTTTGATCATCAGCAGGTACCAGCTCGATTTCTGAAGGTGATGATGCCCCAAGACCAAGCTCAACGGCCCTGGCTATTTGTTCCTGCTCGAAGATCTTTGGCCCCATGATGTGTTCATTGCTGCCCAGCACCTTCAGGAGCGCAACTCCAACGGCGTCGATAGCAACCCGGTCAATTGAGGCGAGAAACACGTTTCCTTGTGCCCGCTTTCCCGTCATGGGGCCGCCATCGACAAAGGCCTCTATTCCGTCCAGGAGGATGAGGTCAGGTTTGAATGGGGTGTTTATCTCGGCGATCATCTTTTGCTGGTGAGGCGATCCGTGGAGTTCCCCCATGTAACCATAGCCGTGCCTTCGGGTGGGGACCACTCCCACATGGAGTTTCAGCGACATGGTAAACACCCCTCCGTACTGGTGCGTCTTGAGGCAGCAGGTGGAAATAAGGCATTCGGCCTCCAGGATGGGGCGAGCGACTCGAAAGCCATTCTGCCAGTGGCTATCCTTGGGTTTGAACTCCACCCAGCCGGTCTCGTCGAGGTCGTCGAAGTCCATTACCCTGACATCCAAGTCTTTCATAAGCGGAAGGACCCCCTTCTGCTCCATGACCTCACGGGTCGGAGGATAACTCCGTTCCCCGAGGCTCACCGATTTGGCCCCAAGGCTCCAGACCTCTTTCACCAGGGCTACGAGCGTATCATCGTGGGTTGATCCCGGAAAGAGGTCTGCGGTATTGAAATTGGGCTTGATCAAGACATCCTTGTTCCGAATAGGGTTTATGTTCAGAGCCGTGATGCACGGACCCACTGCTGATTTTCGATCTTCGGTACGCAACAGCGCCACGTTGCTTTTCGAGCTTTCCATAGCCAAACCTCCTCCTGAACCAAGCAATAGGAGCCCGCCCGCGGCAGCAGCGGAATACTTCAGGAAGTCCCTCCTGCTGATTTCGGGTCTCCGTTTATCGCCACCCTCACAACCTTTTTTGGTCATTCCTCCTCTCATGGTCACCCTGCCTTTTTCACCGAGACTATTCGCGTGATCGCGGGTTGCCACCCCACGCCCTGGCGGCTTCAGGATTTCGTCTGAGGAATTCTTGCGTGGTATCGTGGTTGACCGAATTGAGCGGGCAGGCAAGATTCATACACTGCGAGCAAAGGAATAGCTTTAAGGTCATGAAAAAGCCCGCCGTGGAAATTGCATACACGATCAGCAAGAACCATTGCTTGCCCATGACCAGAAAGACCAACGGATACCCCCAGATAACCACGAACCCGCCCAGGAAGAGGAGGTTCTCCATAAATGTCATTGGTCCGGGGCGATATTTCCATAGTTTTGGTGAACCGTAGTTTGCCCAACACCTCAAGCTGCTGCCAGGCTCCGCGTAATGAGGGCAATGTGAGCACATGACCCGGATTTCCAAAAACCCGAAGTAGCCGATTATCAGCAGGATCCATAGGCCCAACAACCATTCGCTCACACGATAAATCCCGGCGCCTCCGACCAAAAAGCCCGGCAGAACGATGCACAGGAAATGGATCAGGTCTCCGGGCCTGAAGTGACAGTGCACGATACCTCGGACGGCGCAATCCTCACAAGTTTCGGAAACACAGGTAGCAATCGGTTTTTCCGGGTCCAAGAATACCATGATGACCTCCTCGAAAAAGTATCCTGCCATAAAAAAGGGCATACCGCGGCAACGTATTATCCATTATAGGAGAATACGCTTTCTATCGCAACCAACTGCGAGGCTCGGCTTATATAGAAAGAGATGGGATTGCATAAAAAAACAGGGTCACCGATGACCCTGTTTTTTGCCACAGGTTGGACCTTGCTTTTGCCTTCATTGCTTCATACCTTTCCTCAACGTTTCGGAATCCCATGCGCTCCGATGAAATCACGGCAAAGCTTCACTGCATAGGTTAAAACGCCATAACCTATTCTCCCCATTAGTTCCTGAGTTTTTCAGGATGGAATCAACGATTCGTTATCTTTATTCTGCCATACGGAACCCGTTGGCTACGGTATCGATAAGGCACCCACTGCCTGAGTCACCGGCAGAACATTCATAAGTGTCTCCAACCGGAACCGTGTCAGGAATGCAGCGATCGGTACCGCCCCCAATCGCTGAACCGCACAGCAGATCAGCATCACAATCAGCATTGACAGTGCATGGCTCACAAAGAGCTGCCTGCCAGGGACTGTCCATAGCCGATATGCCGCTGCCTTCGGCGGCAGGGGTGCCCGCATATTCGCCGGCAAGCACTGATAGCGGCAATAACAGACAGATGCACACGGCGATACCAAGGCTGAGGTGAAATTGACGTTTTCTTTCTCTCATGATTCCCTCCTTTCTTCAAGAAACAAATCCATGCTTTTGATACACAAGTGTTTATACCCTGAGATCACGAAAGACCCGGCCTTTCGCCAAAGAAATCTTCATACAGAAAACGTACGGCCTTATCGACATCTTGTTTTACTGCTTCGACTATGGTCGGGAAATCAGCCGGATCGGTGCATTTGCCTTCAACGGCCCTGCTGAAGCTCCCTTTCGCAAATTCCGTCCGCCAGAGCAATTTATTGGTTTTGACGTCGATCATCTCACCCCTGACCTGAATCTTTACCTGAGTGCCCTGGGGGTAGGTTCCCATAAAAAGGCATGCCGTGCCAAAACCAGTTAACTGCAAAACGATGAGCCGGTCGACCCCTGCCCTTTGCCCAACAGGGCGATAATCGTGCTGGGGATACTCTGAAGAAGAGAGCTTGCCCTTGGGCAGGTGCTTGAGATTGACTTTATCCCCTAATTTGACCACCGTGAAACCGGCAGCTTGTAGTTTTTCGGCGAAAAGGCCCTGAACTCGAGCGAAGTTACCGGGGTAGGTGCCCCGAAGCCGCGACTCCAGCGCAGCGGTCGCGCTTGCCATTCTGGCTTCGTCTTTGAGCTGCTGCGCCAGGTTACCCATGGAGGTTCCGAAGTTCTGCACACTGCCGCGCGGGAACTAAACGAGAGCAATGCCAATGGTTTTGTCTCTTTGTTTCCAGAAGGCGGGACTAACCGTTAGGCTCTTGGTGGTGGCACAGCTCCCTAATAGTGCCGTTCCCAACAGAGCAAAGAAGACAACAGCACAGAGGTTTTTCATCTGCCCCCCATAAATGGAAAAATTGGCTTAGGTTATTTTAGAGGATGTCTCCCGGCAGTGAGCTGCATGCCAAAAATTAAGTTCACACTGTCTTGCCTACTCGCTAAATCGTCCGAAAGGCTAGGACCGGATCTCCTGGTTATCACAAGCGTTCAATACAATTTACCCCACCTGCGTTTGCCGGAAAGTTGAAGCCCATGCGCCTTCGAGCTGCATGGAATTTGTGGGCCGCAATCTGGATAAACCCCCCAATTAAAAACCTTAAATATAGCATGATCGCTCGTTCGAGCTCAAAATAGAACGGGCGCGCAGATTGAAGAGCAGAATACGGTATCGCTCTCTCTCCTCCGAGAATGGAAAGAAGTTCAGGAAAAGATATTGGAAAGTAAAAAAAATTTTACTACACGAACTTCTACAAAAAAGCAAGACTATATTGAAACAAATAAAATAGAGAGCAAAGACCGGTGTCGAGTCTCGGGGCTCTCGGCTCTAACCGAAAGCTGCTAGGGGCTAAGGGATAAGGCAAAGGGATGGGGGATGAGAGACGGGGTTTTGCGATGCGGGAGAGCTGTGCACAGTGGAATTATCCATGGGGGAGAGGGACAGGGCGGGGAAAGCGATCACGATGGAGATCCTAACATTCAGTTGTAAAGGCATTTTTGCCGTGCTATGCTGAAATTGTATAGGGATTCAAGCACATGATTCCAATTCCTGGTCAGTCGGATGAAAAACAGCGATTTAAGACACAAGGCCCGGGCGATCTACGGCTTTATTCGGGATAATCTCTATCTGAATCGTCCGGACATGAGGGTCGGTGAAGAGCCTTTTAACTCGGCCCTGCTGTTCAGCCTCCTCACCGCGCTCAATCGCGGTAAAAACTGATTATCGGAGAGCCAGGGCTCGGAAAGATCACCAACCTCGAGACGCTTATCGGCTACCTGAACAAGCTGGAAAATCGCGTCACGGCTGTCCATATTGGCGACAACAAGCATGTTACCCAGTTCAGGAGATCCATGGATCTTCGGAAGAATGTCAGCATCTATTCTGTGCACAAAAGGCAAGACATCGCGAAGATCGTGCTCGGCAGGATAAGAGAATACTTCGGATCTGTTTCCTGATAAGATAAGAGGTGAAGGGGCTTCGAGCAGGTATGCTCACTGAGTGGGTGAGCGCCTATTTTTTTCAAGAAAACTTACCGGATTCTCAATATCAACCATATCGTCAGACCAATCAGCCCGCAGTAAATAAGCCAGATGAGGTGATAACTCCCCAGGGTGTCAAATACCCACCCGGCCAGGGTAGGACCTATAATTCCCCCAGCTGCGGCGCAGCCCATGGTGATCCCAAGTATCTTTCCAAAGGAGTCCCTTCCGAAATACTCCCTGAGGATTGCCCCCCTGAGGACCATTCCTCCGCCATAGCCCGGCGAGAACAGCAGAAGAAAGACACATGCGACCCAAACCACCTGAACACAGCAGAAGGCCAACAGCCCTAGGCTCATAAGACCAAACGAAAGTGCCATCACGTACCTTTTGTCAATAACATCGCCTAACCATCCAAAACCAAACCTTCCGATGATGCTGAACAGGGGTATGGCACCTGCTATCAGCCCGCCGGTTGATCGTGGTATACCGAGGCTGCTGAGGTATGGCATGACATGGGTGATTACTGCCATGACAGTCATCATGCGTATCAGTTCGATGGAGTTCAAATACCAGAGGGATCTCATCCTCAGCGCCTGCCTTAGGCCGATTTCCGATCCTTTGTTTCGGATTTCAATCTTTGGCATTGAATCGCTGGATTCTTCTCCGTCGGGAAGATATCCATATTGTTCCGGTCTGTTGCGGATGACGAACGAGAGAGGTATTCCAAGAATGCACATCCCCAATCCGAGGACGATAAAGGTAGTCCTCCAGCCTGAGACATCGATAAGCCGGACGATGAGGGGGAGCATCAATCCGCAGGCCCCGAATCCTGACACCATCACGCCGAGCGCCACCCCCACATTTCTGTGAAACCAGTTAGCAACAACAGTCATAGTCACGACAGAAGTGCAGCCACCGGCCCCGAATGCGATCATCAAAAAGGAACCATAGAACATGGCGAGTGATCGGGTCAGGCTGAGGAGGATAAGCCCAACTCCGACCAGAATCGTTCCCCAAAGAATGAGCTTTCTTGATCCAAAGCGGTCGGCAAGAAATCCCACAAAGGGGGCGAAGATACCCATCTCCAGGCCGCGAAGGCTTGCGGCAAGCGATATTTGGGTGTAGGTCCAGCCAAATTCCCTTCTGATGGGTTCAAAGAAGGCGGTAAAACCATAGAAGGTGGTGCCGCCCACATAGAGCCCGATGAAAAAGCAGGCGAGAACGATCCACCATCCGTAGAAGATTTTCCGAGGCATTCGGTTCAAAGGGTTGAGTTAGTGTTAATCGAAGAAGTACTGCAAATTGATCATCGCTCATATAGTACACGGGTTTGGTGGTGTCAATATCTCTGTTCAGCGCTGAGACATTTCTGTAGAGGGCTTGCCCTGGGACTTTTTCTTTGACAAGAATACCATATCTCCCCATACTAGACAAATATGGATAGCTGTGATGGATCAGCAGGGAGGACAAGAATGACTAAAAAAATCCTCGTACCGGTTGACGGATCGGAGCAGGCGCGAAAGGCGATCGATTTTGCAGTGAATTTGGCAAAACAAGACGATGCCGTCATGCATCTGCTCCATGTGTACAAGCTACCCATAGTCCCCGAAGGGATGGGAGAGTATGTGATATCAGACAGGATCGATTTGCAGGCCCTGGGAGATCAGATCATCGCCGTGGCTCAAGATGAAGCCAGTAAGAAAGGTGTCCAACATGTCAAAGCGGCCGTGATGGAGGGGGATCCGGCTGAAAGAATTATCGCCTATGCCAAGGACCACGATGTAGATATGATTGTCATGGGCAGTCGCGGGCTTGGCAGTTTCAAAGGCCTCCTGTTAGGCAGCGTATCCAACAAGGTTTCTCATAGGGCGGACCGGACCTGCGTGATTGTTAGGTAGCCGGCTTTACCACCGCCCAGTCAAAAGGACATATCATTCAAAAAACAAGGCCCGTCACCGAACGCTCATTTATGGTACTTCTCACCCCGGAGAATGGTAAAAGCCCGGTAAAGTTGCTCCAGAAGGATTAGGCGGCTCATCTCATGGGTCAACGTGAATTGAGACAGGGATAAGACCTCACGAGATCGATGCAGGATATCCTTCGAAAGCCCCAAAGGACCTCCTATTATGAAGCTGACCCACTGTTCCCCCTTATTGATTAATGAATTTAGCCATGTTGCGAATCTCTCAGAGTCATATTGGTTTCCAGATCGATCAAGGCAAACCGAATAATCGCCTTGGGTCAGCCTTTGCACTATTCTCTCGCCCTCGCCAGCCAGAATCTCCGGTGCCGGTCTTCCTTGTGAAATCTTGACGGGTTTCACTTCAACCCAGTCCACCTGAACGTATTTTCGGAGACGATCCAGATAGAATACTTCGCCCTCTTTGAGAAAGGGCGATCTGGTGCGATCAACGACTATGATCCTCATCTTAAGCATTATCTGCCTTGGTTTCTCTCCTTCACACTCCTGCTATTCGGGCCTGAGATCTCGCTTCTTGTGCCAGCCGATTCGCGCATGGGGAACCGAGTCGATCTGTGGGGAGTAGGGCTTGATATCTACCAGGGGGGAGCCATCGAGGGCGTCCATACCGCGAACCCTGAGAAGGCGGCCATTGCGCTCCAGAAGTTCGACTACACAGAAACCTATGGGGTTGGGACGGTTAGGTGAACGCGTTGCAAACACGCCGTGAGTCTCAGGCCCCCAAGGGGTACGGGTCTGGAGCGCGTTTCGGTTTGCCTTGTCTTGCCAGTAAAGCACGATGAGATGTGAACACTGATCGATATCACGAAGTGCGGACTCATAGTCCTTAAACACCTCGAGGGTGCTTTCGTCGCGGGCATGCCTTCCCTGGAACGGGGCATGCTTTTGCTCACGATACGGTGAGCGTATCACGCCGATCTGTTTAAATTCTCCTGTTAGGGCGCTCATGTATCAACCTCTGAATCCGGCAGTTCGGGTAAACCGGGCAAATGTCACATCAGTAAATAATCGCTTAATCTATTTGATACCCTTGTATATCATATGGGGCAGGCTGCTAAAAGGTAAAATGGAATTGGGCCACTCAGGCAAGAAAGGACAGCGATAAAGGACAATGGAGGGAAAGTGAAGGGTGAAAGCACTGGGCGAGGGTGATGCAGCTTGAGGTGGATGTAAGCACTATTTTCGCTAAGATCATACGTGAAGGGACAGAACAGGGTGTATTTAAAGAGGTTGATGCAGACCTCATGTCTTACAACATCATGATGCTTGCCCATATGTGGGCCCTGAAAGGATGGCATTTCAAGGATCGTCTAAGCATCAGCAAATTTGTCGATCTTCAAACGGAAACTGTAATGGCTGCTCTAAAGAAATGAAGCTTTCCGCAGGCTGCCCTTTACATCTCATTTTAGCGTTAAGCCCCAGACGATATTGAAGGTGCGCTAAAACCCCTTGAAACAGATACCGCTTTATGCTTAAATTCTCTACAAAAGGCGAGCGAGGTTCATATGAAGATTCCTTGGCTTTATGCTTTGACGGCGCGGACCTATGCCGTGGAAAATCCCTGCCCAATTAGTTCCCGTTTTCGTATGAAGGCTTTCTACCGTGCAAGCGGATACGCCTATTTGAGGATTCGATGCTTGGGACGGCGGTTTTTTTCTATCTCGGTGTCCCTTGCCAAAAAATACCTGAGTGCCTCGCCCTGTGGGGCGGGAAGTTCATCGCCTGCGAGCCTTTTCAGGAAAAGGGCAGAGCCAAATATGGCAACCATTTTTCGGTAGTCATGGGAGACCTGCATCAGATCGACGATTTAAGATGCTCGACTACAAGGGGTATAACGTCTTTTATGGCTTCGCTTTGTCAGGGATGGGCAGATCGATATACCATGAACCAAATAAAAGGGGGATGCTCATGTACCAAAAAATAATGGTTTCCTTGGATGGATCCGATGCAGCAGAGATCGCTCTGCCTTATGCTGAAGAGATCGCTTCAAAAACGGAAGCGGAACTGGCTTTGGTCAGCGTTTCCGATCCCACGCGTGACGGAGAAGATAACCTCTACCGCTTTTACCTGGAGCGCGTTTCGGCACAGGTTGTGAGTGAGCTCAAGGATTGGGGTGCTGCGGTGGAGGCCACGGTGCGAAGTGAGGTTCTTGTCGGGATCCCCGCCGATGAAATAATTCGATACGCCGATGAAAAGGATGTAAGCCTCATAGCCATGGCAAGCCGTGGTCGGTCGGAGAAAGGACCGTGGCGTTTAGGGACCGTCGCTGCTAAGGTTCTTCGGGCTACGAACAGGCCGGCGTTGCTCGTCAGGGCTCCGGTGGATGAGGTGGCCCGTAAACAGCGCAGGCTCGTAAAGAGGATTCTCGTCCCATTGGACGGTTCTGATGTAGGAGAGGCAGCACTCCCGTGGGCAGTGGAACTTGCTCAGCGATTAGGGGCAGAGCTCATTTTATTCCAGGTTGTGAAACATGTAATGATTTTGGCAACCGAGGGCGCTTCCATGTCTTCTGAGATGTACGAGGAAGAAGAGAAGTACAGACGGGCAGCTGCGATGGCATATCTCCAGAACATCGGAAAGTCGGCTCTCGAGAAAGGGCTCAGCATCTCCCATGCTTTGGGCTCAGGTCCTCCGGCAGACCAGATCATTGACTATGCAGAGGCCAACGAAGTAGACCTCATAGCCATGTCAACCCACGGACGGTCGGGGATTAGCCGGTGGGTTTTCGGAAGCGTTGCCGATAAGGTATTGCATGCCGGCAATACCGCTGTTTTGACGGTCCGGGCAGGTAAAGGAGCGGGAACCTAGGCCGTGCATATTTGGATGATTGAGTCGCGTGTCCCGGAAGAGATGCTTGCGTTCTTTATCTGGCCTTCCAATACCACTTCAGTTTTTTCCGCGTGTAGAAACAGAGAGCGAGGCTCACCAGCCAAACGAACAGCCGTGTTTTCCCAATGATAGGCCGAGTCGATGGATGAGCGCCCGCAAAGAGCAGAATTCCAGCCACGCTTTTCTCACCTTGTCTTCCAAGAACCCCTTTGGACAGAGTTGATGTTAGGCAAAGAAGAGTTTACAGTTGTACGGACGCGGAATGGAGTTACCTAATTGATTTGTCGAAACATACTGTGCTGCAGGCCCCTTCTTGAAAGGTGAGCTTTCCTTGCCAGGATGTATTTTTTCTCTTATGCCTCAGTGTTGTGACCCAGAGATTTTCGCTCAGATCCTTGCGAGGAGGGAGAGCAGCCGTGGGATAGGGGATTCCTACGCAAGCCTCGTGACACCTTTCGCAACTTCAGGATAGGCCTCCATCATGAGCACGTCATGACCTGGAAAGATAAGATCAAGGGAAGAGGCCTTATTGCGGAGTTTCTCATATGTGTTCATCCATCCGACCAAATCAACGATAAGGGAACTCGGCCAGTCCTCTTGGTAGTTGCGAAAGACATGGGCACAGTCAGACCCGAGAATAGCAGTACCCTGTTCGGTGTGCACGGCCACAGTTTGAAGTGCTGGTGTATGTCCGGGAGAAAGAAGACATTCAATGCCTGGCAGAATCTCACAATCCCCTTTGAGGAGGACAAGACGTTCTGTCCCTTCAAGGGAGGCCAGGTATTCTTTGGAAGCTTCATCCAAAAGATATTGGAAGGGAGGACGGGCGGCAATCCGATCTTTCAGCCAGAAATGATACTCCTCCTCTTGGACATAAAAGGTGGCATTCGGAAAGAGGGATGCACCGCTCGCGTGGTCCCAGTGTATATGCGTTAGTATAACGTGTCGGACTTCATGAGCGTTGACGTGTAGTTGGGATAGGACTTGGGTGGGACTTATGTATCCTGTGAGGTTTTTTTGCCTGGCCAACTCAGGTGATACTCCCGTGTCGACAACTACCGTGTCCCGAGTTCCCCTTGCACACCAGATATAGTAATTCCTCTCCACGGTCTTTTCCCAGTCCCTGTGCCACATGAGAAAAGCGCCGGAGCTCAAGAACGGGCCCGCATACTTCAGGGCATAGATCTCATAAGTAGACATGCTCGCTTCTCCTCTATCTTGGGTACCGCCTTTGGCTTTGCCGGGAGATTTTTCCAGATATGTCACCGGCTTCGCTGGGTTACTATCATCTTTTGTTCGGATTCAGCTTATTGGGCAAGGTCAAAACAAATAACCTATAGGCTGCCTTAGCAACACGCATGCGTTCCCAGAGCGATTACGTGGGTAGTACAGGCTGTCCCAGCCAAAGTTGGCGCTGTTTATTTGCATAACAGGCCTTATCTCTAGATAAAAACCCGCTGCCGTTTATAGGACAGATAGTGGTCGGTAATAAAATTCAGTGGTTTTCTGGCCTTTCCAAAATTTCCATGAAGGGTCCAAAAAACCTCAGACAGATTCAGTTCTCTTGCCGAATGGTGTTCGGCAGCCAACTTATAGAATCTTCGCCCTTCCTTTTCGTAATCTTCCGTACTAAACCTCAACCTTCCTCGTATCTGGGGCCTGAGTTGCCCTGAAAAGGGATAGCGGTAGTCGTGCTCAGCGTGATCGGGAAAGATGCCCAAAACGAAGAGACAGATATCGGCGATCCTCTTATAGAATCCCAACCGGTACTCTTCCTCCACCGCCTCACAGAAACTCATCAGGCTGTGGATATCCAGGTCATTAAACCGGATCTTCTTCCAGACCCCTTTCCTCACCCTAATTGAAATGGCGTAACTCTCGATCTTCGTAAAGGATGAGAGCATGTCGGCTAGATAAAGCAGGAGGGACTCCTTTGCCAAGAGTTCCGCCACCTCCTTGGTGTCGAATACCGGGATTTTCATGGTGCTCGATCTTTCAACCGTGTAGCTCGCTCCTTCTAAATCCTCGGTCGCCTTCCTGAGCAAGACCTCGAAGAATAAGGCGGGTGAGATTCTCAAGAAAACCTCATCATCATCCATAACTCTCTTAAATACCTTTTCGTCGGTCAGAAACGAGCTTCTGAAATCTTCATCTTTACTGATGATCTGCTTGAGTCGGGTCTTATCTGCCACATCGGGGGATGCGGTCTCTACCAGGAAATCCAGGTCTCTATCTGTTAACCGCAAACGTCTTAGGTTTATCTGAGACACCTTACTTGCCTCCGTTTCCAAAACCGGGAATCATGCCACTCTTGACACGTAAACAAACATACAGGATGATCCGTTAGGCCGGTTGTGATACGCCTTGAGTGTGAGTGGTCGTTTGACCGCGACAACTATTATAAAGAGCAGCGCACTACCATGTCAAGCGTCTCAAAAAACGCAAAGAGCGTGGTTTTACTGATGAGTCAACGCAGTTTGAGAGAAGAACTCCCACTTCGTGGGATCGCTCCTCCTGCTGGCTCAAGGGGGTGAGGCGAGGGGACACGGAAATGGGTCACCGCAGGCAGGCTTTATCTCTTTGTTTATGTTTTGGCGTGTTGCAAGGCGAAGCTCGCATGTCCTTTTAAAGATGGGTAAGGTTCTTCACTTGGGAATTGATCGGGCGAGGTATTTGGCGTATATTCCTTACAGCTGTCGCACCCGGTCAAGGACCCAAGAAGAGATTTCCGTGAGGGCACTCGCGGCAAACTCACTTCAAAGCCTCATCTTCTGGTGTAAGCCTTTGATGATGGCAGACTGGAGGATATGCAATTCAGGAGCTTTCACTTTTCCGGGGATCCGTTTGTTCGAGTAGTAGCATAGCAGGCAATCGTTAAGGGAGGAGGTAGCGGTTAATGAGAAGAGGAATAATTACGGCGGTGATCGTTTTTTATGTAATGATAGGCTGTCTTACCATGCCCCAGCACGTTCATGCAGGTGTGGAGTGGACCGTAACAAAACAGGTGAGCCTGGATGCTGAGCCTTTGGATGTTGCTTCATCTGCCGATGGGAAACTAATATTCGTCCTGGTACCGGGAGAGGTGTTGATATACACGATTTCCAAGAATAAGATCACCAATCATATTCCTGTTGACAAGGTGTTCAACAGACTTAGATATACGGCGAGAACTGACACGCTTGTTCTGACCAGCAGTTCAGCAAGGACGCTCAAGATTATCAAACTGGAGTGGATTTATTCAATGAGCGTTTCCGGGTTACCTTTTCGAGGCCCGGTAGACGCTCCGGTCACAGTCGCAGTGTTTAGCGATTATCAGTGACCGTATTGTGTACGGCTCGAGCCGTTACTCCAGCAGGTGCTGGATAAGTTCCCTCATGAGGTGAAGCTGGTTTTCAAGAACTTTCCTTTATCCATGCACAAATATGCAAGAAAGGCCGCCAAAGCGGCGCTAGCAGCTCATGGGCAGGGGAAATTTTGGGACTTCCACAGGGCTTTATTTGAGAATCATAGATTCATTAATGATGCCAAGCTTGAGCACATTGCCCGACAAGTCGGACTTGATATGGAACGATTTGCCGCAGACATGATCTCCCCGGCTTTTGAGGATCTCATTGCGAGGGATGTAGAAGAAGGCGGAGAAATAGGAATCAGCGGCATCCCCACCATTTTCATCAACGGGAAGATTCTGAAAGGGAGGGACTTTCAGGCCTTCGAGGAAATGATAGTGTCAGAGTTAAATAAGAGACAAAAGACAAGCTTACCCTAAAACCGCAGCAGGTAACTTTTTCCTTCACGGTAGTAACCTATACAGATGATCTAGACCCAGGGGGACCAGGTTTCAGAATTCAAATATCGCGTTTATGTTCTCTTATTCCGAATTCTGAGGCGGTATTCCCAGGCCCAGGTTGAGTTGCAGGCCTTTGCCTTTCTCCCGTGCCCTTTGAAAGGCAACCTTTATCCGTAAATCATGTTTGGAAATGAGTTCCCATGCACGTTTGATCAACTCAACATCTTCAGTAGAAAAATCATTATAGTAGAGGCTCTGACTCTTGATTCTTCGAGGCCTCACGTACCCGGCACGGACAAAATAGGTGAGCCTGTCGTAGGTCAGACCCTCAACCCTTTTCAAGACCTCTCCAGCGTACATACGAGACCTTTGTCTGCTAAGATTGGCATAATTCGGGCTCGGTGTATCTTATCAATATCTCGCGGATGCTCAAAGCGAAAAATGCCTTCTGATCTGTCACACGAAATACCGACCAGCCTTTCAATCATCAATGTTACATACACCTGCTACATGGGATTCCGTGTCCCTGGCTGAGTTAAGGAAAAAACTGGTTGTGAAGCTTGAAGTTTGTTGCGGATTGGTTATCTTATATAAAATTCGTTTCCAAAAAAGGATGGCATGGTTTATAGTTTTAATCTATAGGGACCCGGGTTTCTCATTGAAATCATATTGACTGAGGATTTTTGATTCGGCTGTTTTGCTTATGGGAGACCAGTCTATAGGTTGAGTTTAATGGAGAGTTTTGCTGTTTAACGTAGTCACAGATTAAAGGAGGCTACCATGCATGAAAAAAGGACTGTTATGAGGAAGACGATTATTGTCGCTTGGTCACTGTTCTTTCTGATTGCCGGTTTCTCATTGGCAACCCTGTTCGATCCTATATCAGGTCCGGAGGCACAGACGAGCCCGGTTGTGCCTGTTGCTCCCGGGTCTTTTTCTCAGTTGGCCAAGAATGCCAGCCCGTCAGTGGTGAATATCAGTACGGTAAAGGTCGTCAAGGGGGGAGGGCAGATCCCATCACCCTTTGGTCCTAATGATCCATTTCGGGAGTTTTTTGAACGCTTCTTCGGGGACCGGGCACCGAGGGATTTCAAGCAGCGAAGTCTGGGAACCGGCTTCATTATCGACAAAGAAGGTTTCATACTAACCAACAACCACGTGGTTGAAGGCACCGACGAGATCACGGTGACCCTTGCTGACAAGAGGGAATTTGCCGCGAAGATCATCGGCCGCGATCCCAAGACGGACTTGGCCCTCATCCGTATCGAGTCGGGCCAGGCGCTGCCAGCACTTCCTCTTGGGGATTCGGATAAACTGGAGGTAGGCGACTGGGTGATGGCCATTGGGAATCCCTATGGTTTGGGTCATACCGTCACTGCTGGTATTGTAAGCGCCAAATATCGACAGATAGGTGCCGGCGCCTATGACAATTTCATCCAGACCGATGCATCTATTAACCCCGGAAACAGTGGTGGTCCCCTCCTGAATACTGCGGGAGAAGTAATCGGGGTAAACACGGCTATCTTTTCTCAGAGCGGCGGAAGTATCGGGATAGGCTTCGCCACACCCATCAATATGGCCAAAGATCTGCTTCCTCAGCTGAAAAAAGGGAAAGTGGTGAGAGGATGGCTCGGGGTCGTGATACAAAATGTCACACCTGAGCTTAAGGATAAGCTCAAACTCTCAACCGAAAAGGGAGCCTTAGTTGCTGATGTGGTGGCGGGCGGGCCCGCTGAAAAAGCTGGAATTGAACGGGGAGACGTGATTGTTACATTCGACGAAAAGGATATTAGTGAGTCCGACGACCTCCCCTATGTCGTGGCCTCCACACCAGTTGGCAAAACCGTTACGATGGAGGTGATCCGCAAGGGTCAAAGGGAAAGCATCCAGGCGGAGATCGGGGAGCTCGAAGAAGAAGAAAAACCCCAGGTGGCGAGTGAAGCCAGACCTAACCTCGGCCTTACCGTGAGGGAGATCACTCCGGAGCTTGCAAGGAATTTCGGATTATCGGAGACGAGCGGGGTGGTAATTGTTCAGGTTCAGGCTAATAGCCCGGCACAAGAAGCCGGCCTGGCGCCGGGCGATATGATTTTGGAGATAGACCAGGTTGAGATGAAAGGTCTCGAGCAGTTCAATAAGATGACTGAGGGTTACAAGGCTGGGGACACTATTCTCTTTTTAATCAAACGCCGTGGTTCAACACTCTTTCTCACCCTGACGGTGGCGGAATAGCCGGCGAAAACGGCAGAGCGAAGTAGACTACTTTAGATACCTATCCGGCCGACTGTGGCCGGTTAGTGACTGTTATGGCCTCCGGGCATGGAGAAAATAGCTTAAGCAATCTGATGGTCGTGCCTGATGGACGGTGGAGGGATAGAGCGCTCAAGGATGTGGTGGCATTCCTTTTCCTTAAGGCCGAACGTGAAAAACAGTAAGTCGTTGAAAGATCTGGAGAGGCATCTTACGTAATTCCAGGGGAATTTCTCGCCCTTCCAAGCGGGGGATTATGGCATCTTCAGGAAAAGTTGGGAAGATGCTATGGCCCGTTCCTGATATGCTTTTTAATCCTTCTCCTGACAAGCAGATACCCCCCGATAACAAAGAGTACTCCAATAACGAAGATTAGGTTATCATCCTTAGCCATACCGTATGAGACCGCGACGATGCCAATAGTACATATGATAAAAATGAGCGCTTTGTGCTTGAGACTGTCTCCAGTGCCTTTCTGTTCCATGCCATCTCTCCGGTACGCCGCAATGGGATAGCACCTCTTTTCTAAGCAGAAACCTATTCGTTCCCAGCTACTTGGTAAGTGCCTTTTTTCGCTATTCTTCTTAACGAATACTTTTCTCACGTCGAAGACCATTACTAAGCATAATTAGCAAGGGATTTCAACCAAATCGATCCTGGGCCAGCAAGGTCGAGGCAGGCCGCGACAGGAAGGACTCCATAATTTCCTCAGTGCCGATCGTTGACATGGCCGGGATGACTTCCTCTGTAATATCTCTGGCAGCATAGAGATTAGAGATAGTTGTCCGAGTACTTTAGTATACCTGCTAGCCCAGTAACATAATCAAAACCGAGCTTTTGAAGGAACGGCTCAATTCATGATTGTGCTATGATGTATTCCTTACTGCCAGATATCCGTGATGTTGCTCCTTGAAAAATGCTTATCAAAAAGGAGAGTATTTCTACCGTAAATTATCACAGTCTCTGGTCCAAAGACTGTTTTGGATTTATACTTTGGTCATTCTCAAATTATGATAGACAGGTGCTTTCGGGTTTAAGAACACCGTATTACTATGCATAAAGGCGGGGAGTTTAATCGGAACAGGGATAGAGCTAAGCTCATAATGATAACACCTTGACTTGCTAAAGTGGTCAAAGTATAGTTCCTCGCGTGAAGTTGTCTATGTGTTATTTCACGACGCTTTTTTCTTTAAAGAAACTGGACATAAGCAGATCATATGTTTTAAATACCCACGAAATACTGCATTCAAAAATACTCTTTAATACCAAACAATAAGTATAAACATACCAATTTACCCCACAAAGTCACAATGAAGACAATCGGCGTAACCCAAGCCGTAGTCCAATATTTGAGGGATTGCATAATCACCCGTGAGGTCGCGTGCGGTGAAGGGCTTGACGAACTAGGCTTGTCCTCACGACTCGGTATCAGTGGGCCACCACACCGGGAGGCTTTCAGGGTAAACGACCACGAGTAGATTCTGGGGCTAATCCAGAAGGGAAATCATGAGAAGGCTAAGGAAAGACTCATATTTCATATTAGGGGGTATTTTAAAACAACGGAAGAGAAGTTGAGGAACTCACAGGTTTAGAAAGTGGGGCCATAAGGGAACGTTTGATAGGACAATTTTTGAAACTGGAGGTAACCTTGAAATGAGAGTGAATGCAAGTCAAGTAGCTCAAGACCTGAAAAACATCGTTGGCAACGATCATGTGCACACGGATCTGTTTGAACGGATAAACTATGCCGATACCTCATTACCCTACGATGTTGCACAGGGAGATTTACCTGATTGTGTGGTTCAGCCCGCCAATGCTCAGGAGATTTCTGAGGTGCTGAGATATGCCAATGAACACAAGATCCCGGTGACCACTTATGGGTCTGGGACCTCGCTTATCTTCGGCACCAAACCCAAGCATAGAGGTATAACCCTGAGTACCGAGCGGTTGACTTCCCTGGAGATCAATGAAGATCATCAGTGGTTTGAGTGCGGTGCCGGTATAAAAACGGGCCAGGTAATAAGAGAGCTGGGGAAACTGGGTTATTTCCTTCCGATCCAAACACAGATCGGCTCCAGTGTCGGGGGGGCAGTGAGCATTAACACCCTTGGGCATTTAACAGATAACATGTTTGGGAGACCGGTGAACCACGTGTTGGGCCTTGAGGTTGTCCTGCCAACGGGGGAAATAATAGAAACGGGCTCCAAGTGTCTCCGGCGTGCTGCCGGATGGGATCTCGCCCGTATTTTCGTGGGCGCCGAGGGAATACTCGGAATTATCACAAAGGTCAGAATGGTCCTCATTCCTATGCCGGAGACCACTGATGCGGTTGGGTTTTTCAAGACGGTTGAAGAGATAGGCCACGCGGTGGGAATGATGTACAGGGAGAAATTTCCCCTCCCCATGGATGGAGAATTCGTGGGTGAGAAGGCTTGCAAGGTCGGCTATGAGGCCTTAGGATTGGATTTCCCAGAGGGCGCCCTGGCGATCACCCGATCGATGGGCAGGACCAAGGAAGATGCCTCCAAAAATGCACAAGAAATGGTGAGATTATTTAAGAAAACAGGGGCCACTGAGGCCTTTGTCTTGGATGATCCCGAGGTCGCGGAGAAGGTCTGGAGGGTTCGGGAGAATGCCATGCGCTGGGGGCAAGAGAAGGGACTGAAAGGCTATCTTGCTATAGAGGTCAACCCAACCTTGCCTCGACTTGCGGAGGCAATGACGGAGTTAACCCATATTACCGAGGGCAGGAACGATTTAATCAATCAGACGGAGGCCTATCTCTATGGCCACGTAGGCTCGGATTCCCTTCACTGTCTCTTTGCCTTTCCCTATAGCTGGCCCACTGAAAAGATGAAGCAGGTCGTCGATGAGATCTGGAACCTGGAAAAAGAACTACAATTAAAATATGACGGCGTGGGCGGTGATTGGGGATGGCTTCCCCATCGTGTTCCCTTGTTTCGGGAAAAATACGGAGAAACCAGTTACGAACTCATCAAAAAAATGAAACAACTCTTTGATCCCAACAACATCCTGAACCGTGGCAACGTTGAAGGAGAGGTATGATGAACGAAGAACAATTCGAAGAAGACCTGGAGAAAGCCCTTAACGAAGCGCTCATTTCATGTGAGAAGTGCCATTTCTGTAACACGGTGTGCCCGGTTGTTGATACGCGAGTCACCCAAGGGCCCTTTGGCATCAGCCGAGCAATTTACTATGGATTACAATGGGATGAATGCAACGAAAGCCTGCGGGATTTGGTTTATTCATGCACCACATGTGGAAAATGCGTAGATATGTGCAAGAAGGTATCACGGGCCTTGCCACTTATCGAAATCTTTGAGAAGGCGAGGGAGTACCTGTTGGTGGAAAAGATGGCAGGCCCGATGCCCGACCAGGTCGGTGTCCTAAAGAATATGCATGTCCGCGGTAATCCCTGGGGCAATCCTTCCCATGAGAGAACACAGTGGGCTGAAGGTCTTGATATCCCATTTGCGTCAAAAGACAATCAAGTAGATGTACTGTACTTTGTGGGCTGTGCTTCTTCCTATGATGCCCAGGGCCAGAAGATCGCAAAAAATCTCAGTACGATCCTCAAAAAGGCAGGCGTTAATTTTGGCATCCTGGAGAACGAGACCTGTAGTGGACATGAGGCCCGGAGAATGGGTGAGACAGGCCTCTTTGCGTATCTCTCCGAAGCCAATATGAAGATGTTTGAGGAAGCGGGAATTAACCATATCGTCACCGGCGACCCCCATAGCTTTTACAGTTTTACGCAGGAGTATCCTGACAGAGGCAACGGTTTAAGAGTTCAGCACTACAGCCAGTTTCTCAATGAACTGATAGACAAAGGAAAACTGAAGTTATCGAAAAGAGTGAGCAAAACGGTGACCTATCATGATCCATGCTATCTGGGCAGACATAGCAAGATTTTCGAGGAACCCAGGGATCTTATACAAAAGGTACCCGGGATTACCCTTGTGGAGATGGAAAACGCGCGGGCAGACAGCGACTGCTGCGGTATGGGTGGAGGCCGCATGTGGATGGAGCCGCCCCAAGGGCTGCTCTCCTCACAGGCAATCGGGGAGAGACGGGTTCACCAGGCACTCGACACCGGAGCTGAGGTACTGCTTACGGCGTGCCCCTTCTGCAACATCACGCTCAATGACGCGGTGAAATCGCTAGAAAAAGAGGAAACCATCAAGGTCATGGACATCACCGAGCTGATTGCCATGTCTCTTTGATATACACATAAGATAGATTATTAGAAGCAACGAAAGGAGAGCAACGCGAAATGAATGACACGGCACTATCAAAAACCGATCACCCCTGGAAAACAGCTCACTGGCACGTGAGCCCCTGGAATTACCTTGATGAAGTGACCAAGGATTTTGAGCTTCCCAGGCAGGTGAAAATTCACGACATTACTTTGAGAGACGGGGAGCAACAGGCAGGGATCATCTTCACCAAAGACGATAAGATCAGGATTGCCGAAAAGCTCTCTGAAATAGGGATCCACCGTATTGAAACCGGCATGCCCGCGGTCTCACCCAATGACGAGGCCGCCATCCGTGAGATCGTCAGGCGAAACCTCCCCTCCGAGATCTTCTGCTTCTCCCGCTGTATGGTCCCGGACGTTAAACTGGCAGCCGACTGCGGGGTACAGGGAATTGTTATCGAAATCCCCTCCAGCAAGCACCTCATCGAGCAAGGCTATAAGTGGCCCCTGGACAAGGCCATTGACCTCTCTATCAAGGCCACTGCAGCGGCAAAAGAAGAGGGACTCTATACGGTCTTTTTCACCATCGATGCCACCAGATCCGATCTCACCTGGCTTCTGGATCTGGTGGATCGGGTTGCCACCGAGGGCCACATGGATGCCTTTACTCTGGTAGATACCTTCGGAGTCCTCTCACCCCAGGCAGCCACCTTTTTTACGAAAAAGGTAAAAGAGCGGATACACAAACCCATAGAGATCCACTTTCACCCCGACTTCGGCCTGGGCGTTGCCAACACCATCAATGCCGTTTTAGCCGGTGGTGAGGTCATCCACACCACCATAACCGGTATCGGTGAGCGGGCCGGCAATACCCCCATGGAGGAGACGGTCCTGGCCCTTTTAACCATGTACGGGATCGATGTGGGTATCGACTATAGCAAACTCAATGAGACCGCAAAACTGGTCCAGGAGCTCTCAGGGGTGAAGGTTGCTGGCAACCGGCCCTTTATCGGCGATGACGCCTATACCATCGAGTCCGGCATCGTCACCGGCTGGTTCAGGAATGTCTTTGAGAAAAACCCCACCACCGTGTTCCCGGTACACCCCGCGTTCGTGGGTCATACACCCCCTCAGATCGTGATGGGCAAGAAGAGCGGTCTGGATAATGTGAATCTCTGGGCGGAAAAGCTCAATATCGAGCTGACCGACGATGAGGCCATGGCCGTGCTCAAACAGGTCAAGCTCAGATCCCATGATCTCAAACGGGTGCTCACGGAGGAGGAGTTTAGGGAGATAGTTGAGGGCCTGAGGGCTAAAACATAAAAACGGCCACAAGCGGATCGAATCGCCGCAGTGGGATAACTCTGTGGAGTACTAATTGTTTATTCAGCTTTTTTAAGCGGAGTATCTGGGGAGTTCAAGGAAGATTCTATAGACATGATGAATAGGGATATGTTAACGGATTTGATAGAAATTGCCATCTTTTCGACCGTTGAGTGGGCATTGTTGTTCGGTGGCAAAGGTACATTTTTTGGTTTGGAGTAATTTTTATTCCAATAGGTACAGGAACGGATGTGTTGCATTAAGTTCTAATTCGTGTGAAAAACGAGTAATCAATCTGTCGACAATGCGGAAACAGAATACCGTTCCCTTTATGCAACATTTCCGTTTTCTGAAAACAGAACACCATATCAATGTCAGCAATGAAAGTAGTAATTATCGGTAACGGTATCGCGGGATTCAGTGCAGCTTCAACAATACGACTGCTGAATAACCAGTGTGAGGTTACCATAATTGCGAAAGAGCTGACCCCCCTCTATTCTGCCTGTGTATTGCCGGACTACATTTCAGGGAAGATCCCTCGCAAGCATACCTTTGTAAAAACAGACCGGGATTACCAACAGCTCGGCATCCATACCCTGTTTGGGCATGAGGTCAAGGAGGTTGATCCCCACAGGAAAACTGTTACACTCGGTGATGGAAGGGCCCTTTCCTTTGAAAGGCTGATCCTCGCAACGGGAAGCGGTGCCATCGTTTTTGGGGAACGTAAGAAGGGCGTCTTCAAATTGAAGACTTTAGATGACGCCGATGATATCCTTGAGCACAAGGGAAGCAGTGCGGTGGTGATCGGGGCAGGGGCGATCGGCATTGAGATCGCAATAGCCTTGCACTCCCAGGGCTATAAGGTCACCATGGTTGAGATGATGGACCAGGTCCTGCCGCTTGGTTTGGATCAACGTGGTGCTGATAAGGTAAGGGGGATTCTGGAGGAGAGGGGCATAGCGGTCTTCAATGGCGAGCGTGCTATCAGGACGTTAGGTGGTGAACGGGTAGAAGGGTTGGCGACTGATAAGCGCGAACTTGGATGCGATACGCTTATATGGGCAGTGGGAATGCGCCCGCGGGTGGAGTTGGCCAGAGAGGCGGGCATCGCCATAGGAGAGACAGGCGGGATCAGGGTGGATGCGCACATGGAAACCAGTGCCCCGGGGATCTACGCGTGCGGTGATTGCGTGGAGTCTTCCGATATCCTCACCGGTGAGTCGTATCTCAATTTGTTCTGGCACAATGCGAATCGCCAGGGATCAGTGGCAGCACACAACTGCATAGGGCAAGCCACCACGTATCCCGGCTCCCAGAATATCGTAAACGTCGACGTCTTTGTGAACCAGGTTGCCGGATTTGGCTTTACCGAGGAGGCCCTGCATCGATTTCAGGATATCCCGGCCCTGCGTGGAAAGCTGGCCGATCTATCCATCATCGAGCATGAGCAGGATGGGAGCTACTATCGGTTGGTGATCCTGGGAGATCGGTGCATGGGTGGCCAGTTTATTAACGTAACAAGGGACATTGGCATGTTGTGGAGCATCATGGTTAAGGGCACGAGCATTGCCGGATTGCTTGAGATGTTTGGAAATGAGGCGCTCATGGACCGCAGGCCGTGGTTGCACCGGGTCAGGCCGTTTTTTAAAACAAATTACTGAATAAGAAGCAGTGAGGGAAGCAATGGAAGAAAAAGCACTCGTTCTTCATCCGGAAAGGTGTACCGGATGCCATGCGTGTGAAATGATCTGTTCCTTAGTCCATGATGGTGAATGTAACCTAACCCTATCTCGCATTGGGATCATGAAGACCAATGGTGGCGGATCGAATGAGAACATCCCAATTGTCTGTCAGCAGTGCCATGATCCCATATGCGCAGATGTCTGCGTGATGGGGGCTATTTCCCGCAACGAGGACACAGGAGCGCTTGTGGTCAAGGAAGATCTGTGTGTGGGCTGCAAGACTTGCGTAATCGCCTGCCCCCTCGGTGGGGTGCTGTATCATTACATAAAGGGGTGTGCCATGAAGTGTGATCTCTGTGGCGGTGACCCGGAGTGCGTGAAATCTTGCCTCTATGACGCCATCGAGTTTCTGCCCATGGATGAGTGGGGAAGAAAAACACGGCTGAAGGGGGCAGAGAACTTAGGCAGAATATTCGAAATCGTCTATAAATGATCCAATTAGAGCAATCTAGAGAAGGAGTTGCGTGATGAAAGTAGGAGGCTATGCAGGGCAAATCCTGACCATTGACTTGACTAGGGAAGAGATTAAAAAAGAACCCCTGGACCTGAATATGGCCAGGAAATTCTTGGGTGGCTTTGGTCTCAACTGTAAACTTGCATGGGAACGTTTGGATCCAAAGGTGGACCCCTATTCTCCTGATAATATGATCTTTATGGGTATGGGTCCCATGCTTGGTACGGCGGCACCTGCTTCTAACAAACATTCGGTGATGAGCAAGTGGCCCTCGACTGGGGCAATATCTCCCGGGACGGCCGGCGGTGATTTCGGTATCAACGTGAAGCTCTCCGGCTACGATGAGGTTATTATAAAGGGAAAAGCCAAAAAACCAGTGTACATTAGGATCAATGGCGACAACGTTCAAATCTGTGATGCCAGCGATCTCTGGGGGAAAGACACTTACGAGACCACCGATATGTTGTGGGAAAAACACGGGCGCTACTACGCCGTCATTGCCATGGGAACGGCTGGCGAGCGCCTGGTCAACACCACCATCTGCCTCATTGATAAGTGCACCTCTTGGGGAAAGGGTGGCTTGCCGGCTATCATGGGCTCAAAGAACCTCAAGGCCTTCGTTGCCTGTGGCAGCAAGGGAGTTGCGGTGGCTGATCCCACCAGGTTGATAGAGCGAATGCGCAGGATCCAGGAGCGGTTTGAGGGCTACCCGGATCGGCAAAAGCTTATTGATCTGGGAACCATGGATGGATTTGCCTCCTGGGCCGATATCCACGGGATGTCCATGAACAACTGGACGAACAGGCTTCCCACGGAAGAGGCCTACCGTCTCTACAACACCGACTACTACCTGAAAAATATCAGTGCGGGCAGGATCTCGGATCCAACCTGTCCGATGGGATGCAAAGATCATGTAAGAGTCCAGAAGGGTGAGTATGCTGGCACCGAGGCCTGGGTCTCGTCCTTTTACGGGCGGGTGGTGCATATGGCCGCGCGATGTCAGGTGGGCAGCTATGAGAAAAACGTCAAGGCGCAGGAGTTCTTCCAGCGCACGGGCCTGTGTATCCACTCGTATACGGCGCTCATTGACTGGGCGGTTGAGCTCTATGAGCGGGGGATCTTGACCAAGAAGGACACCGGTGGGGTGGAGCTTAAGCATGATTTTGAAACCACCATGTATCTGTCCGAGCAGGCAAACAGGAACGTGGGGCTCGGCGGGATCCTTTCCCAGGGATTCAAGAAGGCTATCCAGGAGATAGGCCGCGGTTGTGAGAAATATGCGGTTCACGTCAAGGGAATGGAGCCCCTGTATGACCCTCGGATCAATCGGCTCAGTAGCGCCGAATTCAACCAGGTGGTGAATCCCCGGGGCGCTCATGCACCTCAAGGAGCGAGCACCCTGTATATGTCAAAGGATGCTGATCCTAAAGGATATAGGGACTGGCTTGAGGACAGGGGTGTCTCCAAGGAGGCCTTGAAGCGGATATTTCCTCGATCTGGCTATTTTAACATAGCCCGGCTATGTTCCTATGCCGAAGACTGGGTTGCCTTCATGAACTCAGTGGGAATGGGGTGCCTGAGAGGCAGAGTTGATAACTTCTTCAAGGGCGAGGACTGGTCTGAGGCCTACTCGGCGGTCACTGGATTCGAGACCTCCCTCGCGGGGTTAAAAACAGCCATAAGACGCTGCTACAATTTGTATAAGGCATTAAATGTAAGAGCGGGCTTCTCGCGGAAGGACGATGTGTTTCCCGATCGGTGGTTTGAGCCCCTCGAGACCACGGACCGGGGCACCAAGGTGCTCTGTGACTACTTTGGAACCCCACTGTCACGGGAGGACTGCAAGAAGCTGCTCGACGACTACTATGACGAGCGAGGCTGGGATACTGAGACGGGGATTCCCACTGAGAAGACCCTGATCGACTGTGGCCTGGAAGATGTTGCAGAGGATCTCAAAAGGAGAGGGTATATCAAATAAGCATGTGTCGCAATTCATGGAATCATCTCTTTTAAGGACATACCGGGTGTATAACCATAAGGCATAGAGGAGTCTGATTATGAAACTATTTGAGAAGGGGAAGATAGGCACGCTTACCGTGAAGAATCGTATAGTAATGGATGCCATAAACATACAGCTCGGATCACCGGGCGACGAAGCGGCATTGGGACAGCGTGCGGTTGACCTCTATGCTGCTCGAGCAAAGGGTGGGGTAGGGCTGATAAAAACTACCTTCATGCGCACGAATCGAAAGCTCGAGCTATCAATAGGAGGACCAACAGTTCACAGCACAAGGTCGGGCCAGTGGCTCAATGAGATTGCGCAGGCGGTGCATGACTACGGCGCCAAGCTATGCGTACAGTTGACCATAGGGGTAGGGCGTATACCGGTTCCGAACCCAAATCTTCCCCACGGTGGTCTCGTGGCACCATCTCCTCTGCCCAGTTTCCGGGGCCCTGGAGGTGAGCTGCCACGTATCGGGCCTGGCAGGTACCCGGCGCAAGGCGAGAAACACGTAATAACCCGGGAGCTGACCGTAGAGGAAATCAAGGAATTAGTGAGGGACTATGAGTTTAGCGCGCGGATCATTGCGCTCGCTGGCGTAGATGCAATCGAAATACATGCACACCAGGGATATCTTGTAGACGAGTTCATGACAGCCCTCTGGAACAAACGCACTGATCAGTACGGCGGGGATCTGGAAGGGAGGATGAGGCTTCCGTTGGAGCTCGTGGCAGCCATAAGGAGAGCAGCGGGTCCAGACTATCCGATACTCTACAAGTATCCGCTTACGCACTACCTGGAAGGGGGACGGGAGATCGAGGAAGGCCTTGAGATAGCTCGTATGCTGGAGGCAGCAGGGGTGAATGGACTCACCATTAACGCTGGCTGCTACGAGACTTACAATTTAACTCAGCCGCCGACGACCCAACCTCGGGGCAATACCGTGCACCTGGCGCAAGCTACCAAGAAGGCGGTGAACATCCCGGTTATCTGCTCGGGAAAACTCGGATATCCGGATTTGGCCGAGCAGGTTTTGCAGGAGGGAAAGGCGGACTTCATAGGCTTGGCCAGGTACCTGCTTGCCGATCCGGAGTGGCCGAATAAGGTGAGGGAAGGAAGGGTGGAGGACATCAAGCCTTGTGTCGGGTGTCACGAGGGGTGCATAGCGAGAGTCAGAAAGAATCATTATTGCAGCTGTGCGGTGAACCCAGCTACGGGAATTGAAAGGGAGTTGGCAATAACCCCGGCGGAGAGGAAGAGATCGGTATTGGTGATCGGTGGAGGCCCTGCTGGCATGGAGGCGGCCAGGATTTCCGCTTTGAGAGGTCACGAGGTTACCATATGGGAAAAGGGAAGTGCTCTCGGAGGTAACTTGATACCGGCTGCGGTACCTGATTTTAAGGACGACTATCGGCGTCTACTGGAGTATCTCCGGACCCAGATCAAGAAACTCGGAGTGACGGTGGAGCTCGATAAGGAGGCCACGTTGGACGCTATCAAGGAATATAATCCTGAGTTAGTTTTTGTTGCAACCGGTGCCTCGCACATTCTCCCCGAAATTGAGGGCGTAGAGAAAGGAATGAAGGCAGGGAGGGTGATAACGGCCGTCGATGCCCTGTTGGGCAAGAAGGACGTGGGGGAGTCAGTAGTGGTAATTGGCGGTGGCTTGATTGGCTGTGAGACCGCCCTATACCTTGCAAAACAGGGCAAAACGGTAACCGTGCTCGAGATATTGGATACTGTGGCATCGGATATGGTGTGGGGCAATGCCCTCGACCTAGTGAAATTGCTCGATGATCACGAAGTCGCCATCCTGACTGAAGCAGATACCCAGAGGATCACGGAGAGGGGAGTTGATTTCACCGAGCAGAATGGCGATGAGAAAACTCTGGAGGCCGATACCGTAGTGATAGCCGTTGGCCTTAAGGTTGCCGACAAGGCATTTGTGGAGACACTAGAGGATAACCTGCCGGAGGTCCATGTCATTGGTGATTGCGTGAAGCCTCGTAAGATACTGAGCGCTATCTGGGAAGGGTACCGAAGAGCACGGGTGATTTGAGGAAAAAACGAACATAGTCCTTTCTGGGCACTGATTCAGTAATAACGCAGCCGGCCATGAGACCGGCTGCGTTTTGATAATAATAGGATTGTCCTTCGCGGTGAAATCGCCTCGCCTCTTGGGGGTGACACCCTCGTCATCCCCAAGAGGCGAGAAACCAAGGACGCCATTCCAGGAACTTCCTCGGGTAAAAAAGGATCACTGCTACAGCTGATAGGAACAGTGCAATATCAAGACACAGGGATTGCAGCGGTGACAGCACCTCGAATATCTCCAAACAAGCCAACATAATCAGGTATTTTCTGGTTCTGGAAGATGGCCGGATTTCGGGAATCGGCCAAAGCAACAACTCCAATGGTATTAGCTATATCTATGCCGAGGCAATCAAACCCAAACAGTCAGCGTTGCCGTTGTTGCCAATCTAGTCGCTCCTGAGGTCTCGAGCCTAGGCAGTTTCATTTATGGCCTTTTCAAGGGCTTCGGGCAGGGTGCCTTCCTATTCCATATTCCATGGTACACTGAAGAGCGGCCTCCCTTGCTCTGCAAAATCCGGAAGCGTGATGTGCAATGCTGTCAATACGCCATCCATCCGCCATCGACAGTAAGCACTGTTCCTGTGGTATAGCTTGAGTATTCAGAGGCAAAATACAGGGCAGCGGTTACGATCTCCTCCGTTTCACCAAACCTCCCCATGGGCGTTCTTTGTAGTAGGTTTTGTGATATCTTCTCCGATGCCCTTACTCCTTCGGTGAGATCTGTAGCAACATAGGCCGGGGCAATGGCATTGACCGTTATATTGTATTTGTTGGCCCACTCAATAGCCAACACTCTGGTCATCTGAATGAGTGCGCCTTTGGTAGCGGAGTAAGCGATCTGCCGCTGGAACCCCACCATTCCCCCTACGGAGGCAATGTTTATGATTCGGCCCCAGTTGTTTTTCATCATGATCTTACCGGCCTCCCTGCACAAAAGAAAGGGGGCCAACAGATTAACTTGAATCACCTCCTCAAACATCTCCTTGGTTACCTCCTCCGATTTGACTAAAAAAGGGCTGATTCCGGCATTGTTGACCAGGATATCTATCTTCCCAAACTTTTCTGCAGTTTTTTCGATGAGATTAAAGAGGTCAGTATCTCTTGATACATCGCATTCAACAGCAAGTGCCTCACCACCCGTGGCCTTGATCTCTTCAACAATCTCTTCCAGAAGATTTACCTTTCTGGCGGCAACCACAACCTTTGCCCCAGCCTCCCCAAAGGCCAGGGCAACGGCCTTTCCGATGCCCCGGCTTCCTCCGGTTACAACAGCTATCTTGCCATGAAGATCGAACCTATCCGTGTTCACGTTCCTTTTTGTTAGATCTGAGTTATCAAGTCCTAGCTTTTTGGTAATAGTCATACACCTTTCCCCTTTCGTGTGAGTTATGAAGAGCAGCGTGAGAGCCCCTCGTAAAGATCTATAATTCCAACGGCTCTGCCAATAGGAATTGAAATGGCTATGCCCTTCGGGACGCGAAAATGAGAAACGGTCTTCTGTAGAGGAAGGCTCATAGGGTTGAGAAGCACCGTCATGGAAGATTGGAAAAGTCAAGCACATGTGAAGCAGGAATGCAAGTGGCGTGTTGTGATCCAATCATTTTAGTGTTCAGCTCATAGTTGCTTTTATGGCGTAGGATTCACAACCAATAAGGGCTGTAGCACAAAGCTGATCACGATAAGGATTTTTTCGATTGCAATCTCCCTAGATTTTGCCATTGTGTTTAAATGATCCGGTTTGCTCATCGACGACATTCAGAGCAGTTGCGGCTTCACACGTTGAAATTGTATTTCTTCCTCAATACCTGCTCAAGAAATCGTACATAGTTCACAATATGAGAACTTAGTGTCTCTTGCGCCTTGTCATAATCCCCCTTCCTTATAAGACCATATATGCGCATGTGTTCCTTTTGAGTTTTTTCGGCTTTTCCGGGATCAAAACACATGAACTGATATCGTGCTAACTGCCAAGAAATTGAGTTATAGCACTTCACAAGGCGATCATTGGCTGTCCCCTCGACCAGTTTTTGGTGATATTCAGGGAATGGGTTATAATAATTGACTGTTTTCGAATTCGAGCTGTATGTCGGTGGAGACAATGGCGTTAAAGCGGAAGAAAGAGCCGACGCCACTCCGGGCAGATCCCTAACGTTTTTTGCCTTGATGCGTTTGATGGCATAGCATTCAATCATCTCCCGAACCTGATAGACTTCATGCAAATCCTGAATTGATAAATGGCTGACGTAGGTTCCTCTTCGGGGAATATTAAAAACGAGATTGTCATTTTCAAGAACCCGAAATGCCTCGCGAATAGGAGGTCTGCTCACTTCCATAGAAGCGGCCAAGTGGTTTTCGTTAAGCTTCTGACCGGGTTCCAGCTCACCCACAATGATTCGAGACCTTAAGTGTTCGACAATCGTTTCTGTTACGCCCATTATCTGCATGAATTTCGTCCTTATATATTTTTGTCTACAATAAACCAAAACCGGCGAGTCGCAACCTAAATCGAAAACCCATCATCTCCCATTATTCATATCAGCATGAAATACCCATCGGACCTTAATCTTTTGAAAACAAATAGGAGATTCTCAGTCTCAAGTCAAGCCGAATAATCTAAATATCCCGGGAAGTTCAGCGAGCATTCTCTATTCAAGAGATCATTCCCGCACATCTTTGAATGGGGAAGTAGATCTGAATTTTTTTCTTGACAAGCGTAACAAACTTTTATAGCAAGATCTATAAATTGTAGACAAAAAACCAAATTTTTCCCTTCGCTTTTATTTTCTGCTTCTATTCAAAAAGAAAGCAAGTTGCATTGTCAAAACAGATTTTTGCTGGCAGAAGCAAACACCTTCAATAGAATGTGCTTACTGGGAGCTAATGCAAATTATCACAATGCGCCAGTACAGGCTATTTTGATTTTGAGGACTTCTCGATTTCACCCGTCATGATGGAGGCATGAAACAATGAGGGCAAAATATGTTCTCATTTCTTCATCTGATAGTGATTAGCAAGGAAAGAAAAAGCGTGTGCGGTCAGAAAATTTTTAAGGATGGAGGTCAACTATGCCAGAATACAGTGTCGAACGACTAAAAGGCAAACCCTACTTCAATAACGATGGCTGGTGGGTATCGCCGTATAATTTTGTCGATGAGGTGAGCAGTGAATACGCTGGAAAAAGTGTTGCTATTCACGATGTAACGCTGAGGGACGGAGAACAGACATTCGGTGTGGCCTTCTCCCCCGAGGAAAGAGTGCGGATCGCCGAAGCCTTAGATGAGATGGGTGTGCCCCGTATAGAGGTTGGGATGCCGCCCGCTTCGCCCGATATTCAGGAAGGTATCAAGCAGGTCGTGAAACGCAACCTTAGCTCTGAAATAATCGCGTTCATTCGCACGCTGAAAGACGATATTGACATGAGCATCGATTGCGGCGTCAAGAGCGTCATCTTGGAGCACATTACCAACCCCTATGCCTGCGAAGCAGGCTACGGGCTTGAAAAGGCAGAGGTGATCGACAGGATAACCTCCAGCATCTTGTATGCAAAGGAAAATGGTCTCAAAACGATTTTCATGGGTTGGGATTTCACCAGGGGAGACGACCTTGACTTCATCAAGGAGGTGTATACAGCCTTCGTGAAAGAGGCACAACCGGACGGCATAGTCATAGTAGACACCGTTGGTGTGGCTTTGCCCAGGGCAGTACGCTTTATCTTCCGCAAGTTAGGAGAATGGCTACCGAATGTGCCTTTGGAGTTTCACACTCACAATGAACTTGGGCTCGCCAATGCGGGCATAATGGAGGCCGTTGCCGAAGGTGCCCGGGCAGTTCACACGGCAATGAACGGCCTTGGCGAACGAACCGGTAATGCCGCAACCGAGGAAGTGGCAGTGATGCTGGAACTCATGGCAGGCATCAAAACGGGGCTACGCCTCGATCGTCTCATGGATGTATCTTTGTTGGTGGAGAACATCTCAAGGAGAAAGGTTCCGAGTAACAAGCCGGTGGTCGGACGGGGTCTCTTTGATATGGAGACAGGAATTGGCGTTGATCTTCACAGGAAGCTAGAGAAGGCGGGATTCAATGTGACAATCCAGGCATTCCTGCCACATATAGTAGGCCAAGATCCGGTCCGGTTGGTGTTGGGCAAGAACAGCGGGGCAGCAACCGTTGAATACTTCTTGGATAAACACGGTTTTGAAGCGACAAAAGACCAAATCAAAGAGATAACCGATCGTGTAAAACGCGAAGGACGCCTCCAACGCGCCCTGCTGACTGAATCCCAGTTTGTGAAAATATGTGAGGAAGTGATAGGGTAGCTTGATTGCTGCCATATCATGGCATGCGAGTAAGACGTGGGTTAGCCGATGCGAATGGTGAGGAAAGGAGGTGAGCCAGAAAAAAGACCTAACCACCCGCAAACAGACATGTATTTCATTAACGGTCCATCTGAGGTAAACTATTTTTTCAGGAGGAGGGAAAAGATGAAAAAACTTGTGGTTTTTAGTTCGGTTCTGGGCATTTTGGTTGTATTGGTTTTAGGCATACACGCAACCACAGTGGCAGCCGAGTTGCCAAAGGTAACATGGAAGATGCAATTGTGCTGTCCTGAAATGAATCCTTCATTTAAGGATAAAGTCGGCCTAAAACAGTATCCCGAGTCACATAGCTCAGCCGGTGGAGCTTCAAATGCGCGTGAGCTAGCCCAGACAATTAGCCGCAGAACAAATGGGAGATTCAAAATAAGAGTGTTCGCGGCCGGTGAGCTGTTCTCGGTTCCTCAAGCATATGAGGCCCTTGAGAAGGGAGCTATTGACATGTGGTTCGGCCCTCCATGGGCTTTTTCCGGGAGAAATGCTATTGGATACGTTGCAGGCAGTCTACCCTTCAGCATTACTAACCATGACCAGGCATATGATATCATGTACAAGACTAATGCAAGAGAGATTATTCGTCGAGCATATGCCAGGAATAATATCTACTATATTACTGGCGCCATGGGCGGTGCGGATGGAATCACCTCGACCTTTCCGATTAACAGCATAACTGATTTGAAAGGGAAAAAAATAAGGGGAGGAGGAATAAAAGGTAAAGTGCTTTCTGCGCTCGGTGCCGTTGATGTCAAAATCGCCCCGGGAGAGATATATACCGCTTTGCAAAGAGGAGTTGTAGATGGAGCCGTTATGCCCTTTTATGTGTTTGGAGAGTGGGGCTTTTTTGAGATAACAAAATATGTCTCGCTGCCGCCTGTATTTGGGAATTGGTGGGTGGATTATGCAGCAAATATGGATTCGTGGAACAAGCTTCCCGAAGAATATAGACGCATCCTTCAGGAAGAATCAGATGCTCAATGGAAATGGGTTCTTAAGACTTTACTCCCACATGTGGAAAAATCGGAACAGGACAAATGGTCTAAGAAAGGCATTCAGTACATAACGTTAACCGATCAATCGCTGGGGCAGATAAAGAAGGCAGTTTATCCCATCTGGGACGAGCTTGCAGCCATGAGTCCAGAAAACGCCGAGATAGTGCAGTTGTATAGGGAATACCTTGGGGTTGAAAAATAGGCGTCATTCCAATGAATAACTTACGGAAGTTTTTGCATGTTTTTGACAGGTTAAGTGAATTGGCAGGTAAGACATTTGGATTCCTTGTCATAGCCCTGATGGTATTTGTGGTCTATGACGTAATCGCGCGATACATCTTCAATCGACCTACACTGTGGGGCTTGGAGTTGAATGGATTTTTGCTGCTTGGGATTACATGTCTGGGTGGCGGCTATGCCTTGCTTCACGATGCGCATGTGAGGGTTAATATCCTTCATGATAGGTTTTCTCCTAGGGTACAAGCGACTGTTGACCTGTTTACTTATGTTGGTTTTTTTATGTTCTGTCTTGTATTGCTGTTTTACGGAGGTGAGGTTGCCTTCGATTCCCTGAGAAAGGGCACCGTCACACCAAGCATGTGGGCGCCGGTGATGTGGCCGAGCCAGATGCTTGTCCCTATTGGTGCTGGGCTTATTTTGCTTCAGGGCCTTGCGAAATGGATACGGAATCTCTATTTGGCTGTAACCGGCAAGCAATTGGAAGACTAACGTAGGTTTTCATTGCAGAGAATTAACCTGTTTGGAGCTTCCAGAGTAGGTTAGTGTAACAAGGCCTTCACTTCCGCGTGGAAACCCCGAGTGCCGTTCCGCTCATGAAGAAATGGATTGTGATGTATCTCCCTGGGCTGCATTTTGGCAGGTTTTTTCAGGCAGGATGCAGCCCGAAAGGGGAGATTGGGATGAACAGTAAGAGCCAAAGAGATTTTCTGTTAGAAAGAGGCAAGGGAAACAATAATTAACGGTGTAGTGAGGAGCCACAACCCAGAAGGTTCATTGGGATTGTGGGCAATTCAATTGAAGATGAATCTATATCTTTGAAAGGAAAGCCTATGGAGCCATGGCTGGCGACTGTTCTTCTCTTTGGATTCTTAATTGGTGGTATTGCCCTGGGCTTACCTATTGCGTTTGTGCTCGGCGGAATAGCTGTATTATTTACAGCACTGTTGTGGGGCCCTGGAGGGTTCCTCATGATTGCACTCACCGCCTATGACAAAGGCACAGACTTTGTTCTCGTTGCATTGCCACTCTTTATTCTCATGGGTAACTTTTTGGAGGTCTCCGGCATTGCTGACGAGATGTATGGGATGATGCAACGATGGATAGGTCGCATTCCAGGAGGGCTTGCCTCCGGAACCGTTATTATTTGTGCCATTTTCGCCGCCATGGCCGGTATCAGCGGTGCAGCGACCGTCAGCATGGGGTTGATCGCCGTTCCGTCCATGCTGCGGCGTCGATACGACAAAAGACTCGTGCTGGGAACTGTAGCTGCAGGCGGGGCTCTGGGTATGCTTATACCTCCTAGCATAATCGCTATCCTGTATGCCTCCTTAGCGGGAACATCAGTGAGCCAGCTTTTCGCCGCTTGCATGATACCCGGTATCACGCTGGCCATAATGTTTATTGTCTATTTGACCATACGATGCAAAATTCAGCCAAGTATTGGACCACCTACTGAGGAACGATCTACTTTTCGAGAAAAACTAACATCACTTAAAGCTGTCGTTTTTCCTTTTATACTGATTTTCCTTGTTCTTGGAACCATATACCTTGGCGTAGCAACTCCCACTGAGGCAGCAGGTGTTGGTGCTATGGGGTCGGTCATTGCTTGTGCATTTAATCGCAAACTGACCTGGAAAAATGTCAGAACAGCAGTTGATCGCACCTTTAGGATTACGGCCATGTGTATGTGGATTGTATTTGGGGCAATCGCCTTCAGTCGGGCCTATTCAGTTGCTGGGGCTTCTGATTTCATAACAGATCTCATTGTCGGTACAGGCCTGCCGCCTTTGGGTATTATCTGGATGATGATGGCGATTTTCTTCATTTTGGGCATGTTCATAGAGAGCGCAGGGATATTAATGATAACCATTCCGATCTTCCTTCCTATCGTTCATACCCTTGGCTATGATCCAATATGGTTTGGAGTTCTCTACATGATTAACACCGAGATGGGCCTTATAAGTCCTCCCTTCGGCATAACGCTTTTCTGGCTGAAAGGGGTTGTAACTGCGGACATAACGATGGGTGACATATACCATTCGGTTTGGCCGTTTGTGGTTGTCCAAGCCCTGTGCCTTACTCTGTTTATGTATTTTCCCGGAATAGCGATGTGGCTCCCTTCTTTGCTGGCTTCTATGAGATGAACAATGTGGTAACGAACTAATGACCGATTAAGAACTGAAAAATCTCAGTTTTTCGAACCTGGTGGAAGGAGACAGGATGATGAATCAGTCAAAATACTCCGAAATGTTCAAACCTTATAAAATTGGTAATATTGAGCTCAAGAACAGGTTAGCGATGGCGCCTCACGTTACGAACTTTTGCAGCGAGTATATCAGTGAGCAACAAATCGCATACCATGCTGCACGAGCCAGGGGTGGCGTTGGGCTCGTAGTAGCACCACCGGCCCATACCCTGATGCCAGGAAGTACTGCACACGTGCTGCTTTCGGAACTCTCGGAGAGAGTCCATATGCCGGGCTGGAACGAACTGGCTGAAACCATTCATGCTTTTGGTGCCAAGATATTTGCCCAGGTTGGTGCGGGTCCAACCGGCCGCCAAATGCTCAGAGGGCATAAGGCCAAGGGGGCTTCGCCCTTACCGATTCCTTGGATACCGCCGGAGAATATTCCCGAGGGTCAATTGAAATTCGAGGCTCGGAAAGGCCTTTCGTCCCTCTGGGAAATGTACCGTGATGGGCCGACTCCCGAAGAGTTGACGATTGAGGAAATTGAGTGGATTGAAAACGCGTATGCTAAAACTGTTCGTTTGATGAAGGCGTGCGGATTGGACGGTGCCGAGCTACATTTCGCCCATGGCTATCTAGGTGATAATTTTCTTTCACCTCGTACTAATCTTCGTACCGATGCGTACGGCGGTAGTTTTGAGAACAGGGTTAGGCTGTTCCGTAACATCGTCATAAAGTCCCGGCTGCAAGCCGGACTTGATTTTGTTATCGGGGTTCGCTTAACCGGTGTAGAGCATATGCCCGGTGGCTTAGATATCGAAGAATCTACTCGCATAGCAAAGATCGGAGAGGAACTGGGCTTGGATTACATTCATCTCACATCTGGCTGCTGGGAGGCTATAAAGTGGTATCTTCCCGAAGAGGACGGGACAATGCTTCCTGAGGCCAGGGCTATGAAGGAAATGGTGAAAATACCGGTCATCACACCGTCGATACACAACCCAGCTGGCGTTGAAAAGGCGATAGAGGAGGGCAGCACTGATTTAGTATCGCTATGTCGTCCATTGATCGCCGATCCCGAGTGGGTTAATAAGGTTGCCAATGGGCAAGAACGTCGAATCAAGAAATGCATGAGGTGCCTGGCCTGCTTGCGGAGAACCAGGCATGGACTCGGTATGAGGTGTGAGATGAACCGGGAGGTAGGACAAGAGCGGTACAATCCTCAATACTGGCGGTCGGCTGCGCCAGGCAAGAAAAACTATTATGTACCGAAATAAGGTAAACCTGGAGAAAGTATTGCACGACCAGGGGTAACGTGTCTCATAATCAATGGGCCTAGGCGAGGAGAAGACCCAAATGGCAAAGGTATTATTTGTGGACCCGGAAAAGTGCACCGGCTGTATGTCGTGTGTCTTGGCGTGCTCCCTGCAGCATGGGGATACAGCTGGGCCAATCGGCTCCATGGTCTTGCCGATCAGGCTCAGACGGCAGGTCATTAATATCCCTGTAGTGTGCCGGCAATGCACAAAGCCCCTCTGCGCAGATGCATGCCCAATGGGGGCAATATCCAGGGATGATGCGACACGGGCAATGCGTGTAGATCCTGATTTGTGTATTGGTTGTGGCATGTGTATGATTGCCTGCCCCCTCGGAGGTATTTCGGTCAATACCGAGGCAGGCCGGGCGGTGAAATGCGAGCTTTGTGAAGGAGATCCGCTGTGCGTGAAATTTTGTGGCTATGGTGCACTCACCTACCTCCCAGAAGAGGAGGCGACCCTCGAGCGGAAAAAAGTGGCTATTGGAAAACTCTCTGAACTCTTGGAAACTCTAGCTACCTGATATAAGGGGGGGGATTGGAACATGAACATGGGAGGTTATGCCGGCACGATTCTTAAGATAGACTTGACGGATGGCTCCATCAAGGAAGAGCCCCTGGATAGGGCACTCGTCAAGCAATTCATTGGCCCTGAGGGCATCAGCTTCAGATTCGCCTATGATCTCATCTCGCCGAAAATGGATCCCTATGCAGAGGGCTCTCCCATAATAGTCGGCACCGGGCCGATTGTGGGGGCACCGGTGCCTGCGAGTAGCCGGGTGTTTGCGACCTTTAAGCACCCCTGTTATGGGGGCGTTATTGAAAACGCCCACGCCGGCGGTGATCTTGGCCCAATGCTCAAATGGGCCGGCTATGATTATATAATCATAACCGGAAAATCGGATAAACCGGTCTACCTCAACATCTACAATGATGAGGTTACGATCTGTGATGGGAGTCAGCTGTGGGGCAAAGACACCTTTGAAGCAACCAATATCCTGTGGGAAGCCCATGACAACCCTTCTGTGTTAACCTACGGTCCCGCTGGCGAGCGGCTGGTCAAAACTACCGTTTGCCTCATTGACAAGGTGCACACCTTGGGCAAGGGGGGGCTGCCGGCTGTAATGGGATCGAAGAAGCTCAAAGCCATTGCCATAAGAGGTACCAAGGGAGTGAAAGTGGCTGACCCGGCACGACTGAGAGAAATAATTGCCCCCATAACAGACCGGGCCAGAAACGATTCCATGCTCCCGACACTCGTTGACCTCGGAACCATGGGGGGATTTTCCGTATGGTTTGAGCGGCAAGGTGCTTCTCAAAAGAACTGGTCTACCACCTTTCCCATTGATGAGGCTCGTAAACTATACGGCATCGACATATACAAGAGGAGCGTAAAGAAGGATAGAATTGCCTGTTTCTCATGCCCCGGAGGTTGTAAAGATCACGTGCTATTAAAAGACGGAGAGTTTGCTGGTCTTGAAACGTACGGCTCCTCTTTTTACGGGAGACTGGAGAATCTTGCAGCCCGGTGCAATGTTGGCAGTTTCAATCGTTTTGTTAAATCCCTGGACTACTGTCAGCGCATGGGTCTGTGTATTCATGAGATAACCGCAGTCATCGATTGGGCCGTTGATCTGTATAAACACGGCATCATCACTGCAGAAGACACGGGGGGTTTGGAACTGGAGTGGGATTTTGACACCACAATGAAACTGCTTGAGGAGGTGGCAAACAAGGAAGGCCTCGGTGCTGTGTTGGGAGAGGGCCTGCTGAGCGCTATCGAAAAGATCGGCAGAGGGAGCGAGCAGCTTGCGATCCATGTCAAAGGAATGTCGCCCCTCTATGATGCTCGTGTCAATAGATTGAGCATTACGGAACTTGGTGAGGTCGTCTATCCGAGGGGGGCTCATCCGGGGCGCGCACCAATTACCGCCCTGTATATGACACGAGATCTACCGGATGCACATGAAATCGCTCGCAGATGGGCGGAGCGGCATGCGGTACCGAAAGATGCTATCGAGCGGATATTCGAATCACCGGAAAGATATAATATCGGGAGACTCACCAAATGGACACAGGAGATCAATCTCCTGTTCAATTCGCTGGGCATAGGGTGTCACAGAGAGAGAGGGGCCAGTTATGACATGGACGACGCTGCTGCAATCTATACTGCAGTAACCGGCTTAAAAAGGAGCCCAGAGGAATTAGTTGCGATAGCCACCAGATCTTACAATCTGCTTAAGGCGCTTAATCTCCGAGAAGGATTCACCAGAAAGGATGATAAATTTCCCGACCGATGGTTCGAGCCCGTAACCCGACACGGCAAGGAAGAATATCTTGAGGATTACTTCGGTAAACCTTTAACGCGGGAAGACTGCGAAAAAATACTGGATGACTTTTACGATGAAAGCGGTTGGGATAAAAAGCTTGGGGCTCCGACAAAGGAAAGGCTTATAGAGGTAGGACTCAAAGATATCGCCGGAGACCTTGCAAAGTCAGGCTTTCTGCCTGAGTAACCGGTTGGAGCGAATTTCCTATCTTGAGGAGGCATACTCAGGGTGATTGACAAGAAGAGATCTCGGTTAAAGGGTCAACACGTAGTAATCATAGGCAATGGAATTGCCGGAAATAGCGCCCTGTCAGCAATTAGAAGCTTTGACAGCGACGCTAAAGTAACCTTGATTTCTGAAGAAGAATATCCCTTGTATTCTCCTTGTGCCTTCTATAAATACCTGGCCGGCGAGATGGAAAGGAGGAGACTTTTTCTGAAAACCGTTGACGATTATTCTAGAGAAAAAATTGGAGTGGTTTTCGGTCACAAAGTCTCAGAAGTCGATGTGAAGGCTCGAAAGGTTTTTGTCGAATATAGCCCTATCCATTTTGACCATCTTATTCTGGCAACCGGAAGTAGGGCATTGTTCCCTCCGATTAATGGTATTGAAAAGAGAGGGGTTTTTGCTCTCAAGACAATGAGTGATGCCGAATCGATTCTTAATTACCCGGCCAAGAAGGTTCTTATTGTTGGATCTGGGCCCATAGGAATAGAATCAGCCATAGCTTTTCGCAAGAGGGGTTTGGAGGTCAGTGTTATTGAGATACTGGATCGAGTACTACCGCGGCTATTTGATGATACGCCTGCCGGGATCTGCAGAAAAACCCTGGAAGACCGTGGAATTGAGATATTAACTGAGGAGAGGGTGATTGAGATCCTGGGGGACGAAAGTGTAACCGGAGTGGCAACGGATAAACACGAGATACCCTGTGACATGGTTGTTATGGGAGCAGGCGTTAATCCCAATACGGAACTGGCAAGGGCTATAGGATTGGATATCGGGACGCTCGGAGGTATTCGAGCTGATGATTTCATGCTGACAAATGTCGAAGGTATATATGCCTGTGGCGATTGCATTGAGGCAAAAGATATCGTTACCCGCGAGAGTACTTTGAGTCTCCTTTGGGCTAATGCAAAAAGGCAGGGCTGGACCGCGGGCTGTAATTGCGTGGGTGAGAGAAGGCGATTCCCTGGCTCTTTTGATGCAACCGTCATTGAGATGTATGGAACATATGCGGTGTGCGCAGGAAAAGGTACAGCCTATATTGAGAATAGAGATGGCTGTGAAGTAATTGAAGGAATGAGTGACCAAGGCTATTATAGGCTAATCATCCTAGATAATAGTCTGGTTGGCATGCAAATGATAGACACAAGCGAGCATGCCGGTTTCTTTTTTTCAAAAATGTTGAGAAAAGACGACGTTAAGGAATTGAGAAGAATAGCTCTTAACGATAAATTGCTTTCGGTTAGACATTGGAATTACTTGGTAAGTAAGTATATGACTCCTAGGAGGGAGGTTATTTCTGGATGACTGACGATAAAGCGAATAAACGGTTAGTGGCGGATCTTAGATCGCTTTTGGGTCGAGAAAACGTCTCGAGCGATTTGTATGAAAGAATAAGCTACGGCCTTGATGGTGTTGCTCCTGATCTGGAGGAAGACAAAATACCCCTCGTAGTCGCTCAACCTACTTCAACCCAACACGTATCGAAACTAGTCAAATATGCCAACGATAAGAAACTCCCTATCTATATCCATGGTGCAGGGACTGCCTTTAAGGGATCGCCACGGCCCAAACGGCCCCATTCAATTCTCTTGAGCATGCAAGGGCTCACCTCCATCGATATGCACGAAGAAGACCTGTATATAGAAGTCGGCGCCGGCGTAAACCAATATGAACTCGAGAAACTCCTCCTGAGCCACGGCTACATGCTGCCTATGAACGTAGGGAGCAAGTATTCAGCAACCATTGGAGGCGCGGTGGCGATAAACACCATCGGTCACATGGTGGATATCTGCTTGGGGAAAATAATAGACCATGTGATGGGTCTGGAGGTGGTTCTCCCGAACGGCGAAATCATCGAAACAGGCACCAGAAGCATACGGAGACCTGCGGGCATTGATTATACCCGGTTTTTTGCGGGGATGGAGGGGGTATTTGGGATCATAACCAAAGTACGGCTCCGCCTCATCCCTATGCTCAAAAAGGCCTATGTCGTGGGGTTCTTTCCAGATCTTACTGACATTGCCCATGCCTTTATGAGGCTCTACAAAGAGAAACTGCCTCCGCCTTTATATGGTGAGCTTCTTGATAGGCAGGCTTGCACCGCCCCATTCAGGTTGCGAGGACTAGGAGAGCCAAAGGGGGATATGGCATTAGCTATTGTAATTGGCCACACGCAGGAGGATGCTGATCAGCAGGCTGATGAGTTGGTAAGAGTATTCAAGGCTGAGAATTCGATTGAAGCTCGTGTCGTCACCTCACCCAGAGAACAAGAAGACTACTGGGCAGCTCGGGACAATATCTTGAATGTGCTCCAGACTCCTGAAGGAGAAGAAAATCTTCTGCCGATGGGAGCTCTTGAGTCTAGCGTGCCGTTAAGCCATCTCGCTGATTTAATAGATTTTCTCAGGGTTGGCCACAATCACAGTATTTTGCACGAAGCAAAACTGTTCATTTATGGCCACGTTGGAACCTGTGATTTGCATGCCCTGTGGGCCGCCCCGGCAAGTTGGCCCGCGGAAAAGAGAATGAGTGGTGTACGTGCAGGAACGCGGCTAGAAAAAGAAGTGAACTTAAAATGGGGATGTGCCTCTGGAGAAGTCGGGCAGACGGCGATGAGAGTTTCTTTTCTCAGGGAAAGGTACGGTGAAGCGGCCTACTCAATGCTAATGGCGATTAAGGAGACAATCGATCCGAACAACATCCTGAATCCTGGTAATTTGGAAGGCGAAGGCTATGAAAAGTAATCATGGAAGTGATGATGATACGATGAAAGAAATGGAAAGGGAGATACTCGCCAATATACAATTGTGTATCAATTGTCGGATGTGCCTTAACATGTGCCCCACGTACGAAGGCTGGTTTACCCAAGGCTCTTTTGGCAGGCTGGCGGCGATCAATGCCTACTTTAAGTACGGGCTGGGAGAAGAAGAAAGGCTCAGCGAACTACTGTATTCCTGTGCAACGTGCCGCAGATGCCAGGAAAGATGTAAGATGCTGTGTACCAATGCGAGTCCCTCGGAGACCATACTAAAAGCTAGAAATCTCCTGGTGAAGAAGGCTCAAGCAGCTGAAAGGAAAGGGTCATGAAGAATACGGTCAAGAGTGTGGTACCGGTCGGGCATAGGTATATCAGGGGAAATGTCCTGGAAAAGGGAAACATAGTAGGTGTGGAGGAAGACAAGGCCGCCTGGGCAAAAGATCTGGATTTACCGAGACAAGCCGAATATACGTTTTTTGCAGGCTGTGGTTACCAGTTCATGAAATACGCAGAAGGAATGACGAGAGCCGCGAGAACCATGCAGAAGGCAGGCATAGGGATGGACAAGAGCATAAGCATGAACATCGGTATGAGCAAGGTTCTTGGCAAAGTCGGTATTGACCTTGGCACCATCACTGCCAAGGTTGCCGCGGCGGGGAAAGAAGATGTTTATACGAGGATACTTGTCAGCGCGGTGAGTGTTATCCGAAAGCTAGGGGTTGACATAGGCTATTTGCACCAAGACGAACCCTGTTGTGGCTCTCCACTCTACTATGCAGGTTTCCTGGATGATTACGTAGAGAATGCCCAAAAGAACTACGAGCTTTTCAAATCGCTTGGCATTCAGAAGGTGATAGGTCTCATTCCTGCGTGCACATCATCTTTGCGAAATCTGTATCCGCACTATGTTGAGGGTTTTGATTTGAAGGTGTACCACTTTGCTGAGGTTGTAGCGCAAGAGCTCAAGAAGAAAGGGATCAAGCCTAAACTCAAGGAAAAACTTGTTGTGACCTACCATGATCCCTGTCAACTTTCCCGATATCTTGATATCATTGATGAACCAAGAGAAATATTAAACAATATCGATGGATTGGAACTGCGGGAACCGGAACCGGAACAACGGGGGCAGTGGTCTACCTGTTGCGGGGGCGGGGGACTGGAGGCGGGTTCCCCAGAGCTGTGTGAGAGGCTCGGCCGAAGGAGGGCCGAAGAATTGCTGGAGACCGGGGCCAATGTCATTGTGAGCCATTGTCCTGCCTGCATAATGCAGCTTAAGAATTCTGTAAAAAAGCTCAAGGCAGATGTCGCGGTCATGGATTTGGTGGAGATTCTGGACGAGGCTCTTGAATAAGGGCCTTTAAGCAAACCGGGGTTTTACCTAGCTATATATACGCTGCTATTCCAGGATTCCCTGTAAGGATTCCTTATTGTATCAATATATCTTTAGCGGTAATATACATAGAGAAAGGAGGTACTACTAATGGATGAGCAAGTTGTTCTCTTTGCTGAGGAGGATACGGCTTTTCGTCTGATGGAGACAGCTATCAATGGGAAAGCGTCGCCTAGGGCAGTTGAAGCTCTGCACTATTTTTTTGGCGAGAACATTGACTCCGAGGTGAATAGCCTAACATCGATTCCCTCTTTAGTTGGGTTGCCTGCGGGTTTTCGCGGTGTTGTGTGTGAAGATGAGAAGGAGCTTTCATCACTAATACCAAAAGCGAATTTTCTTGTTTTTGAGAGGACGCAGATCACCTACGAGTTGATGAAACTTGGGGCCAAAGGACTGAAATTCATCCAGAAATTCGGGAATGATTATAAGAATATCGATATTGCACGAGCGAGAAAGCTGGGTATCCCTGTAGCCTACTTGGTTCGCGTAAGCACAATTTCGGCTGGTGAGCACGTCTTGGCGCTGATCTTTGCCTTGTCTCGAGGTCTCATGTTAGCCCATGAAACTGCTAAAAATCGCAGAAATGCAATGGATGGATTGCGTTCGGAAGGACCGCCCCGGACAAAGTTTAACTGGGGTCAGATCAAGAATATACAATTGGTTCAAGGTAAGAAGTTCGGTCTGATTGGATTTGGAGAGAACGGGCTTGAAGCAGCTTTAGCTGCACATCGGGTCGGGATGAACATTTTGTATTATCAGAGACATAGAGCCTCCACGGATCGGGAAAAGATGGTTGATGCAAGATATGTCCCTTCACTTGAGGAATTGGTCCAAGAGGCTGATTTCACTTCCATTCACGTGCCCTATGGTCCGGCCACTGAGAAGATGGTTAATTTGGGAGTACTCTCCAAAATGAAACCATCATCCTATTTGATCAACACTTCAAGGGGCGGCATTGTGGACGAAGAGGCTTTATACAAGGTTCTAAGTGAGGACAAGATCGCCGGAGCTGCATTGGATGTTTACCGATGGGAGCCCGTTCCCTCGGATTGTCCTCTTCTCGAGCTCAACAATATTGTTTGGGCAACACACAACGCAGGAGGTTCACTGGAGGGTTTCGAGGAAATACGCGATGTATTGGCCAATATTGCTCGTGTGGCGAGGGGTGAAAAACCAGAGTTTTTAATAGAACAATCTCAATGAATGAATACCTGCAGAAGGTGATTGGTCGATGAATTATACGATCTTCGCTAGAGAATAATGATACAGGACCTCTCTTAATCACGGTGGCACCTTCACTTGTTTACCAGAAAGGGCATACACATGGACGACGAAAAACAAAAAATGCTTAAAGAAATGCTGGATAAAAGGGGTTTTGTCCTTGACTTTCATAAAGTCCTAATAGAGGAGGATCTTGAATTCTTAAAGCGCTATGAAGCCTTGATATCGTATGCGATTACAGATCAGCGTACCTTGGACAAAAGGACAAAGGAGTTAGTATTTGTCGCTGTCCTTACTGCCTTACAAGCGGGAAAGGATCATATCGGAGCCCATATCAGGTTGGCTATGGAAAACGGAGCAACAAAACAGGAAATATTGGAAGTGCTTGAACTCATTTATCCGCCCTGCGGCACCCTTCGATTCATGAATGGGGTGGAGGCCTATATTGAGACACTTTCTAACGCTAAGGGGGGTCCTGCCTGATTTTGGCTCCGCTTATGAGTGGGCCGGTCCCGGAAATACTGAATGCAAAAAAGGCAACCATAAGGATTTATTGGAAGTTTTCACAATTCCTCTAGTGAAGTTGTTTGCGTGACAATTCCATCAACCAAATTTAATAGTGATGGCTTGTTATGTTCGTGTTCTTCTTGTTTCGAAGAAGGTTTTCGAAATTCTTAACACTTAATTAAGGAGGATCAACATGAAAACAAAAGGGGGATGCATTGAGTTTAAGACAGGAATGAAGGGGAGGAATTTCGGCAAGAAATTTGGCATAATCCTGTGCGCAGTTTCACTGGGGATCTTCCCGTTTAAGGCAGCGGGGCAAAACGTCACCAAGTGGAAATACTATCAAATCACCCCACCTCTGCATCATGATTCAATCACCTTCAAGGAGTTCACCAAAGAGGTGGAGAGGCTTACCAATGGCCAGTTACAGATTACAGCACACACAGGTGGCGAGCTTCCTTACCCACCGAACGAGGCTGTCAATATTGTCCGAGATCGTTTTGTGGATGGGGCAGTGGCGGTAAGTGATTTTGTGGCCGGCTCCATTCCTATTCTCAACCTCACAAATTTACCAATGTTGGTCACCAGCGAAAGAGAGTTGAGCAAGGCGATGGAGGTCTTTGAGCCTTATGTGGGGAAAGAATTCAACAAGAGGGGCATACGAATTCTTTTCTGGCATTTTAATTCCATGAAATGCATTTTTGGAAGAGGCAAGCCCATAGAGAATTTGGATGATATCAGGGGGAAAAAGATCAGGACATTTGGAGTTCCCGACTCTCAATTTATTAGGAGATTAGGAGGAACACCGGTAAGTATGCCGAACACTGAAGTCCCAACAGCCATGCAGCGGGGGGTGATGGATGCCTTTATTGCGTCGGCTTTCTTCACTTTAGGATGTAAGTGGGATGAATTGTGCGACTGGGGCTATCTGTTTGACATGTCAGCTATAATGAGCTTTGAGACCCTTAGCATTCCATCAGTGAAGGAATTGTCTGATGCAAATTCCAAGATTCTTTTTGACACTGCTGCGAGGTACCATACTAGGTGGCATAAAGAGATACTTGACCTCGAGAAGAAAGCCCGGATAATTATGGCCAACAAGGGCAAAACGATGATAGAAATCACAGAAAAAGATCGTGCGAGTTCAACGGAAATCATCAAGCCGTATTGGCAAGAGTGGGCGGATTCGGTTGGCTCAGACGCTCCTGAGGCATTACAAAAAGTAAGAGATGTCTTAGGAAAATGAAAGACGTTGTAAAATAGAGACCCTCAGTATTGAAAGGCTCAAATTTCAGAGCCTCCGGAAGCAATACGAGGGTCTTTTTTGTGTCTGGGGGGCGTTCTATTTGGGGCTTGACTCGTGATGAGAAGCGAAAAGATTATCCAAAGAAGCCTGGGAATAATTTCATTGTTATCCACGATAGGGATGTACATTTCCGGGGTGGGCATCTTCGTCATGTCACTGCTTATTACAATAGAGATCGCGGGCAGATATGTTTTAGGGTTTTCGCTTTTAGTGGCTGATGAATGGTCGGGGTATTTGCTCGTAATAGTCACCTTTTTGGGATTGGCATATACAATGCGGGCGAAAGGCTTTATGCAAATGGAGCTTCTAACTAAGCGATTAGCACCGAGAAAGAGAAACCTTCTGACTGTTTTTCTCGTTATTGTCGCTTTGATTTATTCAATCCTTATCGAATACAGACTTATCCTGATCGCGTGGTCTTCCTATTCTACTAAGTACGTCTCTGTTTCTATGGCTCAAACTCCCCTTTTCATACCTCAACTATTTATGCCGTTGGGAATGATGCTTTTGATACTGGAATTGCTGAGAGAAGGCTTCCAGTCCCTGCATGCTGTGATCACAGACAACTCATATTATTCACAGAGGAGAAAAGCGAGTAAATGAGTTGGGAGCTTTCTTTGATGCTATACGCATCAGTCTTGTTTGTTTTGCTGCTTATGGGCGAATGGATCCCATTTGCATTGGGCATTGGGGGCGTTTTCGCTTTGTATTTGTCCGGCGGGGCTAGTGCAATTCGCCCCCTTGGCTCCGTTATATGGAACAGTTTGAACAATTTTACTTTAACTGCTATCCCCTTGTTTGTTTTGATGGGTGAGCTGGTTTTGCAGAGTGGGATGGGAGAGCGATTTTATCGTGGAATGTCAGCGATATTTCGGCGCGTTCCAGGTGGGCTCCTTCATACGAATATCGTATCGGCGGCCATTTTTTCTGCGCTGACAGGAGTGAGTATTGCAACCGCAGCAACCATTGGAACCGTCGCAATCCCGACTCTTACAAAACAGGGGTATGAGCGGAAGATGATATTCGGCTCTCTTGCTGCTGGAGGAACACTGGGAATTCTGATCCCTCCAAGCATTCCCATGATACTGTATGGAGTCTTGGCTCAACAATCGATTCCCAGACTGTTTGCAGCAGGAATAGTGCCTGGTATCATGATAGCCCTCTTTTTCATTATCTATATTGCAATTCGGGTATTTCTTAATCGAAATTTGGCACCAGAACTGCTGACTAGCAGAAATGCTCAAGTGAGATTATGGGCTTTTTTGACAGATGTCTTTCCGATTCTTGCTCTTATAGCCCTAATCCTTGGAGGGATTTATCTGGGCATAATGACGCCAACCGAGGCTGCAGCACTCGGGTCATTTTTTTCGACAATTCTTTATTTGTGCTACAGCAGATTTAATCTGGAAAAACTAAAGTTAGTAGTCAGAAGTACCGTTCGAACGACTTGCATGGCTGGTTTCATTTTGGTGGGAGCGCAAATCTTTTCTTTTGCCCTGGTGAATTCGGGGCTTCACCGGCTGGTTACAACATGGGTTGTATCCCTTGGAAATACCCAATGGACAATATTCATATTGATTTGCGCTATATACATCTTCCTTGGTTTTTTCTTTGACCCGATTTCGATCATAGTTATGACCATGGCAATCCTGTATCCAATTATTGTACAACTTAACTTCGATCCAATCTGGTTCGGGGTAATCTTAGTTATCTTAATTGAATTGGGATTGATAACCCCGCCGGTTGGTCTCAATCTATTTGTGATCCATGGAATATCTGGCGGCAGACCAATGGCTGAGATTGTTATTGGTGTTATCCCCTATATTTTTATCTTGCTATTTGCCATCGTTGTGCTCTACTTTTTCCCGGGCATCGCTCTTTTTCTGCCAAATCTCATGAGTTGAAAATGAACTTTCTGTTTTTCATGGCATGAGCCTTTTTCTATTTCCAGGGATATGATCGTGTCTTGACACTCGAACACGTGTTTTGCAGTTTGTGGGATTAAGCTCAATACAAGCTTCACTGAGGTTACATGCTAATGCGATAGCGCTCCTTAATATTGGTTCTGAAAAAGGATATCCTGAACGGTCAGATTACGGTACCGCTTTCGGATGTAGCATCTTTGTCAACCCGTCCAGCGATAAACCAGGGGCGCCAATCAAAAAGAGTTCTTGGATAGAACAGCACGATCACGATAGCTAGAAGGAGAAGTACAATATCGAGACACAGGGATTGTAGTGGTGATAGTGACCAAAAGATCTCCTCCCACTTGCCGAAGCAATAATAGCAGGAACTATCTTTAACGCCTCTACTCAATAGCCAAGAATTAGTTGCCATAAATCCAATCGTAAGCGGAAGGCACAAGGCTGCGGCAATTCGTGCAAAAACACCCAAAAGCAGAAGCATCCCGAGTATAAATTCTAACCACGGGAGACAGTAACCGATAAGGAAAGCAATAAGAGGAGTCAGGAACGATCCCAAAAGAAGGGAAACAAACTCCATTGTTCCTGCCAATTTGCCTGTGCCGGAGAGCAACATGGTTAGCCCCAAGAAGGAGCTTGGACCAAAGGCGACCAAATTTTTTTGCCATTTCCTCTGCGTCATGACAACATTAGTAATTCCATAAGACTTGGTGCTAGCGGAGATGGGTTCCCTTAGAATTAAGAGAAGCACAGCATGAATATCCCATTTCCTATCCCAATATATAGTCTAAGGATTTCGAAAATAAAGGCCTCAACCTCAGCAAAGTGACAGCATTACGCTTCATATGCGGACCGCCGAAGTACGATTGATCATCTATAATTTCGATCATTATGCATGTCAAGTAACAGTAAGAAGTATTCGTTCTGAGAACCATGATAACAGGTATTTAGAAAAATCAATTGGAGAAGCAAAACTCTTGCTTGAGAGACTGGTGTTTTGCTACGTAATTGGCCCTTTGTTTCTGAATTCATGTCTCAAAAGTTGGATTGAATTACACTACATGGTATTGTGAAGGGGGATGGACTCACGGAGGGAGCCCGTAGGGCGACCGGAGTTAGTCCATCCCTGGTAGCGAAG